>ENA-UOIY01000367-UOIY01000367.1-human-gut-metagenome-genome-assembly--contig:-P114-NODE-367-length-75061-cov-40.576087_pt1 | contig 75061 bp, 66 predicted proteins | sample MGYA00242335_ERZ723882 | MGnify/ENA metagenome assembly ERZ723882 | reverse complement strand
ATCATTCCTTTTCGTGATTGGTGGTACTTTTATGATAATGGATTTTATCTCTATGCTCAACCTTTTTTTATAGCGAAGGGGTCAGGCTCATCACCTGACCCCAACATTTATTATAGAACCATTTTTATCCCAGCTCCGAAACGCAGGCGGAGAGCACCGCGCTGACGACGGGCGCACAGGCGCCGCTGCCCGAGCCGCCGCCCTCGACGATCACGACGAACGCCAGAGGATAGCTGTCGTCCATCGAGAAACCGACCATCAGGGCATCTGCGGCCTGCCCGTCCGAGCGCTCGGCCGTGCCGGTCTTCGCGCCGCAGGAAAGCCCTGCGAAGTTCCACTCGCCGTAGGTGCGCACGACTGCCGTGTGCATCATCTCGGCAATCGCGTCGGCCGTGTCCGCGTCGATCAGCCGCCCGGTCGATTCGGTCGAGGCGCTGTACTTCGTGGAGCTGCCGTAGGTCACGCAGTCAACGATGTGCGGAAGCGCCGCCTTGCCGCCGTTCGCAATCGCGCCCAGATAGGTCATATACTGGCAGGGATTGATCTGGTCGGTATACTGGCCAATCGCACCCCAGGCCGTCTCGAACGTTCCCGCAGCGGAGAGGTCAAAGTGACCCTTTTTCGTCGTGATGCCGTCAAATTCGACGGAATCCGTGATGCCGATCTTTTTTGCGTATTCCGTCAGCGTCCCCGCGCCCAGCTCCTCGGAGAGCTGCGCGAACACGACATTGCAGGAATGCGCGATTGCGCCCTCGAGATCCAGCTCGCCGTGGACGCCGTTGCAGACGACCACCTCGCCTGCAAGGTCATATGTCCCGTAGCAGGTGAAGGTGCGGTTCTGCACATCCGGAATATTTTCCAGTGCGGCCGCCGCCGTGACGAGCTTGAAGGTCGAGCCGGGCGAATAGGTCGCATAGAGGAAGCGGTTGACATAGACGCCGTCATAGTCCGAGCTGTTCTCGATCGTCTCGCTGTCGGGCTGATTTTCCGGGTCAAAGGTCGGTGAGGAGACCATGCAGAGCACCTCGCCGGTCTTATAATTATACACGCCGACCGTACCCTTCCGGCCGCCGAGCGCGTTGAGCGCCGCCGCCTGCACATCTGCACTCAGCGTGAGCCGGATGCGCCCCGTGCTCTCGCCGACATGATAGGTGCCGTTGAAGCGGTCATAGCCCATCAGCTCGTCGCCGTATTCGTTGAGGATCGCGGAATTGATATAGCCGTTGCTGTCGCCGAGCAGATGCAGCATCGAGCGGCGCACCGTTTCGCTGTCGGCATAGGTGCGGCCGTCCTCAAGATTGAGCAGCATCTCTCCATCGCGGTCAAGCACCTGCCCGCCGCCGGGCGTGCCGCCTGTGTGATAGATATACGGGGAGCGCGAGAACGCCGCCCATTGCTCGGCGTAGATCGTGTAGCGCACAAGGATGCCCAGCAGGCCGACGATCAGCATACCCGAGAGCACCACGGTGAACCACGAGCGTTTTGCGATTCTATTCAAGAGACTCCACCTCCTCTGCCTTGAGCGACTGCACGGCAAGGCTCGCGTTCTGGCGCGTGTCGGCCGCCTTGATAAAGGCCAGCAGTCCCCACGAGCAGAGCATGCTTGAGCCGCCGTTGGAAAGGAACGGGAAGGTCACGCCCGTCAGCGGGAGCAGATCCATCGTGCCGAAGACATTCAGGATCGTCTGCGTCATCAGGATTGCTACGGCTGCGCAGGCGCCGATCGTGTAGAAGCTGCTGCGGCCGACCGCGCTCGAGCGCAGGACGAACAGGCCGAGCACGATGATCGCCGCGACAGCCAGCACGCCGATGATCAGCCCCCATTCCTCGCAGAGGAAGGCAAACACATAGTCCGTATCGGCCGCGAGAATATGCTGCAATTTAAAAATACCCTTTCCTGCGCCGACGCCGAACAGGCCGCCGCAGGCCACGCACATCATGGCTCGTGACTGGTCAAAGCCGCCGCCCTGCGTGTCCTCCCAGACGTGTCCCCAGTTGGAGAAGCGCTTGAGGATATGCGGGCGCAGGCGGATGGCCATCAGGCCGGCGATGCCCGTCGCCGAGCAAGCCAGCGCAACGGTCGCAAAGCTGCCGGAGCGCAGGAACGCAATGACCAGAAAGGTGACGAAGAAGATCAGCGCCGCGCCGAAGTCGTTCATAAACGCCAGGCAGCCGCAGATCACGACCGAATAAATGATGAACGTGATGAGGTTGCGCTTGGTGACGATGCGGTCCATCGTCGATGCGCCGACATAGACGAAGCACAGCTTCACCAGCTCGGCCGGCTGCACGGACAGGCTGCCGATATAGATCCAGCCGCGCGCGCCGTAAACCTCCGTGCCGAATACAAGCGTCGCCGCCAGCAGCGCAAAGCCGCCGACCGCCGCCACATAGCGGAATTTTTTTGCGCGGTTCAGGTCGCGCAGCGACCACGCGATGATGAGATAGATCGCGATGCCGCCGACGATGCAGACAAGCTGCCGCGTGATCTCCTTCGGACTGGAGGACGCAATGACCGCGAGGCCGAGTGTCGAGAGGAAAAACGCCAGCGTTTCGACCTCAAAGCCGCTGCGCCTGAGGATCTTCAGCGTGACAAAGAAGACCCACTGCACCGCGCAGAGCAGGACGAAGCCCATCACGATCGTGCGGGCATATTCGGCGTCGCTGTTCATCCAGAACTGCACCGCCGTGAAAATCTGAAACAGGCTCAGCAGGAAAAGCGTCAGTCCCGGCAGGGACTGGTCGCTCGGCCGCGTGCGGTAATAATTCTGCTCCTCGACCTCCTGCGCCGTGATCGGCACGAGCTTCATCTCAACGCCGCTCAGCGAGATCACGTCGCCGTATTCCAGCGCGCAGGCCTCCACCTGCTTGCCGTTGACCCATACCTCGCCGCGCGCGCCGATGTCCGTGATCGACCAGCTGCCGTCGTCATAGCGTGTCAGAACGGCGTGATTGCGCGCAAGGTCGGGGTGGTTGATGACCAGATCGCAGCCCTTGCCGCGGCCGAGGATATTCTCCCAGTGCGTGACCGGGAACTGCTGCCCGTCCGGCATGGCCAGATAGGCCCAGATCTCCGGCTCACGCCGGAAATTCAGCAGCGGTGCGGCGGCGCGCCAGATGATGAGAATCGCCAGCAGCGGCGCGGCATAGCGCCAGACCGCGCTGAAGACCGTCACGATCCCCGCGCCGTCCGTCTGAAAAAACTCACAAACGGATTGAAAGAATGCGTCCAAGCACGCACCCCCTTTTCTTATTTGTCGTCGTCCGACCCGGCTCGCTCCGCGTCGACGGCATTCGTGTCATAATTCGGAGCCGGCGCGGCATGTGTCTCGCTGGTCTCCGGCTCGCGCGGCAGCTCCTCGACGCATTGCAGCGTGTAATACAGCTCGCCCTCGGTCGGCAGATGCTTGCTGCGCAGCCGACGGTTGATGTGGTCGGCGATCAGGGAATAGATCACCACGAAAACCGGCACACCCAGCAGCATTCCCACGATGCCGAAGACGCCGCCGAAGAGCAGGATCGCCACGAGCACCCAGAAATCCGAAATGCCGAGCTTTTCGCCGAGGATTCGGTTTTCGATGATGTTGCCGTCGATCTGCTGCAAAATCAGGCTGAAAATGATGAAGATCAGCGCATTGACCGGCTTATCCAGCAGCAGCAGGAGCGCCGACGGCACCATGCCGATCAGCGGCCCGAAGAACGGGATCACGTTCGTCACGCCCACGAGCGCCGAGACCAGCGCCGCATAGGGCAGGTTCGCGATCAGCATGAAGATGTATGTAATTACGCCAACGATCAGCGCGTCGATGAGCTTTCCGATCACATAGCCGCCGAAAATACGGTTCGTGCGGCGCGCCAGCTCGAACAGCCGGTTCGCGCGCTCGGATCTGAACCACGCGACGACGATTTTCTTCGACTGCCAGCACAGCTCCTTTTTGAAGATCAGGATATAGATCGCCGCGATGATGCCGAGCAGGAAGCTGAAAACGCCCATCACAACGCTGTAGACCGACGAGGTCAGGTCGACCACGAACGAGCCGAGGTCGATCTCGCGGAGCTTGTCCGTGATAAACGTGAGCAGATCGTTCAGATTGTCGTGGAACCACGTCTCCACCGGTGTACCGGTAAAGGTGCGGTTGATCCAGTCGCTGATCGTGTTGTAATAGGATTCCAGTCGATCCTTTTGCAGCAGGCTCTCGATGCTGTCGATCACGTTCGGAACGATCATGGCGATCAGGGCGTAGATCAGCATCAGAAACACCAGCACCGCGGTGACTAAGCCGCCGATGAAGCTGACGCGGCGCACAGTCTTTTCCTGAAGCTGCCGCTTGCGCGTGGTCAGGAATTTTTCAAGCAGGGCGCGCGTGCGCTCCATGATCGGGTTCATCAGATAGGCAAACAGACAGCCATATAGAATCGGAGAAAGAATGTCGAAAAGGCTCAGCAGGGCGTCATAAAACCCTGTCAGATTGGAGAAGATCAGCCAGAACAGGCCGCCGGTGACGATCACCAAAAAGGCCGTCAGTCCCCATTTTACATATTCGCTGTTGCGGTGCAGCTTCACAGCGCTGCCCCCTTCCGCATTTTACTTTTCTATAGAATACCACGAACCGCGAAAAACGTCAAGGCAGAAAACGCAGCCGCAAAGCCTTGGCTTTCGTCGATGAGGCAGTAAATCAAATCATCATCGAAGCTGAATCAGCAACGGGAGAAAAATCGAACTGCAACACAAGGTTGATTTTTGTGTGAGAGAAGCAACTAAGGGCAAGGGATCCTGTCAAGAACTGCAAGAAAAGTGATGACGGCTGGCAGCAAAAACGCTGCCAGCCGCCGCATTTCATCGCGAGGATTCCTTCAAGACATTACGATACAGGAAGGTCACGACCTGTGCTCTCGTGCAGGTGTCCTCGGGGTCGAACGTCGTTGCGCTCGTGCCGTTGGTGATGCCCTTTTCGACTGCCCAGAGGACGGCGCTGCCGAAATAGGCGCTTGTTCTCACGTCGGCAAACGGGTTATTCGTGCTGGTCGGCGCGGGCTGCTCCTCATTGCGCCAGAGGAAGGTGACGATCTGCGCACGGGTGCAGGTCTCGTCCGGGCTGAACGTCTTGTCGGACGTGCCGTTCGTAATGCCCTTTTCCACCGCCCAGAGGACGGCATTGTAGTAGTACGCGCCCGGCTTCACGTCCGTGAACGGGTTCGTGCTGCTGGCGGGGGCGGGCTGCCCGGCCGCGCGCCAGAGGAAGGTCACGACCTGCGCTCTCGTGCAGCCCTCCTCGGGGCTGAACGTGCTGGCACTCGTGCCGTTGGTGATCTCATTCGAGACTGCCCAGTCGATCGGGTCATGCGCCCAGTTGCCCTTCGCCGGCATATCGGCAAAGGCCTTGCCAGGACAATTAATGCCGTCGCAAGGCTCATAACCGCCCGAAATCGTCTCGCCTTGCCCGTAGAGCCCGATGAAGGCATTTGCAGCCGCTTCCTGCGGCGCAGGGGTGAAGGTCAGCGTCCCGTCAGCGTCCGCTGCCGCCTGCGCAATGAAGAGCAGGTTGCCAGAGGCCAACAGATCGCTGTTCTTGTCCCTCGACACGATCAGAACGTACTGCGCGCCGGGAGTCAGATCAGAGAAAGACACTGTGCTTCCGTTTTCTTTTCCCGTGTGCAGCCCGCGCACCTCAGGCGCAGCCGCTACTCCATTCGTAGGTGTCCACGGAACCCAAGTCAAATTGCCGCCGTAGTTTTGCTTTACCTCGTCCGTCCAATTTCTGTTCCCTGCGGGGTAATAGGCAGTTGCGGAAACATTATAAAATACATCGTCGCCAAAACTCGGAGCATTTCCGCAGAAATAGATGCTCGTCAGGCCGGAGCAGAGGGAGAATGCGTCATGCCCGATACGCGTTACGCTCGATGGGATTGTGATGCTCGTCAGGCCGGAGCAGTTCCAGAATGCGATGTCCCCGATGTTCGTTACGCTCGATGGGATTGTGATGCTCGTCAGGCCGGTACAGTACCTGAATGCGTATGCCCCGATGCTCGTTACACTCGATGGGATCATGATACTTGTCAAACCGGGACAGTCGTAGAATGCGTCGTTCCCAATACTTGTCATGCCTTCGTTGATGATCACTTTTTTGACTTTTGACCCGTACCCTTGGCTGCACCAAGGAGCGTAATTTTCATATCTATAATGATCGTAATTGTACATTGCTCCAGCGCCAGAGATGGTCAAAACACCGTTCCCATCCAATGTCCATGTCAGATTCTCTCCGCAAGTTCCCGAGGCAACTACCTCGGAAGGCTCTGTGGGTTCTGTAGGTTCGGTTGGATCGGTCGGCTCTGTTGGGTCGGTTGGATTAGTCGGCTCTGTTGGGTCGGTTGGCTCAGTCGGCTTTTCCGGTTCGCTGCCCTCGGCGTACCAATGCGGGCAATCGCCCCAGCCGCTCTCGTGGTAGGTGAGCGAGTTATAGAACTCGCCGAGAAGCAGCTTGAATTCCGCAAGGGTTTTGGAGATTTTGATGACCTTAAACAGCTCCGCAGAGGCCGTTATTCTCAATACAACGTGGATCGAGCCGTCGAGGCAGCCGTCGCAGGCATGAACCTTGCCGTCTTCCCGTTCTCGCCCGGTCAGCTTCGCATTGATCTCCGCGCCAGCCTGAAAGCCGACCCCGATGCTGCAAATATAAGAGCTGATGATGCAGAATTTGACGTTCACCGATGCGCCGATGAAGAGCGTCCCCTCGATCGAGAGCTCTGCGGATGTGCTCGGCTTGGAGGAAGCGTTCCGGAAGCCCTTGCCCTGCTCATAAGTCAGGCCGGTCGTCCAAGTCAGGCTCGTATCAATGCTTACCGTGGCGGAAAATTCCGCGACGAGGTTCGGCTCGACCTCGATATTGATGACGCCGCAGATCGGAATGACGATCGGAACAAGGGTCAGCGGGATTTCATAGAGGGTGAGCTTGTTTTCCAGCTCGCCCTTGACCGACATTTTATAGTCCTGCGTGAAGCTGATATAGGAATCCGATTTTGCAATATAGTACGTCAAATTTGTGGAGACGGACAGAGCCAGAGAGAGGCTGAGCTTTGCGCTTGCCTCATCGCCCTCGATCTCCTTGTTCAGGGAAAACGACCAGCCCCTTTCCAGGCTGCCCTCGCCGGAGACGGCGCGGGTTCCCTGCTCCATATCGACCACGCCGTTATAGGTGACGCCGTCTGCCATCTGCGAGGCGTCGACCACAGCGTCCTCGGCAGTGGCATCGCCTTCGATCTTGGCGTAGTCGAAGACCTCCTCCATCGAGGTATCCTGACCGGTGATGATCGCCTGATTGCCCTGCACGGTCACGTTCTTGACCTTGACGATCAGAATTTCCTCCGCGCCCTCGCAGGACCAGAAATCGCCCGGCTGAAGCGACGTCACCGTGCTGTCCGGATTGTCGATGACATAACGGAGCGCCTCGTCGTCAGCGGACTGCACGGTGTTGACGGTCTCGCCGGACTCCGAACGCTTGACGTCGTCGCCGTAAACGGCGAAATTCGTGTTTTTGTCCTCGTCGAGGTTGAGCACGCGGTCGGAATCGAAATCGTCGGCGGATTTTTGCAGCAGCTCTTGGAACGCCTGCGTATACATGGGCGTCGACAGGCTTTCGCAGAGCGGCGTGTAATCCTTGGCAGAAAGCAAAAACGCCTCCGCGCGGAAATACTGCGGGAGCGCCGAAGCGTCCAGCGGGAGCGCCGCCGTTGTGTCGTCCTTATGTACCGTCGCCTTGGCGGACGTGACTTGGCGCCCGGAGGCTTCCTCGTATATGGCGACCACAAGCTCGGCCTCCTCGGTGGTCGTGAAGCGAACGGTCGCGGTGCCGTTCTCGATCGTCAGATCCTGCAGGATGTTCGGGTCGCCGGCGTCCTGCTCAACGTTTTTCAGCTCGTCGGCGATCATCGTTCCGACGGAATTCGTGCCGACCATGGTGGTTTTCGTCCCGTTTTTCGGTTCTGTTGCCGCCGCACTGATCGATGGCATCAGACCCACCAGAAGTGCCAGGCAAAGGATCATGCTGATGATTCGCTGTTTCATTGTGTTTCCTCCTACTCATTAAATTTGTGCTTGCCTTGTGGATAGACGGTTTGCCGGTTTCAATGGAATTTTCATTAATCAAATCGAAATAGAACACTATGTTGCTTTGTGCGCCTTGTTATTTGATAAAAAGTATCACTTTTATATTATTATACAATCTTGTAAAATAACTTTCAAGAAGAAAATAAAAAATTATAGATTCATGTATTTACTTTTCTTGTTTACTATGTAGCAAAAATATTTAACGCATCTTCATATCCTGTTATATGTGCCCGTTTTTCTGGACGCCGTTATTTGAATTTGACAATTCGTTTCGTATCAAGGATGCTTCCCGGAATTCTATGGGAGGTATCCATTTTATTTTGGCTTGAATTCTTCTGTTGTTATCGTAAAAAAGCAGTGACAAGAATCGAATGTGCGGATATAACAGAAAACCCCGATGAGTTTCGGATTTTCTCTGTACTCATCGGGGCTTTTGCGTTTATAGGGTTTGATTTATTCCGGCAGCTCAAGATGGAAAAGCAGCGATCCGCCACGGAAAGAGAAACGGCCGCAGCCTCCATAACAGAGGCTGCGACCAATCTCTCATAAGAAAATACATCCTTATGAACGAAAACGGTTGGCTTTGCGGCTGCTTGATTCTTATTCTCTTCTGAGCGCTTCGATCGGGTTCAGCTTGGAGGCCTTGACGGCCGGGAAGAAGCCGAAAATGATACCGATGAAGATCGAGAAAATCGAGGCAAACAGAATCGCGGGCAGGCTGAGGGAGGTCGGTGTGTCGGCAAATTTCGAGATCAAGGCCGACATGCCGATCCCGCCGAGCACGCCGAGCAGGCCGCCGATGCCCGTCAGAACGGCCGCCTCCGTCAGGAACTGGCCGAGAATTCTGCGGCGCTTTGCGCCGATGGCCTTTTTCAGGCCGATCTCGCCGGTTCGCTCCGTGACGGTAACGAGCATGATGTTCATCACGCCGACGCCGCCGACGAGCAGCGAGATGCTGGCGATCCAGATGAGCTGGTTGTTCGTCGTGCTGCTCATCTCCTGCAGCTGCTCGGCCTGCTTGAGCAGGTCGTTGCTGCGATAGGAGAAGCCCGCCTTGTTCACGGATTCGGCAATCTGGTGCTCGGTGAGGTAGTCCGCCGCCGCCTTGCCGGCCGCGGCCATGTCGTCGGTCGAATTCGTCTGAAGCCCGACGGTCTGCGGCTCGTCGAAGGAATAGACGATCGGCCACGCGCCCGCCGGCATCAGAATTTTGCCGCTGTTGGACTGGGCATAGACATTATAGTCCTCCACCGAGTTGATGACCGGCTCGAAGCCGCTTTCCAGCGCGATCACGCCGATCACGGTGAACGGCTCGCCCTTCAGCTCCATGATCCTTCCGATCGGATTCTCGCTGCCGAACAGCGTCTTGGCCGCCGTCTCGTCGATCAGGAGGTTCTTGCGCGGCGTGCTGTAATCCGCCTTGCTGAAGCCCCTGCCGGACTGGATGCGATAGCCGTTGATGCCGAGATAGGTGTCGTCGATGCCGTAGACCGCGCCGTTGAAGGCCGTGTTTTCATAGTACACATTCTCGGCGTAGTTGCGGGAATAGAAAAAGCTGACATCCTTCACGCCGTCGAGCTTGCGCAGCTCGTCGCGCTGGGAGTCCTCGAGCACCTTCACGCCCGCCGGAGCCTGATTCCACGTGAGGTCATAGGCATAATCGTCCTGATAGAGCTGAACGGTGACGATGTTGTTGCCTGCACCGATCAGGTTTTCCTTGATCTGCTCGTTCGTACCCTTGATCGTGGAGATGATCGTGATGATGGAGGCGATACCGATGATGATACCGAGCATCGTCAGAAACGAGCGCAGCTTATGCGTCAGGATGCCCTGAATCGCCTGGGATACACTGTCAAACATACTGCGGCCTCCTTATCCGACGTTGCCGTCCTCATCGTGGACGGTCTTTGCGCCCTCCTTCACCTGCTTGCCGTAGGGGAAGGCGATCCAATCCTCTTCGCTCAGACCGTCGTAGACAGCGGTATAGGAATTCCAGAGCGTGCCGCCGGTGCGGACGTAGGTCTTGACCAGCTTGCCGTTCTCGTCCTCCTTCATGATATAAGAGCCGGTGGAATCCGAGCGGATATACATATTTTCGAGGTAAAGCGCCGAGTCGGATTCCGCGCCCTGAAGCTGGACGCTGACATAGTCGTTGACCGTCAGCATTGCGTCGCCCGAGACGGAAACCGTCGCCTGATAAAGCGTGACGTTCGGGTTGCCCGAGCCCCAGTACTGACCGCTCGAGGGCGTCTGCGCGATCGACTCGATCACGCCCGTCAGGCTCTCTCCGGTCGTCCATGACTGGATCTGCACCTCCGAGCCGACCGGATAGAGGTCGCGGTCATACTCGCCGATGTCGAACTTGACATAGTAGCACCCGCCGCCGGAGACGACGAGGAAGGGCGTTCCGGTGTCGACGTCGGTCTGCTGGTCGCCCAGATGCGTGACCACGCCGTCGACGGTCGCCTTCAGCGTGCCGCCCTGCGCCTCCTCCTGCATCCGGCGGTATTGCACCTGCGCCTTGCGCCATTCGAGGTCCAGATCGCGGATCTCTCTCTGCTTCTCCGTCTTCATCGCCGCGATCTCCGCAGCGGTGTAGCCCGAGCTGGTGTCGACCCATTCGGTCTCCGTGGGCGTCGGTGTGGGATCGGGCGTCAGATCCGTGATGGTCGGAACAAAAAAGCTGTAGCTCAGTGTGCCGGTGTTGCTCGGCGCGGTCGTCTCGGAGGTCTCGGACGTCTCATCCGTTGCGTCCGTCGCCGGCGTCTGCGCCTTCACGCGCTGCACATGAATACCGATGGCGCTCAGCAGCTCGCCGTAACGCGAGTTGCTCTCGCGCATCTCGACCGTGATCCAGACCTCGTCCTTCGTGCCGAGATACTGGTTAATCAGATCGTCATAGGGCTTCGAGCCTTCGATCCAGAGCACACGGAAGGGCTTGCTCTCCGTGCCGTCGCCGCTCAGAAGCAGCGGCTCCGTCTCCGGTGTCAGCGACGCGGTCGTCGGCGCGGTGGTCGCGCGCGTCGCAGGAGGTCCGGTATAGGGCTTCATTGCGTTGATGCGGTTCAGATCCTTCTTGGCCTGCTCCACGCGGAGCTGCGCCTGCTGCACGGCAAGATTCTGCCGTTCAAGCTGAATATCCGTCAGGGTTGTGTCATATTTCAGCAGGGCGTCACCCTTTGCGACCCGCTGCCCCTCCTTGACCATGACCTGCGTCACGGTCTGCGTGCTGCTGAGGGTCACGGTCTGCAAATTATCCGCGGTAACATAGCCCTCGTAGGACTGGCTGTTAAAATCGCCGCTCGTGATATGCCACGAGGCAGGGACGACACTGACCGGATCGGTGCTGCGGCCGAAAAACCAGACCGCTCCGATGATGATCGCCACGACCAGAACGATGCTGACCATGGAGATGATTGCGACCTTGAGCTCTTTACGCATGATCGTCCACCGTCCCTTCCCCGCCGTAGAGCAGGTTATGCAGCAGCTGCTCCTCCGTAAGCGTTATCGGCTCCTTTTTCGGACGCGGCGGCTCGACCGCCGGGCGGTCGCTGAGGATGCCATCGCGGATATAGGCAATTTTGCGGGCGCGGTCGGCGATCTCCTGCTCGTGCGTGATCATAACGATCGTCGTGCCCGCCTGATTCAGCTCGTCAAAAATATCCATGATCTGCTGACCGGAGGCCGTATCCAGCGCGCCGGTCGGCTCGTCGGCCAGCAGCAGCTTCGGCTCGCCGACAATGGCGCGCGCGATCGCAATGCGCTGGCACTGACCGCCGGAGAGCTGATTCGGCCGGAAGGTCAGACGGTTGCCCAGCCCCATACGGCGCAGGGCGTCCTTCGCCAGCTCACGGCGCTCGTTTTTGCCCACGCCGCGATAGAGCAGCGGCAGGGCGACGTTATCCACGGCGCTCAGCTTCGGCAGCAGATAAAAGCTCTGGAACACGAAGCCCAGCAGCCGGTTGCGCACCTCGGCGAGGTGATTGAAGCTCGCGTTGCGCAGATCCTCGCCGTTGAGCAGGAATTCTCCGCTTGTCGGCACGTCCAGACAGCCGATCAGGTTCATCAGCGTCGTCTTGCCCGAGCCGGACGGACCCATGATCGCAAGGTAATCCCCTTCGGCGACCTCAAGATTGATGTTCTTGAGGATGTGGACAAAGTCCTTGCCCTGCGGGTAATCCTTGCAGATGTCTCTCATCTCAACCAGCATCAACCGACAGCCCCCTCCCTGGTGCTCTCACCGGTTGTAATGTCCTCCGGGAGCTGCAAGGTCGGCAGCGTTTCATCACTCTGTGCCGTATTTTCCGTCGTTTCGCCGGTCACGAGGTCGTCGCCGTCCCTCGGATCAACAACGGCGTTGTTGTCATAGTCGTCGGGATAGACGTTGGGATCGTCGATCGGGCCGTCGTTCGGAAGCGTCTCGATGTCGCCGTTACCGGTCGTATCGTCCGTGGCATCCGTCTCAACCGGCGTGTCGGAGACGGGCTGCCCCTCCTCGAGCGTATCCTCCGGCCATGCAATGCGGTCGGTCAGCGTCAGCCCGTCGAGGATCTCATACTGCCCCATGACGTCGTTGTATTCCCCGACCGTGACGGAGCGCTTTTCCAGCTCGTCCTTGTCGTTGGCCGCCCAGACGAAGTAGCCGCCGTCGTCGGACGCGATAACATAGCTCTCGTCGAGCCAGATGCCGCCGTCATCGGTCTCGCCGTCGGACGGCTCGATATAGACATGCTGGCCGAGCATCAGGCCCTCCGGCGTGTCCAGATCGATGTAGAACGGATAGTTGCTGGAGGTCGTCATCTCGTCGGTGCTGCCGCCGTAGGAAATCATGCCGGAGCTTTGGGGCGACTCGGGGTTGGAATCGATCTCCGCGATCGTTCCGCTCCATGTCATGGTCTTGTCCGCGCGGGAGCGGATCGTTACGGTCTGCCCCTCGCGGTATTCGTTGCGGTTCAGTTCATTGATGCGTCCCTTGACGCGATAAGCGCCGCTCTGCACCAGCGTGATAAAGGCGTCGGAGCTGTCCGAGCCGTCATAGCTGCTGTTGGCCGCGTTTCCGCTCTGGTTGTTGACGGACTTGACGATGCCGTCGATCGGGGACGTCACCTGACCGGTGCCGTTCTCGTTCTTGAGGGCGTCAAGCTCCTGCTGCTTGAGCTGGATGTTATACTGCGCTTCCTTATTCTCCGTCTCAAGCGCCTGAATCTGCACGGAGTAGGACAGCTTGTCGGATTCCGACGCCTTATCCTGCGCCTTCTTCAGCTCGGCGATCTTGGCGGTGTTGTCCGTCACGGTGTTGCGGAGCTGCTCGATCTCCAGCGATTTCTGGTCGATCGTGAGCTGCATCTGCTGCGTGTCATAGGTGAACAGCACCTGTCCGGTCGTGACCTGCTGGCCGACCTCGACTTTGACCTCGGAAACCGTGCGGTTGTCGTCCTTCTTGATCTTCACCTCGTTCTGCGCCACGACCACACCGGCACAGACGTTGCTGCTGCCGGGCATGCCGTAGCCCATGATCTCGGCGACGGTCTGCACATACACCGCCTGCTTCTTGCTGCCGCAGCCCGCAAACAGGCCAAGCAGCAGCACAAGCGCCAGTATGACCGACAAATACTTTGTTTTCATTGCGTACCTCCGAATCCTGAGCCTTCCGAGCCGCGCGGCTCGGTGTGTTGTTCGTTTGACGTCGCGTTCCGGAAACCGTTCCGCAGATTTTTTTGAACAAATAATGAATTATCCGATCTTTTTGACCGCCTCGGCCAGCTCTTCGGTGGGCAGCGTCTCGGCCTTGCCCGCATCGCAGGCGGCGGCGACCGCCGGATCGATCGGCAGGCGCGCCAGAACCGGGATGTTGTGTTCCTTTGCGACCTGATCGATGTGGCTCTCGCCGAAGATCGCGTGCTTTTTGCCGCAGTCGGGGCACTGATAGTAGCTGTAATTCTCAACCAGGCCGAGCACGGGGATGTTCATCATGTTGGCCATCTTGACGGCCTTGTTGACGATCATGGAGACCAGCTCCTGCGGCGAGGTGACGATGATGACGCCGTCGACCGGCAGCGACTGGAAGACCGTCAGCGCCACGTCGCCCGTTCCGGGAGGCATATCGACAAAAAGGTAGTCCACGTCGTCCCAGAGGACGTCCGTCCAGAACTGCTTGACCGCGCCGCCGATCACGGGGCCGCGCCAGAGCACCGGGTCGGTCTCGTTTTCGAGCAGCAGGTTGATGCTCATGATCTGAATGCCGCTCCCGGTCTTGGCCGGGATGAGCATATCGTCCATGGCGTTGCAGCCGCTGACGCCGAAGGCCTTCGGGATCGACGGGCCGGTGATGTCCGCATCGAGGATGCCGACGTGCTTGCCCGCACGCTGCATGGCTGTGGCCAGCAGGCCGGTCACAGTGCTCTTGCCGACGCCGCCCTTGCCGGAAATGACCGCAATGACCTTTCCGACGCGGGATTTTTCATTCAGCTTTGCAATCAGGCTCTCTGCCTTGCGCTCCGAGCAGTTTTCACCGCACGTGGAGCAGCTTCCGCTGCATTGTTCGCTCATAATACTGGGTTCTCCTTTGTTTTTTGTTGTTGATACATTATATCACGACTCCAGCTCAGATGCAAGCGCTTCCCAGCGCTCCATCATCTCGTCAAGCCGTTTTTCTTCCGCCTCGCGCTCGGCCGTCAGGCGAACCAGCTCCTGATAGTCGCTCGAGGCCGCCGCAAGCGCCCCGTCGAGCGTCTGAAGCTTTTGCTCCTGCGCGTCGATCTCGCGCTCGAGCCGCCGCACCTGCTTTTCCAGCTCCCGCGCGCCGCCGACCGGCTTGGGCTTCTTCTCCCTCTGCCTCGGCTGCGGGACGCGCTGCATGGCCTCGTGCTCGAGAATGGAGCGGTATTTCGCATAGCCGCAGGGGAAATCACGGATCGTGCCGTCCTGAAGCAGCCAGATGCGCGTAGCGAATTTTTCGATGAAATAGCGGTCATGCGAGACGAAGAGGAGCATGCCCTCGTATTCGTCGATCGCGCATTCGACCCATTCGCGGCTGGCCACATCCAGATGGTTCGTCGGCTCGTCGAGGATCAGCAGGTTGATCTTCTCGTCCATGAGCATACACAGCCGCAGGCGCGACTGCTCGCCGCCGGAGAGCGTCCCGACGGTCTTGAACACGTCCTCGCCGGAGAACAGGAACGCACCCAAGCGGTCGCGCGCGGTCTGCGGCGTGCAGTTCTTTTCATAGAGCATCGTGTCGTATAGCGTGCGCTCGGGATGGGCAAAATGGATCACCTGCGGCAGATAGGCCCATTTGACCGACGGGCCGAATTTCACCGCGCCCTCGCAGGGCAGCTCGCCGAGCAGACACTGCAAAAAGGTGGTCTTGCCCGTTCCGTTGTCGCCGAGCAGCGCAATGCGCTCGCCGCCGCGCACAAGCAGATCGATGTCCGAGAACAGCTGCCGCTCGCCGAAGCGCTTGCCGAAATGCTTCAGCGTAAACACCTCGTCGCCGTGAAATTCCTTCTCGCCGAAGCGCGTGCGCAGCGTTTTTTCCTTCGTCGGACGGTCGGTTTTTTCGAGGCGCTCCATGCGGTGCTGGATGGACATTGCGCGTCGATAAAGCACGCGGTTGTTGATGCCCCAGCCCTTCATGCGCTCGAGCGTATAGCCGAGCTGACGCAGCTTGGCCTGCTCCTGCTCATACTGCTTGAGCTGGCGGTTGAAGCGCTCCTGCTTCTCTTGCAGATAGAATGTGTAGTTTCCGCTGTAAAATTCCGCCTTGCCGCTGGAAATCTCGATGATGCGCTGCACGACCTGATCGAGGAAATATCGGTCGTGCGAAATGGTCAGAACCGTGCCCTTGAAATGGCGGATATAATTCTCAAGCCATTCGACGCTGCGCAGATCGAGGTGGTTCGTCGGCTCGTCGAGCAGCAGGATGTCCGTTTTTTCCAGCAGCAGGCGCGCCAGATTCACGCGCGTCTTTTCGCCGCCCGAGAGCCGCGCGAACTCCTGCCCGCGCATGGTCTGCGGGATGCCGAGGCCGTTGCAGACCTTGTCGACCTCCGTGTCCTGCTCGTAGCCGCCGCCCACATGATAGGCGTTGCTCAGGCGGTCGTATTCGGTCAGAAGCGCCTGCGGCGCGTTGGCCGTGAGCTTTTGTGTCAGCTCCTCGAGCTTGCGCGCGATGCGCTCCAGCTCGGAAAAGGCCGTGCGCAGCACCAGCTCGACCGTGTAGCCCTCCGGATAGACCGGAATCTGCGAGATCAGACCCAGCTTTTTTTCGGGGGCGATGAAAATTTCTCCTTCATCCGGGGACAGCTCGCCCGTCAGGAGGCGAAACAGCGTGGTCTTGCCGCAGCCGTTGCGCCCCATAATGCCGACGCACTCTCCCTCGTGGATCTCGAAGCTCAGCCCGTCGAGCAGCGTGCTGCCGACCTCAAAGGACTTGACCAGATCCCGTACCGAAATATCTACCATTGTGTTCTCCCGTTTTATCGTTTACGGTTGGATGTTATATTCCCGAAAAAGCGCCTCGCGCGTCATCAGCAGATTCAGCGCGTCGAGAAAGGCGTTTGCGCCGAGATGCTCCGGAAGCTCCAGCCGCCGCATCAGCTCGGCGCGGCGTCTGGCGCTCCCGGCGCCGCCGGAAAGTCCGCATAAGAACAGATCCGTCTTGGTGATCTGCGGGCGTTCGTCCGTCCGCTCGCGCACGCCGGCGCGCTCGAGCGCCTGCAGCAGCACCTCCGGCCGCATTCCCTCCACGCCGAGCTTGCCCTCCTTGCCGGGCTTGTCCTTACGGCGCTCCTTCCCGGGAACGTCCGGAATATAGGCGTGAAAGACGCCCTGCTTCGGCAGGACGCTTTTGAGATAATTGCGGATCACGAAGCCCGCGCCGTCGCTGTCCGTCAGGACGATCAGGCCGCGCGTCCCGGCAGCCCGGCGCAGCAGCGCCACGAGCGCCCGATCCTTCATCACGCCGAAGCCGTTCGTCTCAAAGATCGGCGCGTCGACAAGCTGGCTGAGCGTGTTTTTGTCGTATTTTCCCTCCACGACGATGGCCTGCTCAAGCTTAATCATGGCGCGCCTCCTCGGCCAAACGAAGGATCAGCTCCTCCACGGCCCGCTGCGGATCCTCTGCCGAGGACTTCAGCCGCAGGTCGGTCTGGCAGCAGAGCAGCACGCCCTGCTCGCAGAAGCGCTCGGAGAGCCGGCGCGCCTGCGTGACGAGCTTCCCGGCGGCAAAGGGCTTGATGCCGCAGAGCTGCGCAAGGCCGCTCTCACCGACGCCCTGCGTCTGAAGCAGCTTTGCCGCGCGCAGACGGCGCATCTGCGCCCCGATGGCCGCAACGACGGCGATCGGGCTTTCCTGCATCTTGAGCACCGTGTTCAGGTATTCCAGCGCCGCATCAAAGCGCCCCTGCCCCAGCGCATCCGTGATCTGAAAGACCACGGCCTCAAGCGTCGGCTCGACGACCGCGTCGATATCCGCGCGAACGATTTCCTCTGCGCCGGAAAATGCGCAGATCTTGCCGATCTCAAGATCGAGCTGCGTCATGGAGAGGCCGCAGAGACTCAGCAGATAGGTGCAAAGCTGCGGCGTGATCGATTTGCCCGCCGCACGGAAGTGCCGCGCGATCCATGCGCGCAGATCCGTCTCGCTCTGATAGCGGAATTCGACGAGAACGGCGTTCTGCTCGAGCGCCGCCCAGAGCTTTTTCATGCGCTTATCGGGCGCGAAGCTCTGCATGGAGAGGATGAGGCAGCAATGCTCCGGCAGGTCGCTGAGCAGCGCCGCCGCGGCATTGCGCCCGGCCTCGTCGAGCGCAAACAGGTCGACGTCCTCGACGAGCACGAGCGACCGCTCGGCCATCATCGGCAGCGCCTCGAGGCTGTCAGCCAGAAGCTGCAAGGTAAAATTCTCCGGATTCATCCGGTGAAAATTGAAATCGGCCGTCAGATCGTCGAGCAGGAGCTTCTGCATCTGCTGCAAATAGTAGCGGCGCAGATAATCCTCCTCGCCGTAAAGCACATAGCAGCGGCCGAGCCGCCTCTGCTTCAGATCGGTTTTGAGCTGTTGAAGGCCGGCCGATGTCTCGGCTGGTTTTTTCGCCATGTTCGTTACCTCGAAACGGAAATATTCCCCACCTGATCGGTGCGATAGACCGCCGCGCCGATCGCGGCAATGCGGTCAAGCGTCTCCTGTGTGGGATGTCCATAGGAATTTTCTCCGACGGAGATGAGCACCGTCTCCGGCCGCAGTGCGGTCAGAAGCTCCTCCCCGGTGGCGTATTTGGAGCCGTGGTGTCCGGCAACCAAAACCTCAATATCCGGCAGGGCGTGGGTTTCCAGCAGACGATGCTCCGCCTTCAGATCCATGTCTCCCGTAATCAGAATGTCATAGGTGTCAACGGACAGCAGCACCGCCAGTCCGTCGTTATCCGCGCCGCTGCCCGTCGGGGCGTAAAGCTGCAGCGCGCCGCCGGTCAGGGCAAGGCGCTCGTCCTCGGTCACAAAGTGAAAGGCGATGCCGTATTCCTGTGCAAGCAAAAGCAGCTCCGCCTGATTGTTCGCATCGTCGGCCTCTGCGGGCGCGTAGATGCACGCCACGGTGACGCGCTGCAGGAGCTGCGCCGTGCCGCAGGTATGGTCGGAGTCATAATGCGTCAGGATGAGCGCATCGATCGTCCGGATGCCCTGCGTGAGCAGAGAACGCGCCACGTCCTCGCCGTTCTGCGCACCGTCGTCGCCGCCGCAGTCGACCAGATAGCGCCGCTCCCCGGCACTGAGCAGGATGCACTGCCCCTGCCCAACGTCGAAAACCGTCGCACCGGCGCTCTGCGTCTCCGGGAGCGCTCCGAACGCGACCGCGATCAGCAGCGTAAGGGCGGTCAGAGCCGCCAGAGCGCGCAGACTGCGCGGCTTGTTCCTCCACCGCAGAAACAGATAGACGCCGAAGCCCAGGTAGGCCGCCGCCAGCCAGAGGCAGATATAACGGCTGTTCGTGTAGACCGCCGCATACGGCAGACGGCTCAGCAGCTCCGCCACGCGCTGCACCCAGCGCAGCGGCCATGCATCGAGCCACGCCAGCGCGGCGCCGAGCGGCCTGCAGATCAGCCCCAGAAGTGCGGAGAGGATCGCCCCGCAGAAGCCGACGCTCACAATTTGCAGCGTCAGCAGGTTGGTCAGCGGCGCGACCAGAGAAAGCGTTCCGAGCCGCAGCGCGACGACCGGCGTCGTGAACACGATCGCGCTGAGTGTCGTGGAGCAGGACGCCGCCACGAAGCGCCAGAGCGCCCCGCCGACGCGCGTTGTGGGCTGCAAAAGCGCGCCGATCCTCCGCCCGAGCGGCAGGTTGAAGCACGAAATGCCCGCGATGGACAAGAACGAAAGCTGAAGCGAGAGCGAGGCAATCGCCCACGGATTGGCCAGCAGCAGCACCAGCAGGGCGAAGCCCAGCGCCGTCGGCGGGTCGTTCTCGCGGTTCAGAAGCGGCGCGAGCAGAAGCATCGTCTCCATGACCACTGCCCGCGTGACGGACGGCGAAAAGCCGAGCATCGCCGCAAAAAGGAGCATACACGGGATCGCGACCGCTGCCGCAAGCCGTCTGCGCCGCAGGCAGAGCGCCATGAGCACGCCGACGAGCAGCGAAACATGCAGGCCGGAGACGGCGACCGTGTGCGAAATGCCCGTGATCGCCAGTCGGTTCCGCTCGGCAAAGTCCATCTGGCTCTTGTCGCCCGTGACGAGCGCGCGGGCAAACCCGGCCGTGTCCTGCGGAAAAATGTCGGAAATGACCTCGCGCAGGGCGTGCGCCGCCGCCTTGGGATAGGCCCAGACGGGCAGGCGCTCGGCCTGCTGCACGGAAAGCTCCCCCTTCGGGAACACCAGAAGCGAGATCTCCCGCGCCTGAAAGGACAGGTTATCCGTCCCATCCGCGCCGGAGACGCCCTTCACCTCGGCCGCCAGCGACACGCGGTCGCCGGGGCGAAGCGTGCAGTCCTCTCCGCGCAGATAGAGCATCACGCGGCCGTGCCCGAGCCGCGCCTCGACGCGGAAGCCGTCGTCGCGTGCCTCGGGATAGTCCGAGACGGTCAGCGTGACCGCGCGCTGCAGCCCGACGTAGCTCCGGAGCGGCGCGATACGCAGCGCCTCATAGCCCCGGCACCAGAGCAGCGCAAGGGCCACGCCGAGCGCGCCGATGCGCACCGCCCGGAGTCGGTCTTTTCCGCTCAGGCGGAGCAGCAAAACGGAGAGCGCCAGCGCCGCGCTGAGCAGCAGCGCAAGCGGACGGGGCAGCAGCCAGACATAGGCTGCCGCTGCCGCCGCAAACGCAAACGAAAAAATCGCCAGCTTCCGCACGGTACCGCGCTCCCCTCTTATTGATCTTGAAAAGTGAGGCTCAGTTGAAGCTTCCGAGCTGCTTGCCGCCCAGAACGTGGAAATGCAGATGCTGCACCGTCTGACCGGCGTCCACGCCGCAGTTTGTCACGACGCGGTAGCCGTCGGAGAAGCCCATCACGCTGACCAGATTGGCGATCACGCTGAAAATATGCCCGACAACGGCCTCGTTTTCCGGCTTGATGCGGTTGGCCGCGGCGATATGCTGCTTGGGAACGACCAGGAAATGCTGCGGCGCCAGCGGCGCGATGTCATAGAACGCAAGGCACTGCTCGTCCTCATATATTTTCTTGGTCGGGATCTCCCCGGCGATGATCTTGCAGAAAATGCAGTCGTCCATGCTCGTTCTCCTTCTTTTATTGATTCACGTGCGCCGCGACGAACTCGTCGACCAGCGCCAGCGCATTGTCCAGCTTGAGGATATCCTTGCCGCCGCCCATTGCAGAGTCGGGCTTGCCGCCGCCGCTGCCGCCGCAGGCCGTGCAGACCTCCTTGACCAGCGCGCCGGCCTTGACGCCGCGCTCGACGGCGTGCTTGCCGCAGACCGCCAGAATGCTGATTTTGTCGCCCTGCGTTCCGGCGATGACCGCCACGGCGTTCGGCTCGCGGTCGCGGATCTGGTCGCCCATCTTGCGAAGGTCGTTCGGCGTGACGTCGTTGCGCACCGTCGTGAGCACCTTGAGCCCCTCGACGTTCTTCGCCGAGAACAGGAAGCGCTCGATCTCGCCGCTGAAGAGCTTGTCCTTCATCTGGTCGACACGCTGCTTCATTTCCCTCATCTCGTTCATCATGTTCGCCGCACGGTCGATCAGCTCCTTCGGGGAGGTCTTGAGCACCTCCGACGCCTTGAGCAGGACGCGGTTCATCTCGTCCATCTGCTCGATCACGCGCTTGCCGGTGTAGGCCTCAATGCGTCGCACGCCGGAGGCCACGGACGCCTCGCCCATGATGCGGAACGGGCCGACCTTTGCGGTATTGTCCAGATGCGTGCCGCCGCAGAATTCGAGCGAATACTCGCCCATTCTGACCACGCGCACGGTCTCGCCGTATTTTTCGCCGAAGAGTGCCGTTGCGCCGAGCTTTTGTGCCTCGGTGATCGGGAGCACCTGCGTCGTGATGTCCACGCCCTGCAAGACCATATCCATCACGGCGGACGACACCTTCGCCAGCTCCTCGGGCGTCACGGCCGAGAAATGCGTAAAGTCAAAGCGCAGATGATCCGGCTCGACCAGCGAACCGGCCTGATGGCAGTGGTCGCCGAGCACGCGCTCAAGCGCGGCCTGCAGCAGATGCGTTGCGGAGTGCGCGCGGCTGATCGCGCGGCGGCGCTCGGCGTCGACGGAGGCGTGCACGCTCTGGCCAAGCTCCAGCGCGCCGGACTTCATCACGCCGTAGTGCATATATTTTCCGCCCTTATTCTTCTGGACGTCGTTGACGGTGAATTCGCCGTTTTTCGTTGCGATCACGCCCCGGTCGCCCACCTGACCGCCCATCTCGGCGTACATCGGGCTGCGGTCGAGGACGACAATGGCCTCCATGCCCTCGCTGACGGAGCCGCAAAGCTCCTCGTTCGCGATCAGCGCGACGATCTTGCCGTCGGCCTCCAGCCGGTCATAGCCGACGAACTCCGTCTCGGGGATCTCCTTGCCGAACTCGATGCCCGCCCAGCCGAGGTCGCCGAGCGCCTTGCGCGCCTCGCGGGCGCGCTGTTTCTGTTCCTTCATCTGCCGGGCAAACTCGTCCTCGTCGACGCTCATGCCCTCCTCGCGCACCATTTCGACCGTCAGGTCGATCGGGAAGCCGTAGGTATCATAGAGCTTGAAGGCGTCCGCGCCAGAGAAGCGCGTCTCGCCCTTCTCCTTATGCCCGGCGAGCATCTCGGCGAAGATCTTCATGCCGCCGTCGATGGTCTTGCAGAAATTTTCCTCCTCGGTCTGGATGACCTTGGTGATATAGGACTGCTTCTCGCGCAGCTCGGGATACTGACACTCATTCTCGTGCACGACGGTGTCGACCACCTGATACAGGAAGGGCTTATTGACGCCGAGCAGCTTGCCGTGGCGCGCCGCGCGGCGCAGCAGACGGCGCAGGACGTAGCCGCGCCCCTCATTCGACGGCAGCACGCCGTCGCAGATCAGGAATGTCGCCGCGCGGATATGATCGGTGATGACGCGCAGGGAGACGTCCATCTTTTCGGACTTGCCGTAGGACGCGCCGGTCAGCTCGGTGACCTTGTTCGTGATATTCATGACCGTGTCGACGTCAAACAGGCTCTTGACGTCCTGACAGACGACCGCCAGACGCTCCAGACCCATGCCGGTGTCGATGTTCTTCTGCTTCAGCTCGGTATAGTTGCCCTTGCCGTCGTTATTGAACTGGGAAAAGACATTGTTCCAGATCTCGATATAGCGGTCACACTCGCAGCCGACCTTGCAGTCGGGCTTGCCGCAGCCGTATTGCTCGCCGCGGTCATAATAGACCTCGGAGCACGGGCCGCACGGACCGGAGCCATGCTCCCAGAAGTTGTCCTCCTTGCCGAAGCGCGAGATGCGCTCGGCGGGCACGCCGATCTCCCTTGTCCAGATCTCAAAAGCCTCCTCGTCGTTCTCATAGATCGACGGATAGAGCCGGTTCTCGTCCAGACCGACGACCTTCGTCAAAAATTCCCAGCACCACGACAGCGCCTCGCGCTTGAAATAATCGCCGAACGAGAAGTTGCCGAGCATTTCAAAATAGGTTCCGTGGCGGTCGGTGTGGCCGATGTTGTCGATGTCGCCGGTGCGGATGCACTTCTGGCAGGTGCAGACGCGGTGGCGCGGCGGCTCTTCCTCGCCGGTGAAATAGGGCTTCATCGGCGTCATGCCTGCGTTGATGAGCAGGATCGACTTGTCGTGCTGCGGCACCAGCGGGAAGCTGGGCAGACGCAGATGCCCCTTGCTCTCAAAGAACGAAAGGTACATCTCGCGCAGCTCGTTCAGACCGTATTTCTTTTGCATGTTTCTTTCCTCCAAGCATGGTTTTCCGTTTTTTGCGGGCGGCCGAAAAAAACAGACCTCACCCCCGTATAGGGGCGAGGCTCTCTCGCGGTACCACCCTAATTGCCGAACGCTCGGCATCTTTCGTCATCCGATAACGGGGATGAACCGTACCGCTCGTCGCAGTCGGCTCGGAAGTGGCGGTCTGCCCGGTTCGCCGCGGAGCTTGCACCGGCTCTCCGCTCGCTGGATGCGTTTTGGGGCAGATTGGCTTCCTCAGCGCCATTTTGGCTTATACGCCGATATTTTACCAGCAAGGCGGAAAAATGTCAACCGCGTTTGCGCAATTTCCGCTTTTTTTCTGACGCAACCCGCCTCCGACCTGCGTCGGAGGCGGGTTTGAATCTCTGTTATTCCTCTGCGGAAAGCTTCACGGCGTGGCGCACGATGGAAAACGGCGGAACGGCTCTCGGAAGCTGCATGGTGAAGCTCATCTGCGGGTTGCGCGGCTCGGTCAGGATGCCGCCGTCCATATCGCGCATCTCGGGAACGGTCATTGCAAACGGCCGCAGGTCCGGCCCGACCAGCTCGACCGTATCCTCCGCTGCAAATTTATTGCGCAGCGAGAGCGTCGCAAGGCCGTCCGGGGTACAGTCCGTGACGATCGCGCAGACCTGCCAGTCGCGGATATAGCGCGAATTGGCGGTGTACTGCCCCGGCTGACCGTAATAAAAGCCGGTGCTGTAGTGCCGGTGCGAGACATGCTCGACCTCGTCGCGCCAGACCGGGTCAGGCGCTCTTCCGGCGGCAACGTCGTCGATCACATGGCGGTAAGCTCCCGTGACAATCGCAGCGTAATAGGCCGATTTCGCCCGTCCCTCGATCTTGATGCAGTCGACGCCGACGCGCATGAGATCGTCGATGTGGTCGATCATGCACATGTCGCGCGAATTCATAATGTAAGTGCCCTTCTCATCCTCAAACACCGGGAAATACTCACCCGGACGCTTTTCCTCCATCAGCGCGTACTGATAGCGGCAGGGCTGGGCGCAGGCGCCGCGGTTGCTGTCGCGCCCGGTCATATAATTAGACAGCAGGCAGCGCCCGGAATAGGACACGCACATTGCCCCGTGGCCGAAGGTCTCAAGCTCCAGCTCCTTGGGCGTGTCGCGGCGAATGACGGCGATCTCGTCGAGTGAAAGCTCGCGGGCGAGCACGACGCGCTTGGCGCCCAGCTCATGCCATGCCGCCGCACACGCAGCGTTCGCGATGCTCACCTGCGTGGAGATGTGGCGGGCGCAACGCGGCGCATAGCGTTCGGCCATGCGGAAGACGCCGAGGTCGGCGATGATGAGCGCGTCAACGCCCGCTTCCTGCAAGCGCTCCAGATACTCCGGCAGACCGCGCAGCTCCGCGCCGCGCGGCAGCGTGTTCACGGTGACGTGCACCTGCACACCGTGCGCGTGGGCGAATGCAACCGCCCCCGGCAGCTCCTCCGGCGAGAAATTTCCCGCGAAGGCGCGCATACCGAAGCTCGTCCCGGCCAGATAGACGGCGTCCGCGCCGTAGAGCACGGCCATCTTCAGCCGCTCCATATCCCCGGCCGGAGCAAGCAGCTCGAGCTTATCCCTCCTCATCGGGGTTATCGCCGCCGTCGGTGCTCTCCTGCGTGGCCGCGCCGCTCAGGAAGGCCTGATGCTCCTCGTAGGTTTCGGAGAAATGGTGCATACCGGTGCCCTCGTCGAGGGCATAGAAATAGTAGTTGCTGTCAGACGGGTTCAGCGCGGCGGAAATGCTGCTCAGGCCTGGGTTCGAGATCGGCCCGACCGGCAGACCGGCGTGCGTGTAGGTATTATACGGACTGTCGACCTGAAGATCCGCATTGGTCAGCGCGTGGTCGACGCCGCCGAGGGCGTAGACGATCGTCGCGTCGATCTCAAGGTTCGGGAAGCTGTTCGGGTCGCACAGACGGTTATAGATGACCGAGGCGATCAGGCCGCTCTCGGCCGCGCCGCCGGACTCCTTCTCGATCATGGAGGCGACCGTGATCAGCTCATAGATCGTGAACTGATGCGAGGCAATGTAATCGTCATCGAAATCCATATCGCGGTATTTCTCCGCGAGGTATTCGTTGAGCAGGTCGAGCTGACTGCGCGCCTTGTCGGTAAACTTGCGGTCAAAGTTGGTCAGCAGCTTGTCCAGCACGCGCTCGGGATCGTCGTCCTCATAGAAATCATAGGTATCCGGGAACAGGAAGCCCTCGAGCGGATACTCCTGCCCCTCCGGAACATGCTCCAGGAACCAATAGTCGAAGCTTGTCTCCGCCGCGCACTGCTTCAGCGCCTCAGCCGTGCAGACGTTGCTCTTTTCCATCAGCTCAAAGATCTGGCGGCAGGAATAGCCCTCCGGGATCGTCACGCGCACAGTCGCGCGGTTCGGGCTGTCGGCCACCATGCCCTTGATGAGCGCGTGATAGTCATAGTTGTAGCTCAGCTCATAGGTGCCCGGCTCGATCTCGCTGCCGGACTTGGTGAGCTTGCAGTAAAGCTTGAAGAGCCACGGATACTGGATGAAGCCCTCGTCGTGGAGCTGCTGCGCGATCTCATCGACGGAGGCGTTTTCGGCGATCGTGATCGAATGCGAATCGTCCGAGCGACCGAAGGCCATCACGTCCTGCGCGCATTCCCATGCGCCGTAGCCAAGGCCGACTGCGATCAGGCCGACGATCACGACGTAAAGAATGACCTTCACAAACAGCGGCATCACGCGGTTCACGCGGCGGCGCTTCGGCTTTTTGGGCGCGGGAGCGTCACTGTTGTCGTCGTTTTCATCGTCATACGCGTCGTAATCCTCTTCGTCATAATCCTCCGGCTCTGGGGGCTGCTCCTGCGGCGCAGCCTCCTGCTCCGGCCGATACTCGCCGTAATCGGCGAAGCTGTCGCCGAAATCGGGCGTGAACGCATCGTCTGCAGCGCCCGCATCGTTCCCACCGTAGGCAGGGACGGACGTCTGCGCCGGGTTCTGCGCGGCCGCGTCGCGGCGCGCGGAGGCAAGAAGCTCGTCGACCGACGGCTCGTCGTCGCCGAAGCTGTCTGCCGGATAAAAGTTTTGATCTGCCATAATTTCCTCCTTCAGCGGGCGACGATGCCCGCCGCAACCTGCTGTGCCGCGGCTTCACCGCGCAGCGCCTCCACCAGCTTCAGGCCGAAGGCGATCGACGCCCCGGCGGCCTGACCGGTGATGATCCTGCCGTCCTGCGCGGTCTGCTCGCCGCTCATCACGGCGCTTCCCATCTCGGGCTCCATGCCCGGATAGCAGGTCGCGCGTCTGCCGTCCGTGATGCCGAGCTGCGCGAGGACTGTCGGCGCGGCGCAGATCGCCGCGACCCAGCCGCCGCGCTCTGCAACCTGCCGCACGGCGTCGAGCACCGGCCGGCAGGCACGGATCGACGCCACGCCGCGCAGACCGCCCGGCAGGATCAGCATTTCCGCCTCCTCCAGCGCCGTTTGCTCGGCGACGCAGTCGGCGCGCACGGTAACGCCGTGGCTTCCCATGATCTCCGTACCGCCGATCCCGGCCAGACGGACCTCCACACCGGCGCGGCGGAGCAGGTCGCAGGGCACGATCGCCTCGGACTCCTCAAAGCCCGCGCCAAGAATCAAGTATACCATATGATTTATTCCTCCAAGCATTTGAGCACCAGCTTCGTGATCTGCTGGTGAATGTCTTCAATGGAACGGAGCTTGCCGTCCTGCACGCAATCAATGACCGTCCAGCCGTAATAATGCGCCGCGTCCAGGCCGGTGCTGCGGCACTGCCGCAGATAGTCCATGTTTTTCTCGTGAATATCGGCGTTCGTATGCGTCTGCTGCTCGCGGTGGCGCAGCATCTGCTCGGTCTGCTGCGTCGGCACGTCGAGATAGAGCACGAGATCCGGACACGGCAGCTCCAGCTTGTGATATTCAAAGTCATAGAGCCACGCAAAAAATTCCTCGCGCTTCTCCGGCGCGACCTTTGACGCCTGATGCACGGCGTTTGAGGTCGCGTAACGGTTTGAGAGCATCAGACCGCCGTTTTGATAGTAATCGCCCCAGACCTTTCGGAAGGAGGCATAGCGGTCGACGGCATAAAACGTCGACGCGGCATAGGCGTTGACGTCGGACGGCCGGCTGCCGAATTCGCCGCCCAGATACATCCGGATCAGTGCCGACGACGGCTCGGAATACTGCGGAAAATCCATCGTCTGAAACGGAATCTGCATGGCCTGCAGGCGCTTTGCCAGCAACGTGAACTGCGTCGTCTTGCCGGATCCGTCCGTTCCCTCAAACACGATCAGCTTTCCCAAAAAGCTCACCCTTTCATTCTCTTTTTCAGTGCCGCGAGCACAAATTTCGGCAAAGCAAGCATCCGCACGAAACGGCTGGGCTGCTTGATGAGCCGATAAAGCCATTCCAGCTGCAGGCGGATCATCCATTTCGGCGCGCGCCTGACCGTCCCGGCGAAGCTGTCGAGCGAGCCGCCGAGGCCGATCATCAGGCGGACGTTCAGGTCGCTCTGATGCCGCTTCATGAAATACTCCTGCTTCGGCGCACCGAGGCAGACGAACAGCACGTCCGGCCGCGCCGCATTCACGGCCTCGACCACGGGCGCTTCGTCCTTGAAATAGCCGTCGGCCATGCCGCAGATCTGAAGCCCCGGGTGCTTCTGCCGCATTTTTTCGGCCGCAAGCTCCGCAATGCCGGGCTTGCCGCCCAGCAGATAGAGCCGCTTGCCGGTCTGCTCCAGAACGCCCAGAAGTCCCTCGGCAAATTCCACGCCCGCGACCTTCTGCTTCAGCGGCGTGCCGAGGATCCTCGCGCCCAGGACAACGCCCGCGCCGTCCGGCAGGACGAGCGCCGCGCCGTTGAGCAGGCTGCGGAACGCCTCGTCGTGCAGCGCCTGATAGGCGATCTCGGCGTTCGGCGTCACGCAATAGACCGTCTGCGGGCTGTTGAGCAGCTCGCGGCCGCGCTCAAGTGCCTCCTGCATGGTCAGGTTATCATATTGTATGCCCAGAACATCTGTTTTCAACGGCGTTCTCTCCCACTATCCATAGTTATCGATATTTTATCACAAAACCGGCAGTTTGTCTATGACTCATTTTTCACAAAGTCCGCCGATGTGCATACAATGTTGTGAAAGCAGCGATTTTGCCTGCTTGAAGTAGGCCGGAGGCATCCGGCAATGGGAGGGACTCAATTATGCCTGATAATAACCGAGAATGCGTGACCGCACCCGGCCCCGTCTCCATCCATACGAACCAGATAATCGACTCCTGCTTCGACAAGGACTGCATCGAGGACGTGCGCGTCTGGCTGACAGCCGCCTCGCAGACGGCGCTCGACAACGCCACCGGAGCGAAAACACGCTGCGCCGAGCTGCTCTATGTCCATGTCGAGGTGGATTGTCTGCCCTATAAGAGCGGCTATTATGCCATTGATATGACCTTTTACTACCGAATTCTCGGCGACGCGCTCAACGGCAGTCTGCGTCCGACAACGATCAACGGTCTGGCCGTGTTCAGCAAGCGCGTCGTGCTCTGCGGCGGCAAGGCGTGCGCCAAGACCTTCCGCAGCACGCAGGAGCTTCCGCCCAGCGAGGAGCTTCTGCGGCAGACGCTGCCGACGGCCGTCGTGGAGGCGCTCGACCCGATGATCCTCTCGAGCTGCGTGCGCGCCGTCTGCGAATGCCGCTGCACGGAGAGCGCCACCTGCTCCCTGCCGCAGAGCGTCACAGACAGCTTCGGCGAACAGCTCGTGCTCTCGGGCGAGAAAAAGCGGCTCTATGTCACGCTCGGACAGTTTTCGACCGTCCGGCTCGAGCGCGAGACGCAGATCACCGTCCCAACGACGGAATACAGTGCGCCGCGCCGCGAATGCTGCGCCGACGAGGGCTGCGAGGAGGACCCCTGCGAGCGCTTCAGCCGCGAAGAATTCCCGATGCGGTCGTTCTTCCCCAATACGGGCGACTGCCGCGGCAAGAATGACGGCTGCTGCTGCCGCTAGGCATACAAAACGGAGGGAACAAGACGTTCCCTCCGTCAAATTATTGAAACATTCCGATTTAGAAACCGGTAGGTTTTTCATAAAACCTACCGGTTTTGTCATTGCGAGGAGGGCACAATTCTTTGTGCCCGACGTGGCAATCTTAAACGAGCAATTTGCCATCCCGGAACGAAGCATGGTAGAAACGAAACAGAATTCGGAAATGAGGCAGGAGGAAATGAAACAGGCAGCGTTGCTCGCTCGTGTTTCGCGTTATATGTATCGTTTCTCATCTCGTGTTCTCGCGCTTCGCTGCGGGATGCCATATCTATGACTTTAAGATTGCCACGTCGCTGTCGCTCCTCACAATGGCACAAAAAAATGGCAGGTTTCTCGTAAAATCCTACCATTTTTGTGACTGAACCATTCCATTCCGCCGCGGCGCGACACCGCAGCGCGCCCCAATGGGGCGCAGCTTCCCCCAGCCTCGCACTTCACCTGCGCAGCAGGCTTCATGCAGCCAGCAGCAGCGCTTCGCCTTTATTCCGACGGGCGCAAAAACCTGCGCAGCGGAAGATAGAGCAGATAGCCGATCACACCGCCGAGCGTGTTCGTGATGACGTCTGTGATGTCCGATCGACGCGCCGCGCTCAGGAGCGGCTGCATCAGCTCGATGCTCAGCGTCACGACAAGCGTCCAGCCGAGGCAGCACCAGAAGCCGCGCCGCTTGAGCGTGGGCAGCAAAAAGCCGAACGGGATCATCATCACAAAGTTCAGCACGAGCTGCCGCTCTGCGTCCCGATGGCCGAGCAGATAGTCGTCAAACGGCTCCATATGCATCGGCCGATAGGGATGCCGCCCGATTTCCGGCAGCGCCGAGAGCACGGGCATCAGCGTGAAATAGGCCACGCCGCAGAGATACAGATAGAAGATCGTGCACATGACCGCGTGGCGCGCGCCCCTTTGCCTCCACCTCGGAAGCAGAAGCAGCCAGAGCAGCAGCGCTACGAGCAGATCGGGTGCAAGCCTCAGGAATTTTTCCATGCAGTCCCCCGGAAATCGGAAGCTTCCCCGATCAAAGGGAAGCTCCGGAATGTACGTTATTTCGTCACCAGCTCGACGTGCGGATACGGGAAGCTGATCCCGTCCTCCTCGAAGCAGCGCTTGACGGCCTCGTTGACGGCAAAGCGCGCCGAGAGATACTCGTCGCTCTTCACCCAGAGCTGAAGCTCATAGAGAATGCCGCTGTCCGCATAGCTCTTGATCCCGACGAAGGTCGGCGTGTCGGCAAGCCGATAGGAGCAGTCTGCCGCGCGCAGGAGCGCCGCCTTGACTGCCTCCGCATCATCCTCGTAGGACGCGGCAACGTCGATGTCGAGCCGTCGCCTGCCCTGTTCGGAATAGTTCACGATGCAGGCCGTCGAGGCCGAGCTGTTGGGCAGATAAACCGTCTGCCCGGAGAAGGTCTCGATGCAGGTATAGGTCATGCCGATCTCGCGGACGATGCCGCTCTGCTCGCCGATCTGCACATGGTCGCCCACGCGGAACGGCCGACTCGTCAGAATGGTCAAGCTGCCGACCACGTTCGTCAGCGTGCTCTGCACAGCCAGCGAAATTCCAAGAGAGACGACGCCCAGAACGGCGATCAGCGACGAAACGTCCACGCCGAGGCTGCTGGCGGCGATCAGGATCACGATGCCGTCGAGCAGCACGCGCAGGAGCGTCCGCAGGAAGCCGAAGGCCGTGTGATCCAGCTTGGAGCGGTGCGAGAGACGGTCGAAGAGCTTCATCAGCAGCTTGACCAGCGCAAAGCCCACCGCGAGGATCACAAGCGCCGGGACAAGCTTTTCCAGCGTCAGCGAGGCGAAGAAGCGCTTGATATCCTGCCAGCTCATGCCTCGGGCGCCTCCTTCGGCTCGGGCAGGCTGTTTTTATCCGCGTTGACGTAGGTCATCAGCTCGTCGCCGGTAATGGTCTCCTTTTGCAGCAGATAGAGCGCGACCTCGTCGAGCAGCGCCCGGTTCTCCGAAAGCAGCTTTTTGGCCGTCTCATAGCAGGAATTCAGCAGCTTGCGCACCTCCTCGTCGGCCGCAGCCGCCGTGGTCTGCGCGCAGTCCATATAGGACTGTCCGTCGAGATACTGGTTCTGCGTGGCAGAGAGTGCCATCAGGCCGATGCGGTCGCTCATGCCGAATTCCGTCACCATGCGCCGCGCCAGCTCCGTCGCGCGCTGAATATCGTTCTGCGCGCCGGTCGTCTGGATGCCGAACACCGTCTGCTCCGCAGCGCGGCCGCCGAGCATCGTCTGAAGCTCGACAATCAGTTCCTCCTTTGTGTTGAGGAACTTCTCCTCCTCCGGCATCTGCATCGTGTAGCCCAGCGCGCCGGAGGTATGCGGAACGATCGTGATCTTCTGCACCGGCTGGGCGTGCTTTTGCAGCGCCGCAACGAGTGCGTGCCCCACCTCGTGGTAGGAGACGATGCGCTTTTCGATGTCCGTCAGGACGGTTCCCTTCTTCTCCGTGCCGGCGATGACCGTCTCAAAGGAGGTCATCAGATCCTGCTGGTTGACGGCCATGCGGCCCTCGCGCACGGCGCGCAGAGCCGCCTCGTTGACCAGATTCGCAAGATCCGCGCCGACTGCCCCGGCCGTTGCCTGCGCCAGCTTGTGCAGGTCGACGTCCTCGGCGAGGCGGATGTTGCGCGTGTGGACGAGCAGCGTCTGATAACGCCCCTCGAGGTTCGGCCGGTCGACGATGATCCGCCGGTCAAAGCGCCCGGCGCGCAGCAGCGCCTTGTCCAGAACCTCGGGGCGGTTCGTTGCCGCAAGGATCACGACGCCCTTGGAGGAATCGAAGCCGTCGATCTCCGCAAGAAGCTGGTTGAGCGTCTGCTCGCGCTCGTCGTTGCCGCCGAAGCGGCTGTCACGGCTGCGGCCGATGGCGTCGATCTCATCGATGAAGATGATCGCCGGGGCGACCTTGGACGCCTCCTGGAACAGATCGCGCACGCGGCTCGCGCCGACGCCGACGAACATTTCCACAAAGTCCGAGCCGGAGATGCTGAAGAACGGCACGTGCGCCTCACCGGCGACGGCCTTGGCCAGCAGCGTTTTGCCCGTGCCGGGCGAGCCGACCAGCAGCGCGCCCTTCGGGAGCTTCGCGCCGATGGCGGCGTATTTCTTGGGGTTATGCAGGAAGTCGATGATCTCGGCAAGCGATTCCTTTGCCTCGTCCTGCCCGGCCACATCGCTGAAGGTCACGCCGGTCTCCTTTTCCATATAGACCTTGGCCTTGCTCTTGCCGATGCCGCCCATGCCGCCGAAGCCGCCGAGACCGCCGGTCTTTTTGATGATGCGCCGCGAAATCAGCCAGAGGATCACGAACAGCACCACCGGCATCAGCAGGTAGGAGATCAGGTAGGTCGTCATGGCGTCCTGCCCGAGGTCGCCGGTCATCTCCACCCCGTTTTTCTGCATTTTGGTGACAAGATTCGTCAGCTCGACGCCGGGAACGACGCTGGTATAATAGATCTTCTCAAAGGTCTTGTCCTTGTCGGCGCGCAGAACATAGCGGATGTCCTCGTTGCTGATCGTAACCTCTGCGACCTCGTCTTGATTGACTGCCGAGAGGAACTGGTCATAGCGGACTTCTTCGCTGTTGCGGCCGGAGATCGTCGTCAGCATCCGATTGCTGAAGATTGTGATCGCCAGCACGATCGCAAGCAGGATCAGCCACGATGGAAATCCGCCCTTTTGTTTGTTATCATTTTGATCGTTTCGACGGTTGTTGTTTTGGCTTCCGTTGGGATTTTCGTTTGCCATCGTCAGGCCTCCTTCCGGATTATCCGGATCTGATTATTGTGCATCATACCACATTTTTCCGTTTTTCGCAATTCCGGATGCGGTTTTTGCTGTTAATTTTCTGTGAATATCACCGTTTTTACCGTTTTGTAACGTTTGTAGTTGTTTCCGCGTCCGTTTTTTGGTATAATGTATTATTGAAATAATGTGTTCCATGCACGGGGCACAGAAAAAAAGGAACCGATCATCATGAATCAGAAAAAAATTTCGCCGCGTGAAGCTGACGACGCGCTGTCCGATGGGCTGATCGAGGGGCGCAACGCCGTGACCGAGGCTCTGCGCAGCGGCCGCACGATCAACAAGGTTTTCCTCGCCTCCGGAGACACCGACCGGGCGCTCGGCCGTCTGGCCGCCATGGCCAAGGACGCCGGAGCGGTGGTCGTGAGCATCGACCGCCGCAAGCTCAACGAAATGAGTCCGACCGGCGCGCATCAGGGCATCATTGCCTCCGTCGCCGCGCATGAATACGCCTCCGTCGACGATATGCTCGCCGCTGCCGCTGAGCGCGGCGAAGCGCCGCTGCTCGTGCTCTGCGACGAGCTGAGCGACCCGCACAACCTCGGCGCGATCATCCGAACGGCCGAATGCGCCGGGGCGCACGGCGTCATCATCCCCAAGCGCCGCAGCGTCGGCCTGACGGCCGTGGTCGGCAAGGCCTCGGCCGGTGCGCTGGAATACATGCCCGTTGCGCGTGTCTCGAACATCTCCTCGACCATCCGCGACCTGAAGCAGCGCGGCGTCTGGATCTTCGGCACGGCGGCCGACGGCGCGACGCCGCTGCATCAGTCCGACCTGACCGTTCCTGCGGCGATCGTCATCGGCAACGAGGGCGTCGGCATGAGCCGGATCGTCGCGGAGGCCTGCGACTTCAAGGTCAGTATACCCATGAAGGGCCACATTTCATCCCTCAACGCCTCCGCCGCCGCCGCCATTCTGCTCTACGAGGCCGTCAGGCAGCGCGGCTGATCTACGGAGTCTCCGAATCAGCCGGCTGCGGCGCTCAGTGGGTCTTTTACCCCAACTGATCGGTTTGAAACAAAATTCCTCGCTGACCGCTCTTGCGATTTCAGCAGAGATCCCCTATAAAAAGGAGCTTTTTTATGAGTCATCGACACGACCCGCAACAACTGAATCAGCCGGGCGTGCCGAAGGACGAATTTGCGCTGGAGGAGATCATCCGGGAGTTCAGCCCGAAGAAGAAGCGCGCGCCGCAGTCAAAGCTCTCGGACGACACAATGGCCTTCACGCCGGTCACGGCGCAGAGTCGGCCGCCGAAGCCGACGGACGCGCAGGACACGACGGTTCTGCCGCGCATCCCGGATGTCAAGCTCAGCACAAAGCCCGCAATGCCGCCCGAGCCGATGCCCGCAGCGTGCTCCTCGGATACCATGCGTCTGCCGCGCATTCCGGACGGCAAGATCTATACGAAGCAGCCGAAGCAGTCCGAGAAAAAAGCCGCCGCGCTCACCTCGGACACAATGCGTCTGCCCGATCTGAAAACACTCAATGCCGCGCTGGCCGAACAGAAAAGAGCCGCACAGGCCGCACCGCCGGAGAACCGGACTGACGCCCGCAAAGCACCCATGCCGCAGCCGGAGCAGCCTGCCGTTCCTGCGCCGGCCGCGCAAAAGCCGTCCGCGCATCAGCCCGACGCACGGCGGCGCAGGACGCGCCGCATTCCGAACGTGTCGGACTCCCGGCCGCCTCACCGCGCGCCCGCCGTCCCCGAGCCGGATCCGGAGCCGGAGCCGGTCGACGTTCGCGAGCTGTTTGAGGCCGGGCGGCGGCGCCTGCCGCTGCTGCTGATCCGCGTCTGGCTGCTTGCGCCGGTCGCGCTGCTCTCCGTCCTGCTCGTGCTCTGCCGCTATTTCCGCTGGAGCTTCGCCCTCTGGTTTGCCGATCAAACCGCCGTGCTCTCCGTGATTCTGCTGGGGATTACCATGCTGCTGTCCTATGACGCCTGCTGGCGCGGTCTGCTCGATCTGCTTCGCCTGCGCATCAGTCTCTTTACACTCACACTGCTGGCCTCCGTGCTCAGCGTGATCTATACGCTGCTCGGCGAGCAGGGCACGGCCGTCGGCTCGTGCTGCGTGGTCGCCGTGCTCTGGTTCTTCCTGATGCGCGCCCAGCGCGCCGAGCGCCGCGGCATGTACTACACCCTGCGCACCGTCACAGCCTTTGACCGTCCGATGGGCATCTTTGACACCTCCGCGCTGCTCAAGGGGACGGCCTCCCTGCGCCGGGACGTCGGCGACACCGAGGATTTCGTGCGCCATCTCGGGCAGCCCGACCGGGCGCAGCGTATTTTCTGCCTTTACAGCACGCTGCTCCTGCCGGCCTCGGCGCTGACGGCGCTGCTGATCTCCGAGCGCACGCGCGTGGAATTCCTGCCCGCGTGGCTGCTCCTGCTGCTCGGCGCGATCCCCTGCGCCGCATCGTTGAGCTACAGCCGACCCTTTGCGAGCGTCGCCAAGCGCCTGTCCGGCATCGGCGGCGCGCTCTGCGGGTGGCATGGTGCGCAGATCCTCGGAGGCCGCCATACGCTGATCCTGCGCGACGAGGATCTCTTCCCCACGGACAGCATCTCCTTCAACGGCATGAAGCTCTACGGCGCAAACACCGCCGGGCGCACAGTCGCCTATGTCCTCGCGGCGCTCGAGGCATCCGGCAATCCACTCTGCGGCCATTTTGAGCGTCTTTTGCAGGAGCAATACGGCAAGCGCGTCGCGCTGACCTCCTTCCGCATCTATGACGACGACGGCATCGGCGCGGAGATCCAGAATGACAGCGTTCTGGTCGGCTCGCTGCCCTTCATGCGCAGCATGGGCGTGCATATGCCCGACGGCACGCGCGTGCGGCAGGCCGTCTATCTATCCGTCAACGGAGAGCTTGCCGGCATCTTCGCGCTGAAATACAAGCCGAACCTCTCCACCCGCGCCGGCCTGCTGGACGTGCTCTCGAACCGGAGCTTCAAGGTTGTGCTCGCCACGCGCGATTTTCTCATCACCCCCGAGCTGCTGGCGGCAAAATATGAGCTGCCGACGGAGACGATCCTCTACCCGGTCTTTTCCGAGCGCATCCGCCTGTCCGAGCGCGACCCCAGCGAGAAAAACGAGCAGGGCGCGCTGATCGCGCGCAATACCTTCGGCGCGTTTGCTTCCACGGCCGCCGCCGGGCGCACGCTGCGCATCACGACGCTGCTCGATACGGTTCTCGGTCTGAGCGCCGGTCTGATCGGCGTGACCGTCTGTGCGGCGCTGCTGCTCTGGGACGCGGCGCAGACCGCCACGCCGCTTCATCTGGTCAGCTTTCAGCTGCTCTGGGCCGTCGTCAACGATTTCACCGCGCTGGTCATGCTCAGGTTGTAAGAAGTTTGGGATTTTTTTCATGATTTTGTAAGAAAAGTTCACAATAGTCATTGCAAAATCACGACCTGTCGTGTATAATAAGACTAATTGCGGCAGCATCCGGCCTGCCCGGCAGCCCGACCCGGCTGCACAGAAAGGAGAATTTCAACATATGTACACTGCCAAGGACATTCGCAATCTCGCGCTGCTCGGTCACGGCGGCGACGGCAAATCCGCTCTGTGCGAGAGCATGCTCTATCTGACGAAAGCCATTACCCGCCTCGGCAAGCGTGCCGACGGCACCACCGTCTCCGACTTTGACGACGAGGAGAAGAAGCGTCAATATTCGATCAAGACCTCCGTCATCCCCGTGGAGTATGCAGGCTGCAAGCTCAACGTGCTGGACAATCCGGGTTATTTTGATTTTGCCGCAGAGATCGTGCAGTCCCTGCGTGTGGCCGACGCCGGCATCATCTGCCTGACGGCCAAGAGCGGCATCGCCGTCGGCACCGAAAAGGGCTGGAAGTCCCTGGCAGACGCCAACCTGCCCGCGATGTTCTATGTCTCCAAGCTCGACGAGGAGCACGCCAACTTCTTCGCCACGTTCGACGCCATCCGCAGCACCTTTGGCGCCTCGGCCATTCCCTTCACCTTCCCGATCCTCAAGGGTGAGCAGGCCGTCGGCGTGGTCGACCTGATCGCCAGGAAGGCCTATGACGTTGCCGGCAAGGAGGTTGCCCTGCCCGCAGACGCCGAGGAAAAGATCGAAGAATATATGATGGAGCTGAACGAGCAGATCGCTGAGACGGACGAGGCGCTCATGGAGAAGTTCTTCGCCGAGGAGCCGTTCACCGAGGAAGAGCTCATCAAGGGCATCAAGGACGGCGTCTCTCAGCGCGCCATCACGCCGGTCTTCTGCGGCTGCGCCATGACCGGTCTCGGCACGGTCCGCCTGCTCGAGAACCTCAAAAAATTTGCTCCGTCCCCGCTCGAGGGCAAGCCCATGACTGCCGTCGACGAGGACGGCAACGAGTCCGAATTCAAGCTCAATCCGTCCGGCAGCCCGATGGCCTTCGTGTTCAACACCGTCGCCGACCAGTACGGCAAGAACTCCTATTTCAAGGTCATCTCAGGCGACATCGAAGACACCATGACCGTCGTCAACGCCCGTACCGGCGACAACGAGAAGCTCGGCAACACCTTCTTCCCGCGCGGCAAGGACAACACCAAGACCTCCAAGGTCTGCTGCGGCGACATCGGCGTGTTCACGAAGCTTGCCTCCGTCCGCACCGGCGACACGCTGGGGCTGGCCGGCAAGGTCGTCACGATCAAGCCCATGCAGTACGCCGAGCCGTGCTACCGCATGGCAATTTATGCCAAGACCAAGGGACAGGAGGACAAGGTCGCCTCGGGTCTGGTCAAGCTGAACGAGGAGGATGCCTCCTTCACCTACGGCAACGATCCCGAGACGAAGGAAATGATCATCGCCGGTGTCTGCGACATCCACCTGAGCGTCATCATCTCCAAGCTGCTCAGCAAATATAAGGTCGAAGCCGAGCTGCGCCCGGCAAAGATCGCTTACCGCGAGACCATCAAGAAAAAGGTTGAGATCCACGGCCGCCATAAGAAGCAGTCCGGCGGCCACGGACAGTTCGGCGACGTTTATATCCGCTTCGAGCCGCAGTCCGAGCAGGAGGACATGATCTTTGCCGATGAGACGGTCGGCGGCTGCGTGCCGAAGAACTTCATCCCGTCGGTCGAAAAGGGTCTGCGCAACTGCATCGGCAAGGGTGTTCTGGCCGGCTACCCGGTCGTGTTCCTGAAGGCGACGCTGTACTTCGGCTCCTATCACCCCGTCGACTCCTCCGATATGGCGTTCCAGACCGCTGCCGGTATCGCTTATAAGGAAGGCCTGCCCACCGCAGCGCCCACCCTGCTCGAGCCGATCGGCGAGCTGAAGGTCTTCATCCCGGACGCCAACATGGGCGACATCATCGGCGACCTCAACAAGCGTCGCGGCCGCGTGATGGGCATGAACCCCGACACCGAGAACCGTGGCTGGCAGATCGTCGAGGCCGAAGTGCCGATGGGCGAAATGACCACCTACGCCATCGACCTGCGCTCCATGACGCAGGGTCGCGGCTCCTACTCGCTCAAGTTTGTCCGCTACGAGGAGGTCCCGCAGATGAATCAGGCAAAGATCATCGAGGACGCCAAGAAAAACGAGGACGAATAACAGAAAATCAACCGGCCGTGGGCTTTTTCCCACGGCCGGTTTTTTGTAAGAAAGCTTATTTGATCCGCTGTCGGCAAGGAGCACATTGCGCTTTATCCGGCATCCGGATCATGTCCCTTCCTGCTGGGAAGATGCCTTTGCCTGCCGTTCTGCCTTGTCGCTGAGATAAATCTCGCACCAATCCTCAACCTTGCTGAAGACCCTGAGGAATTCCTGTCCGACAGCCGTCAGGTGATACTCCACGTTGCGCGGATAGCCCTCCCTTTCCGTTCGACTGACAAATCCGACCCGCTCCAGTTTTCTCAGCTGCTTCGTCAGGGTCGCCTTTGTGATCTCCGGGAAGCAGCGCAGCAGGGCGCCGAAGCGAATGCCGTCATTCTGCTCCACTCTGTGCAGAACCGGAAGCATCCATTTCCCCGAAATGATCTTTTCAAACGTAAAAAGCGGACAAACGCCGAATTTGGACTGTGTCATACCGTGCTCCTGATCGTTTTATAGTTTCCGGCAAGCGTGGTATCTGAAAAGATACCACTTGACTCTCTGAATAAATATTGTACACTTATTATTAGCTTCTGTCAATATTTCGAGCGCCGCGGCAGAAATATCGTCGGAAAAATAAAAAAGGAGTTTTACCATGATGAAAAAGACACTCGCACTGATCCTCGCACTTTCCCTTCTTCTGATCGCCATGGCCGGATGTGCGTCCGAGCCCGAGCCCACGGAAACTGTCACAGAAGCGCCCACGACCGAGTCCACCTCGGAGACCACCACGGAGGCACCCACAGAAGCTGATAACACCACCTACAGCGTCCTTCTGCTTGTCCCGAAGGTCGGTGACAAGTCCTACTTTGACGGCGCGGCCGCCGGTCTTGAGCTGATCAAGGAAACCTATGACAACGTAACGACCGAGGTCATCGCCATGGGCGAGGGCGAGGAGGCCATTGCAAATTACCCCACCTTCTTTGAAGAAGCCTGCGCAGGCAAGCAGTACGACCTGATCGTCACCGGCGGCGGCGAATGCACCAATGCCCTTGTCGAGGCCGCGACGAATTATCCCGAGCAGAAGTTCTTTGATTACGACTATCAGGATACCTTTGGCAACGAGCTTTCCAACATTTACGGCGTGTACTACAAGGCCTATGACATGGGCTACCTTGCCGGTTACCTTGCTTCGCAGATCACGGTCAGCGATATGCCGCTTGCCAACGCCGAAAAGAAGGTCGGCGCGGTCGTCGGCATGGACATTCCCGACCTGAATGATTTTGTCGGAAGCTTCTGTCAGGCCTGCATCGACTGCGGCGTGCAGGCGACGATCGTTTACTGCAACAGCTTCAGCGATCAGGACGCGGGCTACGCCAGCGCCATGGAGCTGTATGAAGACGGCTGCGACGTCGTGTGGCAGGTCGCGGGCAGTGCCGGACTCGGCGTGTTCCGCGCATCAACGGAAACCGGCCGCTATGCCTTCGGCGTAGACGTTGATCAGGTCGACGTGATCGGCGACGAGAGCCTGACTGCCAATATCGTCACCTCGTTCTGCAAGGAATATGCCAACGTGATTCTCGACGCATTCGAGCAGCTCGTGAACGGTTCGTATCCCGGCGGCACAACGCTTTCGCTCGGTCTGAATGAGCACGGTGTCGGTCTTGTGGAAAACGAGCAGTACGAAACGATCGTCCCGCAGGCGATCCGCGATTCGCTGAGTGCGCTTTATGAAAAAGTGAAATCCGGCAAGGTCGTCCCGTTCAGCGCAATGCTGGATCAGGAAAAATGGGCGGAGATCCGCGATGAAGCCGCAAAGCCCGTCGAATAAATTCCTGTTCTTTCCGCAGCACAAGAGAAGTCTGCCGCAGAGGTTCGTCCTCTGTGGCAGACTTCTCTTCTCTTGTCGGAGCGTTTTTCTCCCTTTTTCTTGACATTTTACCGTTTTTCAGATAAAATAATGGCATTATCACTCCCGCAGCAGAAAGGGGTTTGACATGAATCAGCTCACCCGGACGGCGCGCTCCCGTCTGCGCGCCTTTTTGCGCGACACGCGCACCCGCGCCTGCGCCGCCGCGACGGCGCTCTTCGGCGCGCTCTCTTATTTCTATCTGTTTGCCAACAATCTGAACAACAACGACACGATCTCCTGCCTGCCGCAGGGCTTCGGGACGGGGATAAGCTCCGGCCGCTGGCTGCTGCATGTGCTCGGAAAGCTCACGGAAAAGCTCTGGGGCGTCTACAACGTCCCGCTGTTCAACGGGCTGCTGGCGCTGCTGCTGCTGGCGCTGACGTCGGCGGTGCTCGTGCGCGCGCTGGACATCCGCAGCCGCGCGCTCTCCTTCGCGCTGGCCGCCATGACGGTCTCCGCCGCGCCGATTGCCAGCCTGATGCTGTTTCAGTTCACGGTACATTATTATGCGCTGGCGCTGCTGCTGATCGCCTCCGCCGCCTGTCTGATGCGCAGCCGCAAGCCCCTTGCTTTGCTTGGCGCTTCCCTGCTGGGCGCGTGCTCGCTTGGCATTTATCAGGCGTATTTCCCGTTTTTTGCCGTTTTGCTGCTTCTGATGATCCTCGGATCGTGTCTGCGGCGCGAGACGCAGCCCAAGGCGCTGATCTTCTTCGCCCTGCGCTGCCTCGGCGTGCTTGCGGCGAGCTATCTGCTCTATTGGCTGATCCTCCACGGTCTGCTCGCCCTGCTCGGCGCGAGGCTGAGCGACTATCAGGGCATGAGCGCCATGGGAAGCCTCTCCCTGCGCGGCATTCCGCGCGCCTACGCGCAGTTTTTCCGCCTGACCACAACGCGGATGTACGGCTTCAACGAGACCGGCTTTGTCCGCGTGATGATTCTGCTGCTGATGCTGAGCGGCGTCGGACTGCTGGCGCTCTCCTGGCGCGACCGGCCGGCGAAGCTCCTGATCGGGCTTGCCGCGCTCGCGCTGATGCCGCTCGCGGCGAACGCCTTCCTTGTGCTTGCGCCCGACAGCACGATCTACACCCGCATGTGCATGGGGCTGACGGTCGTGTTCTATCTGCCGCTGCTGATCGCCGACCGCCTGCCGCTCCGCTTCCGCAGGGTCAGAAAATGCGCCGTGCTGGGCGTCGCGGCGCTGCTGCTGCTCACCTGCGTCAATTACGCCTGGCAGAGCAACGGGAATTATCAATTTGAATACTACGCCAATCGGAAGGCAGAGAATTATTTCAGCGCGATGCTTGCGCGCATCCGCTCGGCCGAGGGCTACCGCGACGAGATGGAGATCGTCCTCGTCGGAGACACGATCACGGACGCCGCGTTTCAGGATAACTGGCTGACTGCACCCTTCCATTACAGCAGCGTGGTCGGCGCGCAGTCCCAGCTCAACCAATATTCACGCCCGGCCTTCTTCGCCAATTATTTCGGATTCTCCGCACGGCAGATCACGCAGGAGGAGCTGACCGCCTATTCCGATCTGCTCAAATCGATGCCCTGCTATCCCGACAGCGGCTCGATCCGCACCGCCGACGGGCGCGTGTTCGTCATGCTCGAGCAGCCGGAGCCTTAAAAACGCTCCGAGGCAAGCTCCCTCACGCGGTCGAGCAGGATGCAGCTCCCGTCGTCAAAGCGCAGGACGCGCGCGACCGTGTCGAGCTGTCTCAGCCGCCCGTTCTTCCGGCGGTAAGCCCCGCCCGCCTTGCGTGCGTCCGGCTCAAAATAACATACCGTGATCTCCGGTCTCTCTGGAAGCAGCTCCAGCAGGGACCGGAGCTTTTCGTCCAGCTCCTCGGCGGCGCTCTCGGAAAGCTCGGTCTGCGCTTCTGTCAGGCGCGCCTTCTCCGCTACGGCGTCCTCATAGCCGTTCAGCGCCGAAAACGGTGCAAACTGCGCCGCGCGTTCGCGGTTCGGCATTGGCGGATGCCGCCGCGAATCGGTGCGCCCGCGCTCTAAGAGCGCGCGATATTTCCGGTTCATGCCCTGTGCCCTCCGATCTGCCCGTTACGCTCGCGCATGGTCGCGCCGTCGAGAAAGTTGCTGCCTCTCAGGATCACGTTTTTCCCGTAGCGCTGCCGAAGCGCAACGACGGTCTGCTGCCGCCGCTTTTCGCGCAGCAGCTCCGCCTCCTCCCGCTCCGACCGGCGCTGCTGCTCCTCCGGCGTGCTGAAAAGCTCGAGCTGCACCGGCTCGGCTGCCTGCGCAGCGAAGCGCTCGGGCAGAACATGGTTCGCAGCGATGTTCACCCGGCGCACCAGCAGCGCCGGGTCGGTGATCCGGTCGAACAGGCGCAGCATTGCCTCCGTCATGAGCCGCGCAGAGGCGGTCGGCCGCCCGAGCTTCTCCGAGCCGTGGGCGTGCTTCGGCACGCAGCGGCCGTAATGATCCCGCACGACCGCCCCGCGATAGGCCGCGCGCGCGGCCGGAGCGCTCAGATTTTCGATGTCATAGCCCACCGTCAGCACGACCTGATCCGTCACGAGGCGCTTTTCCACCAGCTCGAGCGCAAGCTGCTCGGTCATCTCCCAGACGATCAGGCGCGCCTTATCATTCGGATACGGGCGGTGCAGCACCTGCCCTGCGCCGAGGCTGCTCGCCTCCGGCCGATAGGCCTTGATGTCGGCGATGGTGCACGGCTCAACGCCCCACGCGTGGTCGAGCAGCAGTCCGGCGTTGATGCCGAAGGTGCGATAGAACCACTCCTCGTCCCATTCCGCCCGCGCGGCGATGTCGCCCATCGTGTGCATTCCGGCGGCCTCGAGCCTGCGCGCGTAGCCCGGCCCGAGCCGCCAGAAATCCGTCAGCGGCCGGTGCTCCCAGAGCTGCTGCCGGTAGCTCTGCTCGTCCAGCTCGGCAATGCGCACGCCGTCCGCGTCCGGCTCGATCCGCTTGGCCATGATATCCATGGCAATCTTGCAGAGATAGAGATTCGTGCCGATCCCGGCCGTCGCCGTAACCCCGGTCTGCCGAAGCACGTCCGCGATCATCCGCTTGGCCAGCTCCCGTGCCGTCAGGCCGTAGGTCTTCAGATAGGCCGTTGCGTCAATGAACACCTCGTCGATCGAATAGACGTGAATGTCCTCCGGGGCAACATAGCCCAGATAGATCTGATAGACCCGCGCGCTGACGTCGATATACCGCGCCATCTGCGGCTTCGCGACGATATAATCCAGCTCGAGCGACGGGTCGCGCCGCAGCTCCGGCGCGAAGCAGGACTTCCCGGAGAATTGCCGTCCGGGCGCGCGCTGCCGCCGCATGGCATTGACCTCGCGCACGCGCTGCACGACCTCGAACAGCCGCGCGCGGCCGGAGATGCCATGAGCCTTGAGCGACGGCGTCACGGCGAGGCAGATGGTCTTTTCCGTCCGCGCAGCGTCCGCAACGACGAGATTCGTCGTGAGCGGATCAAGCCCGCGCTCCACGCATTCCACCGAGGCAAAAAACGATTTCAGATCGATCGCAAGATAGCGCCGCTCCCCCATTGCAATTCCCCCTTCGCGTTTCTATATGGAACGATTCGTTCTTGATAGACTTATTATACCCGATTTTGAGAAATTTGCAAGCGGAATTTTTAGATTCACGCCGCGCGCAAAGAAAAGGCTTGCGTTTGGCGAAAAGAATGGTAAAATAAAATATAGGCCAACACCGCACGCGCAGCCCCGGCTCTCGCTGCATGATGCGGAATTGCCATAGAAAATTCTCTGGGAAAAAGGAGACAAAACCATGAGCAGGAAACCAACCCGCGAAGCGCTCTATCAGTTCCACGGACGGCCGCCGCTCGGCTCTGCCGTCTCGCTTGCACTGGAGCATCTCGTCGCCATGATCGTCGGCTGCGTTACGCCGGCCATCATCATCTCTCAGGCCGCCGGGCTGTCCGGCGCGGACAGCGTACTGCTGATCCAGACCTCGCTGGTCATGTCCGCCGTCTGCACACTCCTTCAGCTTTTCCCGATCGGCAAGCGCTTCGGCTCAGGGCTTCCGGTCATTCTCGGCGTCAGCTTTGCCTATCTGCCCAGTATGCAGGCGATTGCGAGCGCCGGCGAGGGCGTCGCCACGATCTCCGGCGCGGTTCTGGTGGGCGGTCTGGTCGCGGTCGTCGTCGGCCTGTTCACCAAGCAGATCCGCAAGCTCTTCCCGCCGGTCATCACCGGCACGGTGGTCTTCACGATCGGTCTGTCTCTTTATCCAACAGCAATTAATTATATGGCAGGCGGCGCGGCAAACACCGCCGCAGCCGTCGCGGAAAAGGGTCTGACCTCCGCGCTCGTCTATGGCTCCTGGCAGAACTGGCTGATCGCCGGTCTGACGCTTGTGGCCGTCATCCTGCTCAATCAATACGGCAAGGGCATCGGCAAGCTTGCCTCCATCCTGCTCGGCATGGTCTTTGGCTATCTCGTCGCGCTCTGCTTCGGCATGGTCGATTTCTCCGGTGTCTCGAGCGCCGCGTGGTTCTCGCTGCCCAAGCCGCTGCATTTCGGCATCCACTTCGATCTGTCGAGCTGCATCGCGCTGGGGCTGCTTTTCGCGATCAACTCGATCCAGGCGATCGGCGATTTCACCGCCGTCACGGTCGGCGGCATGAGCCGCGAGCCGGAGGATCACGAGCTGCAGGGCGGCATTCTCGCCTACGGTGTCGGCAACATCCTCACGGCGCTGTTCGGCGGCCTGCCCACCGCGACCTATTCGCAGAACGTCGGCATCACCTCGACGAACAAGGTCGTCAACCGCGTCGTTTTCACGCTGACGAGTGTCTTCCTGCTTCTGGCGGGCATCGTCCCGAAATTCTCGGCGATCCTGAGAACCATTCCGCAATGCGTTCTCGGCGGCGCGACCGTCACGGTCTTCTCGACCATCGCCATGACCGGCATGAAGCTCATCGCCTCGCAGGAGCTGACCGCCCGTAACACGACCATCGTCGGCCTCTCGGCTGCGCTGGGCGTCGGCGTTTCTCAGGCCAGCGGCGCGCTCGGCCAGCTTCCGGAGAGCGTTACCATGATCATCGGCAAGTCGCCGGTCGTAATCGCCACGCTGATGGCCGTGCTGCTGAATCTGATCCTCCCGAAGGATGGGCAGACGCGCAAGGGCATCTTCCACCGCCACGACAAATCCTGATTTTCGCAACCAGCAAAATACCGCCCCGTCTCGGTCGAGACGGGGCGGTTCATTTCTCTGTCGGATCAATCGTCGAAGCCGACGCGCGGAGAATAGTGCGTATGGAGCAGCTCGTGTGCCTTATGCGAATTCGGCTCTCCAAGGAATTCATTATAAAGCGTCTTCAGCTGGGGATTGTTGTGCGACTGGCGCAGGGTCTGTCGCTCGTCCTCGCTGTAGAGCGCAGCCGCACGCTTCTCGATGTAGGTGTCGAGAATATCGGCATCCTCGTTGGGCAGCAGCGCCGGGCGGACATAGGGCTGACCGCCGCCGTTGATGCAGCCGCCGGGGCAGCCCATGACCTCGATGAAGGTATAGGGAGACGTGCCCTCACGGATCTGGTCGAGCAGCACCTTGGCGCCCTTCATGCCGCTGGTGACGGCGACCTTCAGCTTCTGACCGTTGAGATCAAACTCCGCCTCGCGGATGGATTCAAAGCCGCGTACCTCGTTGAACACGATGCCCTCGCGCTCCTTACCGGTCAGCACGAAATAGGCCGTGCGGAGCGCCGCCTCCATCACGCCGCCGGTCACGCCGAAGATGACGCCCGCGCCGGTGTAGTCGTGCACGATGTCCTCGTCGAAATCCTCGTCGGGCAGCTTGGTGAAGTTGATGCCGGAGCGGCGAATCAGGCGGCCAAGCTCGCGCGTGGTCAGCACGGCATCGACGTCGCGGTGGCCGTCGCACTCCATCTCCGGGCGCTCCTTCTCGTATTTCTTGCAGGAGCAGGGCATGATCGAAACGACGAACATATCCTCGGGCTTGACACCGATCTTCTCTGCGTAGTAGCTCTTGAGGATCGCGCCGAACATTTCGTGCGGCGATTTGCAGGAGGACAGGTGGTCGAGCTGGTCGCCGTAGTTATACTCGGCGTAGTTGACCCAGCCGGGCGAGCAGGATGTGATCATCGGCAGCACGCCGCCGTTTTGGATGCGTCCGAGCAGCTCGGTGGCCTCCTCCATAATGGTCAGATCGGCGGCAAAGTTCGTGTCAAACACCTTTTTGAAGCCGAGACGGCGCAGCGCGGCGACCATCTTTCCGGTGACGGGCGTGCCGATCTTCATGCCGAATTCCTCGCCGAGCGCCGCGCGGACGGCCGGAGCGGTCTGCACGACAACGTATTTCCCGGCCTTCATAGCCGCGTCGACGCGGGCGATCTCGCTCTTTTCCATCAGCGCGCCGGTCGGGCAGACGTTGATGCACTGGCCGCACATGATGCACGGCGAATGGATGAAGCTGCGGTTCTCGGCAGGGGCGACAATGGTCTTGAAGCCGCGGTTTTCAAAGCCGAGGATGCCCATGCCGTGGGCGTTCTGGCAGCGCGCGACGCAGCGGCCGCAGAGGATGCACTTTGAGGTGTCACGAACGATCGTCGGCGTCAGCTCGTCGTAGGTCGTCGGGGTCTTCGCGCCTTGGAAGCGCCCCTCGCGCGCGCCGGTGATCTGCGCGACATGCAGCAGCTCGCAGTTGCCGTTCTTGTCGCACTGCTGGCAGTTTTGATTATGATTGGAGAGCAGCAGCTCGACCGAGGCGCGGCGCGCCTCGACGGCCTTCGGCGAGGAGATGGTGATCTCCATACCCTCGCTGACCGGATAGACGCAGGCAGCGACGAGGCCGCGCGCGCCGGTAGCCTCAACAAGGCAGACGCGGCACGAGCCACGCGAGCATTCGCCGTGGTTGAATGCGCAGAGAGACGGGATCTCGTAGCCGCAGGCTCTTGCGGCCTCGAGAATGGTCAGGCCTTCCTCGACCGCATAGGGGACGCCCTCGATTTTGATGTTGATTTTTGTCATGTTCCCGTCCTCCCGTTACTTCTTGTCGATAGCCTTGAACTTGCAGCTTGCCATGCAGGCGCCGCACTTGATGCACTTACCCGCGTCGATCTCCATGGCGGCAAGCTTCTTGCCGGGGGCGACGTAGTCGGTGCGCACGATCGCGCCGACCGGGCAGGTGCGGGCGCAGAGGCCGCAGCCGAAGCACTTATCCTTCTCGATGCTGTATTGCATCAGCTTTTTGCAGACGTGCGCCGGGCAGGTCTTGTCCTGAATGTGGGCAAGGTATTCGTCGCGGAAGTGCGTCAGGGTGGAGACGACGGGGTTGGCCGAGGTCTGCCCCAGTGCGCAGAGCGAGTTGGCCTTGACGGTCTTGGCCAGCTCATCCAGCTCGTCAAGATCCTGCATCGTGCCCTTGCCCTCGGTGATGCGGGTGAGGATCTCCAGCATCCGCTTCGTGCCGATGCGGCAGGGCGTACACTTGCCGCAGGACTCGTCGCAGATGAATTCCATGTAGAACTTCGCCACGTCGACCATGCAGTTGTCCTCATCCATGACGATCGCGCCGCCGGAGCCCATCATCGAGCCCTTTGCGACCAGGTTGTCGAAATCGATCGGCTCGTCGAGATATTCCGCCGTCAGGCAGCCGCCGGACGGGCCGCCGGTCTGAATGGCCTTGAATTTTTTGCCGTTGGGGATGCCGCCGCCGATGTCATAGATCAGCTCGCGGAGCGTCGTGCCCATGGGGATCTCCACGAGGCCGACGTTGTTGATCTTGCCGCCGAGCGCAAAGACCTTGGTGCCCTTGGAGCGTTCCGTGCCGACCTCGGCGAATTTCGCCGCGCCCTCGCGCAGAATGTAAGGCACACAGGCAAGCGTCTCGACGTTGTTGACGATGGTCGGCTTCTGCCAGAGGCCCTTGACCGCCGGGAAGGGCGGACGCGGACGCGGCATACCGCGCTGACCCTCGATGGAGTTGAGCAGCGCCGTCTCCTCGCCGCAGACGAAGGCGCCCGCGCCGAGGCGGATATGGACGCGGAACGAGAAATCCGTGCCGAGGATGCGATCGCCGAGCAGACCGAGCGCCTCAGCCTGCTTGATTGCGATGCGCAGACGGTTCACGGCCACGGGATATTCCGCGCGGACGTAGAAATAGCCGTTTTTCGCGCCGATGGCGTAGCCCGCGATCATCATGCCCTCGATCACGGCGAGGGGGTTGCCCTCGAGGATCGAGCGATCCATGAACGCGCCGGGGTCGCCCTCGTCGCCGTTGCAGACGACATATTTCTCGTCGTTCTGCTGATTATAGGCAAACTGCCACTTTCTGCCGGTCGGGAAGCCCCCGCCGCCGCGCCCGCGCAGACCCGCTGCAAGCACCTCGTCGATAACGGCCTGCTGCGGCATACTCAGCGCCCTTTCCAGCCCGCGGAACGCGCCGAAGCCGAGCGCCTCGTCGATGTTCTCGGGGTTGATCTCGCCGCAGCCATGCAGCGCGACGCGCCGCTGCTTTTTATAGAAATTGATCTCATCCTGCTTGGCGATCTTCTCCTTCGTGGCCGGATCGACAAAAAGCAGCCGCTCCACGACCTCGCCGCCGATCAGATCGGTATCAACGATCTCCTCGACGTCCTCCAGCTTGACAAGCCGATAGAGCGTATCCTCCGGATAGATTTTCACAAACGGTCCCTGCGAGCAGAAGCCGAAGCAGCCGACCTGATTGACCGTGACCTTCTCCGAAAGGCCGCGCTCCACCACAAGCTGCTCAAAGCGGTGGCGGATCTCCGCCGAGTTGGACGACAGGCAGCCCGTGCCGCCGCAGAGGACGACCGCGCGCTTGCCGTTCGAGCCGTCGATCTTTGCGCTGAACGCTTCCGTACAGGCGCAGACCTTTTCATTCAAATCATGCGTATTGCAGATCATGCATCCGCACCTCCCTTTGCACGGTATTCCGCGATCACATCAGCCACTGAAGCCACGCTCATTTTGGGGTAGACCTTTCCGTTGATCGAAACGGCCGGCGCAATGCCGCACGCGCCGATGCAGCGCAGGGCGTCGAGGGTGAACAGGCCGTCCTCTGTGGTCTGGCCGGGCGCGATGCCGAGCAGCTCCGAGAATTTGTCGATCACCTGCTGCGCGCCCTTGACGTAGCACGCCGTGCCGAGGCAGCAGCCGATGATGTACTTGCCCTTCGGCCGCAGGGAAAAGAACGAATAGAACGTGACGACGCCGTAGATCTCCGCAACGGAAATGCCGGTCTTCTGCGAGACGATCTCCTGCACATCCAGCGGAATATAGCCATATTCATTCTGGATGTCGCTGAGGATCATCATGAGCGGCGTTTTCTCGTCCGTGTATCGGTCGCAGATCTCACGGATCTTCCGAGCGCCGTTTTCACTGATGTGGGACATAGAAACCTCCAAAAATCGTTTTGTTTTTGCGAAAAGCCCCCGCACGCACGCGGGGGGTTCTCTCATTCTGTTTTGGAAAACATTGTTATTATATACGAACTTTCGAGCAAATGCAAGTATTATCGATCAATTTTTATCGATACTGCCGTTCTTGATATAATTTCAGAGTTTCCTTTTGCTTTCACCCGATTATGAGCGAATCGACCGGCTCGAACCGGTATTTTTGTTCGCAATTCGGGTATTTTCCATGGTCGACCTCGCTCAGGAACATTGCTTTCGGACGGATCCAGAGCGAGCCGTCGCCGTAAAGCTTGCGATAAACGACATATTCCTCCCCCGTCTCGCTGTGCTGCGCAACATCCTCAACGAGATAATAATTTCCCTTAAAATGGCGGTAGATCCGCTTGAGCTGCAATTCCCGCATGGCGATGCCCCTTTCGATTTTTGATACCCTGATTGTAACCGACAGAAATTCGGAATACAAGTCTGGAAAATTCCGCCGCGCTGTGCTATAATTGTTGCAGTCAAAAAATAAGGAGTCTCAACCTATGGATAACAAGCAGCGCTTTTATGAAATTTACAAATGCGTCACGCGGGACGGCGCGGACGCGCTTCTGAGCTGGCTGGAAAACTCGGATTATTTCACCGCTCCGGCCTCCACCCGCTTCCACGGCAGCCATGAGGGCGGCCTGCTGGAGCATTCGCTCAACGTCTACGACTGCCTCAAGGCCGAGATCGAGCTGGAGGGGCTGACGCAGTATTCCGACGAGACGGTCGCGCTCGTCGCGCTGATGCACGACCTCTGCAAGGTGCATTTTTATCGCCGCGGCACGCGCAATGTCAAGGAAAACGGCGTCTGGACGACCAAGGCGGTCTATGAGATCGACGAGCGCTTCCCAGTCGGCCACGGCGAAAAATCCGTCATCATCCTGCAAAATTTCCTCAACCTCGAGGCCGAGGAAATCATGGCGATCCGCTGCCATATGGGCGGCTTCGACACCTCGGTCAAGGGTGGAGATTTCTTCATCAGCAAGGTCTTTGAGCGCAGCAGTCTGGCCGTGCTCCTGCATATTGCGGATATGAAGGCGAGCTATCTGCGCGGGGAATGAAGCGATGAACGTCTTTTTGGGTCTTGCGTTTCTGTTCTTCATCGGCTCGGTGCTTGGCTGGTTTCTGGAGCTGATCTTCCGTCGCTTCTTCTCCTCGGCAAACCCCGAGCGCAAATGGATCAACCCCGGCTTCCTCGTCGGGCCGTATCTGCCGATGTACGGCACGGGGCTTTGCGTGCTCTATCTTCTGGCCTCGCTGCAAAACCACGGCGTGAACCGCTGGGTGCTGCTCGTGCTGATGGCCGTCGGCATGACCGTGCTGGAATATCTGGTCGGTCTCTGGCTGCTCAAGGTCATGAAGGTGCGCCTCTGGGACTACAGCAAGCAGCCCGGCAACCTTCAGGGGCTGATCTGCCCGAAGTTCTCGCTGGCGTGGGGGCTTCTGAGCGCGGCCTATCTGTTTCTGGTGCATCCGCATGTGCTTGCGGCGCTGCAATGGCTGAAGGATAATCTGGCGTTTTCCTTCGTCGTCGGCATGTTCTTCGGCTTCATTCTCGTCGACTATGCCTATTCCTCCCACCTCATGCTCAAGATCAAGCGCTTTGCGCAGGACAACGATGTCGTCGTGCGCTACGAGAGCATCAAGAGCTATCTTTCCAATCTGCGCGCCCAGCGTGGCAAGCGTCATTTCTTCCTCTCGCTGCACACGGAGCAGCCGCTGCCCGAGCGCCTGCGGCAGTATTACGAGCACCTCAGGGAGCGCGAGGTCAGCTTTGAGCGTCTGCACAAAAACAGAAAAAAATAACGTCACGCATGATTTTTCCCGGCGGAGCGGCTCAAGCCGTTTCGCCGGGATGCTTGTTGTGCGAAAAAGTCGAAATTAGTTGAAAAAGTCATTGACTTTCCCACAGTTTGCGGTTATATTTCAAGCTAGAGTATTATGGGAATAATGCTACGATTAATAGAAATGGGGGAGGATAAATGTCCCAGGAGCTGATCCGTTTGACAGACCTTGTGATGGAGTTTGACGGGGAGCGAATTCTTGATTCCATCAATCTTTACATCAACGACAAGGAATTTCTCACCTTGCTCGGCCCGAGCGGCTGCGGCAAGACCACCACACTTCGTGTCATCGGAGGCTTTTTATCGCCTACAAGCGGCGACGTCCTGTTCGGCGGAAAACGCATCAATGAGGTTCCCGCCTACCAACGAAAGATCAACACGGTGTTCCAGCGCTACGCTCTGTTCCCGCACCTCGATGTCTATGACAACATCGCCTTCGGCCTGCGCATTGCCAAGCTGAGCGAAAAGGAGATCGACGAGCGCGTGACGGAGATGCTGGAGATCGTGTCCCTCAAGGGCTTTCAGAACCGGAAGGTCACTTCCCTTTCCGGCGGTCAGCAGCAGCGCGTGGCCATTGCGCGCGCGCTGGTCAACCGCCCGAAGGTGCTTCTGCTCGACGAGCCGCTGGGTGCGCTCGATTTGCGTCTGCGCAAGGACATGCAGAACGAGCTGAAGCGCATTCAGCAGGCCATGGGGATCACATTCATCTATGTGACCCACGATCAGGAGGAAGCGCTGACCATGTCTGACACCATCGTGGTCATGGATAAGGGCAGGATCCAGCAGATCGGTACGCCGGAGGATATTTATAACGAGCCGAAGAACGCGTTCGTCGCGGATTTCATCGGCGAGTCGAATATCCTCGACGGCATCATGCTCCAGGACGAGCTGGTGCAGTTCTTCGGGCGCAAATTTGCCTGCGTCGACCGCGGCTTTGCGCCGAATGAACCGGTCGACGTGGTCATCCGTCCAGAGGACATTGACATTGTCGCGCCGGACGCCGGTCATCTCTGCGGCACGGTGACGTCCGTGACCTTCAAGGGCGTGCATTATGACACGATCGTCGATTTCAAGGGCTTCAAGTGGCTCATCCAGACAACGGACTACTGCCCGGTCGGCTCTTATATCGGCATCCGTCTGAACCCCGAGGATATACACATCATGCACAAGAGCGATTATTCCGGTATGTTCGGCGACTACAGCTCGTATTCCGCCGAATACGACGAGATCGCAGATGCGGAGGTCGGAGAAGATGAAGCGTAGATGGCTCTCCGGCCCGTACATCGTCTGGATGGTGCTGTTCACGCTGATCCCGCTGGGCGTGGTGTTTTATTACGCCTTCACCGACTCCGTCAGCGGCGGCTTCACCCTGTCGAATCTGGGCGAAATTCTGGATTATTGGCCGATCTTCCTGCGGTCGATCTGGCTGAGCATCTTTGCCACGGTCATCTGCCTTGTCATCGGTTACCCCGTGGCCTATTTCATTGCGCACTGCAAGCCGACCACGCAGCGTCTGCTGCAAATGCTCGTGATGCTGCCCATGTGCATCAGCTTCCTGCTGCGCACCCTCGCGTGGGTTGCCCTGCTTGAGGACACCGGCATCATCAACCGCTTCATCACCTCGCTGGGGCTATCTGCCCTGCCGCTCATCCGCAACAACGGCGCCGTCATTCTCGGCATGGTCTATAACTACCTGCCGTATATGATCCTGCCGCTGTATACCGTCATTATGAAGATCGATCACCGCCTCATCGAGGCCGCCGAGGATCTCGGCTGCAACAGCCGTCAGGTCTTCGCCCGCGTGACGCTCCCGCTGTCCGTTCCGGGCATCGTCTCGGGCATCACGATGGTCTTCGTGCCCGCCGTTTCCACCTTCTATATCTCGCAGAAGCTCGGCTCGCCCGGCACGATTCTGATCGGCGACGTCATCGAGTCGCAGTTCAAGGCCGCCTATAACCCGAATCTGGGCGCGGCCATGTCTCTGGTTCTGATGGTTCTGGTCTTTGTCTGCGTCGGCATTATGAATCGCTTCACCGACGAGGACGCCGATGAAAGCATGGTGACGCTATGAGAAAAGTCAATCGTGTCATCACTGTTCTGATCTTCATCTTTCTTTATATCCCGATGATCGTGCTGGCGGTCGCGTCCTTCAACAAGGGCATGGACATTGCGGTGTTCAAGGGCTTCACGTTCAATCAATATAAAGAGCTGTTCCGCGACCGGCACCTGCTGGGGCTGCTGCTGAACTCCGTGATCGTTGCGGTGCTCTCGAGCCTGCTTGCAACGCTGCTCGGCACGGCCGCCGCCATGGGCATCCACCGGATGCGCGGCAGACTGCGCTCGGCCGTCATGACCATGACGAACATCCCCATGACCAACCCGGAGATCGTCACGGGCGTCTCGCTGGCGCTGCTGTTCGCCTTCGTCGGCACGACCCTGCGCATCCACTCGGTGCTCGGCTTCTGGACGCTGCTCATCGCGCACATCACGTTCAACCTGCCCTATGTCATTCTCAACGTCATGCCGAAGCTCTCGCAGATGGATCCCGACCTCACCGAGGCCGCGCTCGACCTCGGCTGCACGCCCGTTCAGGCCTTCTTCAAGGTCACGATCCACGAGATCCTGCCGGGCATTCTCTCCGGCGCGCTGATGGCCTTCACAATGTCGCTCGACGACTTTGTGATCTCCTATTTCGTCACCGGCTCGGGCTTCGTGACCCTGCCCGTCGAGATCTACAGCTACACGAAAAAGCCCATCCAGCCCAAGGTCTACGCGATGTTCACGCTGATGTTCCTCGCGATCCTGCTGATGATGGTCGTGATGAACCTCCTGCAGGCGCGCGACCACGGCAAGAAGACCAGAAAGGGGGCAAAAGCATGAAACGGATCCTTTCTGCGCTTTTCGCCCTCGCTCTGCTGCTGACGCTGCTGCCCGCCCCAGCTTCTGCCGCCGAGACCGTGACGATCAACGTCTATAACTGGGGGCAGTACATTGACGACGGCACGGACGATACGCTCGATGTGATCGCCGCCTTTGAGGAGGCCTATCCGAACATCAAGGTCAACTATATGACCTTTGACAGCAACGAGAGCATGTACGCCAAGCTCGAAGCGGGCGGCACATCCTTCGATGTGATCGTCCCCTCGGATTACATGGTCGAAAAAATGATCGCCGACGATATGCTCGAACCGCTGGATTTTGAGAACATCCCGAATTTCGACGCCTATCTTGACGAGAGCTTCCGCAATCCGCCCTACGACCCCACGAACGCCTATTCCGTGCCCTATACCTGGGGCTACGTCGGCATCATCTATAACAAGAAGTTCGTCAACGAGGCCGATCTGACCGGCTGGGAGCTGCTCTGGAACAACGCCTACGCCGGCAAGATTCTGATGTTCGACAATCCCCGCGACGCCTTCGCCATCGCCGAGGCCGATCTGGGCATCAGCCTGAACTCGCGCGATTTCGACGATCTGCGCGCCGCGGCCGACCTGCTCCGCGCACAGAAGAATCTCGTGCAGAGCTACGTCATGGATCAGATCTTCGACAAAATGGAGCGCGGCGAGGCATGGATCGCGCCGTACTACGCCGGCGACTACCTGACCATGGTCGAGGTCAACCCCGATCTGGGCTTCTATCTGCCCAACGAGGGCTATAACCGCTTTGTCGACGCGATCTGCATCCCCAAGGGCTGCGAGCACAAGAAGGAAGCGGAGACCTTTATCAATTTTCTGATCTCTCCGGAGATCTGCGGGCAAAATCTGGAATATCTGGGCTACTCCTCCCCATATTCTGCATCGAAGGCATATATGAGCGAGGAGGTCGCCAAAAACGAGATCGCCTATCCCTCCGAGGAGCAGCTCGCCAACGGCCAGATCTTCCAGTCCCTCGGCGAGGAGGCCACGCAGGAGATGAACCGGCTCTGGCTGGAGGTCAAGGCTTCCGACGCCTCGACCACCGTCTATCTGATCCTGACCGGCGCGGCCGTCGCATCGATCATCCCGTGGGCGCTCCTGCGACTGCGGCGGCGGCGCAAAAAGGCACAGCGCTGCGCAAAATGGCACAGCCCCGCCTGACCGAAGGAGGTACCTTGACATGAACCGCAAGCACATCCGGGTCCTGTTGCTGACGCTTGTGCTGCTTCTCTCGCTGACCCTGTTCATCCCGTCCGCGCGCGCGGATTTCGGCGATTTTGGCGGCGACAGCGACTATGGCGGCGATTCCGATTATGATTACGGCGGCGATTCCGATTATGATTACGGCGGCGATTCCGACTACGGCTCCAGCTATTACGACAGCGATTCCGACGGAAGCTCCAACGCTGACGGCGTCTTCTACGGTGCCGCGATCGTCGGTGTCATCCTCATCGTCTCGTGGCTCTGCGAGCGCTCCGCCAAGAAGAAAAAGAAGAATTCCTCCGGCACAGCAGGAAAGAAGCCCAGCTCCGGTGGCTCCGGCGGCAACGCCATGCGGCAGGATCGCCTGACCCCGATTGCAAATTACACGCAGCTCGATCCCAACTTCGATCCGGGCGAGCTGGAGACCAGGCTCTCGAACCTCTACGTGCAGATGCAGCAGGGCTGGACGGCCAAGGACATCTCGGCGCTGCGCCCCTACTTCACCGACGCCTACTTCACGCAGATGGAGCGCCAGCTTGAGTCGCACCGCAGGCTCGGCCGCACGAATTACGTCGACCGCATCGCCGTTCTCGGCGTGACCCTGCGCGGCTACTACGTCGCTGGCGGCGAGGATCACCTGATCGCCGAGGTGCGCGCGCGCATCGTCGACTACACGCTCGACGACAAGACCGGCGCGCTGATCTCCGGCAATCAGAAAGCGGAGAAGTTCATGACCTACGAATATGAGCTGACGCGCACCTCCGGCCTGAAGACCGGGCAGGCACAGGGTCTGCACACGATCAACTGCCCGAACTGCGGCGCACCGCTGGAGATCAACATGACCGCCAAGTGTCCCTATTGCGACAGCGTCGTCACCGACGAGCAGCACGACTTCGTCATCAGCCGCATCACGGGTATCTCGCAGAAGACGAAATAACCCGATCGGGAAGCGCCCTCTCCAAGCAGAGGAACCCCTTCCGGCGGGACGCCCCCCAAACGGAGGTAGCGACTTCCGGCGGGGCGCCCCCCAAACGGAGGTAACAACTTCCGGCAGGACGCCCAGTCCCCCGAACGACGGGAAATCCCCCGCGGGAAGCAACGCACCCCCGCCGGAGGCAAAATGAACCCGTCAGGTGATGCAAATCCAAATCCATACAAGATCCCCGGAGCGCCGGGGCGGTTCTTCTCCAAGAACCGCCCCTCGCCCCGGGGATTTTTGCGCCCAATCCGCAATATGCACGTTTTTCCATTTTACTTTATTTATATTCAAACCCGCTGCATAAAAAGTGTAGCAACAAATGTAAATAATCCTGCTATTTTTTTTGCTAACGCTTTAGCATCTCGATAGCGGTCTACGTTTTTCTTCATGCTCCGGGCAGGATCGCCTGCGCGGAGGCCTTGCCGCAGATGCTCTCGATCTGCTCCGTTTCGACGTCTCGGTTGACCGCTCCGTCGCGCTGCTTCGCCCCGCAGCCCGCCAAAACAAGCAGCGCCGCGACGAGCAGCATTCCGATCCATTTTTTCACGTGCCTTCCCTCCCTCGCAATTGCTTCTGTCTATCAGACGCAATTCGAGCCGAACCGTTCCCCCAAAAAGCGGGAGTCGATGCAGCCGCACCGACTCCCGCTTGATTATCATGCCATAGCATATCCGCCCGGCATGGAGTACGAAATCATCCGCCGCGCTCAAAAAATCCGGCCTCAGCCCTGTTCCGCCCACGAGCAGGCGCAACGGACGGCGCGCTTCCAGCCGTCGAGACGCTCCGCGCGCTCCTGCTCGGAGATCGTCGGCAGGAAGGTGCGGTCGGCGGCATAATAGCGGCGGATCTCGTCGAGATCACGCCAGAAGCCAACAGCCAGTCCGGCCAAAAAGGCCGCGCCCAGCGCCGTGCTCTCCACGCAGGTCGGCCGCACCACCGGCGCGCCGATCACGTCGGCCTGCGTCTGCATGAGGTAATTGTTCGCGCTGGCGCCGCCGTCGACCTTGAGCGCCTCGAGCGCGATGCCGGAATCGGCGCGCATGGCCGCAAGCACCTCGTCGACCTGATAGCAGATGCTGTCGAGCGTGGCGCGGATGAGGTGATATTTGTTGCAGCCGCGCGTCAGCCCGACGATCGTCCCGCGCGCATACTGATTCCAATGCGGCGCACCCAAGCCCGTGAAGGCCGGGACGACGTAGCAGCCGTTCGTGTCGCGCACCTTCTGCGCCATGTATTCCGAATCCTGCGCGGATTCGATCAGCTTCATCTCGTCGCGCAGCCACTGGATCGCCGCGCCCGCGACGAAGATCGAGCCTTCGAGCGCATAGTTCACGTGCCCGTCCAGCCCCCATGCGACGGTCGTGACCAAGCCGTTTTGGGAGAAAACCGGGCGTTCGCCGGTGTTCATGAGCAGAAAGCAGCCCGTACCATAGGTATTCTTCGCCTCGCCCGGCCGGAAGCAGGTCTGGCCGAACAGCGCCGCCTGCTGATCGCCGGCCGCGCCGCAAATCGGGATCGCGCCGCCGAGCAGCGTCGGCTCGGTCTCGGCATAGACCGCGCTCGAGGGTCTCGGCTCAGGCAGCATACCGCGCGGAATGTTCAGCTCGCGGAGGATTTCCTCGTCCCATTGGAGCGTGTTGATGTTGAAGAGCATCGTGCGCGAGGCGTTGGAATAATCCGTGATATGTACCTTCCCACCGGTCAGCTTCCAGAGCAGCCACGTCTCGACCGTGCCGAACAGCAGCTCGCCGCGCTCGGCGCGCGCCCGCGCGCCGGGAATCTCCTCGAGCAGCCAGCGCAGCTTCGTCGCGGAAAAATAAGCATCGATCACGAGGCCGGTCTTCTGCCGGAATATCTCCGTCAGACCGCGCGCCTTCAGCTCGTCGCAATAGGCACTCGTGCGGCGGCACTGCCAGACGATCGCGTTGTAGATCGGCTCCCCCGTCGCCTTATCCCAGACGACGGAGGTCTCGCGTTGGTTCGTGATGCCGATCCCGGCGATCTCGGCCGCCGTCGCGCCGATGCGCTGCATCGCCTCGACCGCAACGCCCAGCATCGACGCCCAGATCTCGTTCGCATCGTGCTCGACCCAGCCGGGCTTCGGAAAATACTGATGAAATTCACGCTGCGCCACGCTGCAAATGCGGCCGTTCCGGTCGAACAGGATGCAGCGGTTCGAGGTCGTCCCCGCGTCAAGTGCCATAATATATCGTTTCATATTTTTTGCTCCGATCCTGTTTCTGTCTCCGCAAAGGGCAAGCCCTTGAGCACGACGTTTTTCAGAAAGGCGAAGGTCTCTGCCTCGCCCTTGTCTCTCAGCATGGTCAGAACGTAATCCAGCTCGCGGCGCGTCTGCGGATGCATCATCGAGCCTTCGCGCGCCTCGGTCGAGCGCTGCAAATATTCCAGCGCGTCGCCGTCCCGGTAGCTTTTCCCGTGATAGGTCTTGCAGGCAGCGATGCGATCCATGACCATCTCGACGAAATAGCGGCGCGGCATGGGGACTGGCGCGTAGCGTTTCGTTTTCAGGTTGAGATCCGTCCAGTATTCATAGTGATGGCGGTTGCGCCCCTTGTGGTGCATCCATGCCAGTGAATAGCCCACCAGCTCGCGCTCCCGGGAATTCGGGCTGCGCGTGCCCTGATAATATTTGACGCCGCTGTGGAATTCCGTCCACGAATATTTTGACAGATCATGCGTCAAGCCCTGTCGGTACAGCCCGACCCGGAAGCAATGTCTGCAAACCAGCAGGCGGTGCTTCGTGATCGTGCAAAAATGCTTCCATGCGTTCATTGTCTCGCTTCGCTCTCCCGTTTGTTCATCAATTCGTGCGCTGTCACGCGATGCAGCGGCGGTTCGCCGAGCGGCTCGGCCGCACAGACCGACAGCCAATAGCCGTCCAGCGGCGTCGAGCGGCCGAAAAGCGTGCCCGCCTCTGTCCGGATCGGCTCGCCGCGTGTGAGCGGCAGGACGCTGAAACCTGACGGCGGCAGCGCCAACCCCTTGCCGACGGCCTTCATCACGCTCTCCTTGAGCGTCCAGAGGCGGAAGAAGCGCTCTATCGGGTTGTGCTCCATCCACTCCCGCTCCTCCGGCAGCAGGACGCGTCCGGCGACGCGCAAGCGGCGCTCCTGCACCCGCTCGACGTCGATCCCGACCTCCGCATCGGACACGGCGAGGACGATGTACGCGCCGCTGTGCGACAGATTGAAGCGCTGGGCGCAGGACGGCGCCTCCGGCTTGCCCCATGCGCCCTCGCGCAGCTCGGCCTCCCGCACGCCCAGCACACCGACCAGCAGCGCGCCCGCGCCAAGGCAGCGCAGACGATCCTCCGGATAGCGGAAGTGCGCGGCGCGCGCCGTCCGCGCCGGAAAGTGCTCCCGGCAGAACGCCGCGTCCAGCCGCCGCGCCTCCGCCGTCGGCAAAAGAAAAAGCTCCGTCATGCGCGCCCCTCTCGTTCCGTTCAAAAGATCGGTTTCTATTATACCAAGCTTCGACGCAGATTACAAGTCAGGATTCCAAGGATGCTCTGATTCATGGACACCATGCAATTTTTATCAAGTCAAGGCTTGAATAACGCCGGAATGCTCTGTGTATATCAGGCTCGGCAATCATCCGACATCCGCCGACGGGGCTTGATCCGGCGCTTCTCTAATACTGATTCTTGATTAAAATATTTAATCAAGAATCCCGTGTGCTACGCACACTCGCATCGTGCAAATGCGCGCTGCGCCGTCTCATGCAGAATCTGACGCGCCGTTGGCGCTATAAAAATCTCTTCAAGCTTCTTAACAGATTCTAGTATAAGAAACCTCTGATGAAATCGCAAGAGCGGCCAGTGAGGGATTTTGTTCCAGGTTGAGGTTTGGAACTTGCAGGAATCCTTTGTGTATTTCAAGATTATCAAGCCAATAAGTTGGGGCAAAAGAGCCACTGACCGCCGCAGCCGATTGATTCAGAGGATCCCTAACGCTCCAGCTCCTCGCGCAGCTTGCGAAGCGCCTTCTTCTCGATGCGGCTGACATAGCTCCGACTGATGCCGCATTGCTCGGCGACCTCACGCTGGGTCAGCGGCGTCGCGCCGGAAAGACCGTAGCGCATCCGTAAAATTTCGCGCTCACGCGGCTCAAGCACGGTCTGCACGGCGCGGCTCATGCGCCCGATCAGCTCCTGTTCGCTGAGCTGCTCGAAGACGTCCTCGTCGCTGCAAACAACGTCCATCAGCGACAGCGACGTGCCGTCCTTCCCTGTCTCAATGTAATCTGACAAAGAAACATCCGTCGCACTCTTTTTCTGCCCGCGAAAGTGCATCAGAATCTCATTTTCAATGCACCTGGCGGCATAGGTTGCAAGGCGCGTGCCCTTTTCGGACTGAAAGGTCGAGATTCCCTTGATCAGGCCGATCGTTCCGATGGAGATCAGATCCTCCTGATCGGATGCCTGCGTGTAATATTTCTTCATGATGTGCGCGACGAGCCGCAGATTCCGTTCGATGAGGATATTCCGCGCCTCAAGATCCCCCTCGGCCGCCCGCGCAAGATAGTCCCGCTCCTCCTTGGCGCTCAGCGGCTTCGGAAACGAACCACCGCTCGAGAGCCGCAGCGAATAGAGAATCCCGCTGAGCATCAGCCATACGGCAGCATTCAGCATAGCAACACCTCCGAATTCAGTCTATTCGGAGGCAGCAAGTCCATATTATATGGAAATTCCCGGAACGGGCTATCCGTTCCGGGGCGTTTCCGGGTCAGTGGTCGCGGTTCATGAGCTGTTCGGCGATGCCGCGCAGGAATTCCGGACGGTCGAACGGCTCCAGCGCCGCAACGGCCTTCTCCGTCTCCTCGCGGATCAGCTCGCGGCAGCGCTCCGCGCCGTAGAGCCGGACAAAGGTATTTTTGTTCTCGTCCACGCCGATGGCCTTGCCGAGCTTGGCCGCATCGCCCTCGAGGTCGAGCAGATCGTCCTCAATCTGGAAGGCAAGCCCCAGCGACTCGGCATAATCCGCCGCCGCGCGCTGCTGCTGCTTCGTGCCGCCCGCCGCGATCACGCCGAGCTGGCAGGCCGCCGAGATCAGCGCGCCGGTCTTGCGCGACTGGATGTCGTAGACCTCCTGCGCCGTGCAGATGCGATTCTCGGCGTCCATGTCGAGCATCTGCCCGCCGACCATGCCCAGCTCGCCCGCGCAGCAGGAGAGCACGCGCACGGCCTCGATGCGCTGCTGCGCGGGCAGCTCCGCCGCCGCGAGCCGGCCGAAGGCCGCCGTCAGCAGCGCGTCACCCGCAAGCGTCGCCGTCGCCTCGCCGTAGATGCGGTGATTCGTCGGCTTGCCGCGGCGGTAATCGTCGTTGTCCATGCAGGGCAGATCGTCATGGATCAGGCTATAGGTATGCACCATCTCCATCGCCGCTGCGAAGGGCAGCGCCCGCTCCGCGTCGCCGCCGCAAAGCTCACAGAACGCCATCACCAACACCGGGCGCAGACGCTTGCCACCGGCCAGCAGGCTGTAGCGCATGGATTCAAAAAGCAGCTGCTGCGGCTCGCGGCTTGAAAAGCAGGTGGTGAGGTATCCCTCGATCAGATCTACATAACGCTGCATTGTCTTATTCATCATGCTCCAGCTCCTCCTCGACGGGCGCGCCGTCTGCGCCCTTGCTCAGCTTTACGACCTTCAGCTCGGCCTCGTCGAGCAGCTTGCCGCACGAGCCGACGAGGGCCGTTCCCTCCTCAAAGAGGCGCAGTGCCTCCTCCAGCGGCACGTCGCCGCGCTCCATTTTCTGGACGATCTCCTCCAGTCGCTTCACCGACTGCTCGAACGTCCTGGACTGTTCCTTCATGGGTTGACCTCCTCTACCACGGCCGCGGCACTGCCGTCCGCAAATCGGACGGTCAGACGGTCGCCGGGCTTGATCTGTTTGACCGAGCGGAGCAGCGTCCCCTGCCCGTCGGAGGCCATGCTGTAGCCCCTTGCGAGCACCTTCAGCGGGCTCATGGCGTCCAGCTTGGCCGTCAGTGACGCGAAGCGGCGATGCTTCCGCTGCACGGTCTCGGAAAACGCCGCCGTCAGCCTGTGCTGCACATAGTCGACCTGCAAACGGCGGTCGTTGATATAATTGATCGGGCTTTTGAGCACGCGGCTCGAGGCCAGACGCTCCAGCGTCCCGCGCTCCTGCTTCAGCCGCTTCTGCATCTGCGTCAGCAGCAGCGCCTGCCGCGCCGCCAGCGCCTGCCGCAGCTCCATCTGATCGGGCACGGCCAGCTCCGCCGCGTTCGACGGCGTCGCCGCGCGCAGGTCGGCCACGAAGTCCGAGATCGTCACATCCGGCTCATGGCCGACGGCCGAGATCACCGGAAGCTCCGACGCCGCAATCGCGCGCGCCACGCGCTCGTCGTTGAACGCCCAGAGATCCTCGATCGAGCCGCCGCCGCGCCCGGTGATGATGAGGTCGGCAACGCGATAGCGGTTGGCATAGGCCAGCGCCGCCGCAATTTCGCCGGGCGCCTCCTCCCCCTGCACGCGCACGGGCAGGAGCTTGACCTCGCAGAGCGGATAGCGCTTGCGCAGGATGCGCAGCATGTCCCGCAGCGCCGCGCCGGCCGAGGACGTGATGATCGCGATCGTGTGCGGGTAGCGCGGTAGCGGCCGCTTGCGCGACGGATCGAACAGCCCCTCGGCCAGCAGCTTTGCCTTGAGCTGCTCAAAGGCGACGTGCAGGTCGCCGACGCCGTCAACCGTCATCTGATTGACATAGAATTGATATGTCCCGTCGCGCGGGAAGACGGAAATGCGCCCCTGCGCAATGACCTTCATACCGTTCTCTGGCCGGAAGCGCAGGGAAAATGCGCTTCCCCGGAACATCACGCAGCGGATGCTTCCCCCGGCGTCCTTGAGGGAAAAATAGTGATGGCCGGACGGGTAGCATTTATAGTTGCTGATCTCGCCGCGCAGGAAGAGATTGTTCAAAAATGCATCGTCGTCAAAGCGCAGCTTGATGTATTCGTTGATCTGCGAGACCTCATAGATCGGCTGCTGCATGGTGCATCCTCCATGTCAGAACGGCAACGCCGAGGGCGTTATCCGTCGAAAACTGCGGCGGACAGAACACGGCCGGCAGCGCCGCGCAGGCCGAGCGCAGCAGTGAGTTTGACGCCACGCCGCCGGAAAACACGACCGTGTGGCCGGGATATTGGCGCAGTGCGTTCTGCGTTGCGCGGACGATCGCGCCGATCAGGCTGTGCAGCGCAAAGGCCGCCGTCTCCTGCGGCGCGTCCGGCCGGTGAAACGCCTCGACCTGATTCTGCACGCCCGAAAGCGAGAAGCTCAGGCCGTTGACCTTCACGCGGAAGCCGTTCTCCCCCTCCGCCGTGCGGCTGAGGGCGTCGAGCTGCTTCCCGGCCGGAAAATCCAGTCCCAGCAGCTTGCCCGTTCGGTCAATGAGCTGCCCGGCAGAGATGTCCGTCGTGCCGCCGATGCGCTCGGCGCGGACGTTCCGTCCGTCCGGCACGACGTGCAGCAGCTCGGTCGTCCCGCCGGAGAGATGCCACGCCAGGTGCGGCGTGTCCATCAGCTCCATATGGCCGGAGGAGAAGAGCGCGGCGGCGATGTGCCCCTGCTGATGCGAAAAGGCATAAAACGGCACGCCCAGCGTGCGCGCCATCACCTGTGCCTGCGTCGCCCCGGCCAAAAAGCAGGGCATATACGACCCCTCCACGGCGCGCGGCCGTGTGCTCGCGCCGACAGCCTCCGGCACAAAGCTCGGGAGAACCGAAAACAGCCTGTCGGTCAGTTCCGGCAGGCGTTTGATATGGGAAAACAGCGCGTCGCTCTGGCGCAGACCGAGCGTCCCGTGCGCGACGTCGAGCAGACGCGATTCGTTGCGCGCCTGCGCGCCGTCAAAGGCGGCGACGGACGTCGTATAGTTGCTGGTGTCAAAGGCAAGCACGCTCATTGCTGCTCCTGCTCCCGCAGACTGCGCGAGAACGAGCCGAGGATGCCGTTGACAAACTTCACGGTGTCGGCGTCCTCGTATTTTTTCACGATCTCGACGCATTCGTTGATCGCCACGCCGGTCGGGACGTCCTCGACATAGAGGATCTCATAGAGCGCCATGCGCAGCGCCGCCTTCGCAAAGCGGGAAATGCGGTGCAGCCCCCAGCCGACGGAGTATTTTTCGATGATGCCGTCCAGCTCGGGCGCTTTTTCGCAGACGCCGGTGACGCAGGCGGTGAGGTAATCCCGCTGCTTCTTCGACGGGCGGTCGGTATAGACCTCGTTCTCGTCGGAGAGGAGCTGATAATACTCCTTTTGCAGGCGGGTCTCGAGCGCCTCAAGCGGCGGCTGCTTGGTATAATCCAGCTCGTAAATCAGGTGTATGGCCAATTCTCTTGCATTGGAACGTGTCATAGCGTTCTCCTTTTTTGTAATGTACGAAAGTCAGGGATGCGATCGCTCGCATCCCTGAAGGCTGTTAATTCTGCGCCTTGGGCGTGGCCACGCCGGTCACGTTCACATGCACGCTTGCCGGGCGCACGCCGGTCATCATCGACACCTCGTCGGCAATGGCCTCTTGCACCTTCTGCGCAACGGTCATCACGGGGTTGCCCAGCTTCACGACCAGATTGCAGACAATGTCCACACCGCCGTCGTGAATGTTCACGCGAATCCCCTTGCCGAGATTCTTTTTGCCGAAGATCGTGTTCAACTCAAAGCTGGCGTCCGCACTCGTGCCATAAACGCCCTCCACATCACGCACGGCCAGCGCCGCGATGGAAGCAATGACCTCCTCGGAGATCATAACGGTGCCGTTTTCCTTGCTCTGCACCAGATACTCTTTTGCTTCTGCCATAGAAAGAGCTTCCCTTCTGTAGATTCTTGTTCCTATATTCTAACACATTTTCAGAAAATTACAAGCCTATTCTATGCCAAAAATGCGAATATCTCCCAGCTTCCGGTCGGTCTGCGAGAGGACGATGTCCGCCACAAGGCTCACGTCGTCCTGCGTCAGGCCGTTCTCCGGCGCGGCCACCGCGACCGAGATGCCGTCCTGACTGATGTAGGCCACGCAATCGGCATAGCCCTTGGCAATGACCATGCTCTCGATCTGCGACTCGGCCAGCGCGTCGGCGACGATTCTCTGAAGCTGTGCGTCGCTCTCGGAAATATCCCCGCCCTCGGCATAGGCGATCGTCTCCTGCAAAAGCGCGACGGCCTCGTCCCGCGCAGTCTGGCGCGACAGGCGCATGGCCGCAAAGGACTCCGCGCCGTCCGCAGCCGCCGCTGCCGCCGCTGCGGCAGGCTCGTTCGTATCGCTCAGGACAAGCGTGGACTCACCCATGAGCTTATCCACGTCGAGCGTCTTGGTCAGGTCGGTCGAGCTGCGGCCGTAGAACCAGTTCAGATAGACCCCTGCGCACGCAAGCACCAGCACACCGGCGATCAGCACGTTCCGTTTCCATGATTTCATTGCAATTCCTCCATCAATTCAATTTGACGACCGTGATCTTCTCCGCGCTCAGCCCCGTCAGCGCCGAGACCGCATTCGTCAGACTCAGCCGCACCGCCGCGCTGCCTGCGCCGCTGCACGCAACGACCGCCCCCTGAAACACGGGATAGTCCACGGTTCTTACCGCTGGTGCATTATATGAGCTGCCCTCGGACAAAATCACCGTTTTCTCCTCGGCCGTGCGGCGACTGCCGCTTGCATCCGTATCCTCGGTGCTGCTGGTGTCGGTCTGGTAGCGTGTCTGCGAGGCGGTTTTGAGCGTCAGCAGCACGCGCACCTCCCCCGCCCCCTCCACGCCGGAGAGCAGCTCCGAAAGCCGCTGCTCCAGCTCCTGCCGATAAGACGCGTCGAGGTCGGACGCTGCCTGCTCCGTCCGATCCGGCTGCTCCTGCCCGCTTTCGCCGCGCGACGGAAGCAAAAGCAGCGCCACGCCGACCAGCAGCACCAAAAGCGCCCAGCGGTACTTCTTTACGACGGCTAAGGCGCGCCCCATCCATTCAGTTGTCTTCATTCTCCGCCTCCCAAATCACGCGCTCCTTCGCAAAGCCCAGCGTCTGCACGAGATAAACTTGCAGTGCCGTCTGTTCCTCCGGCGCGGCCGCGCCGTGCAGCGTCACCGACTCCGGCTCGGGGCATTCCCCGATGCGCACGACGACCTCCGCACGCAGCGTCAGCCCCATCGACGCCGCCTGCTGCTCGATGTTCTGCTCCAAAAGCTCCCGCACACGCTCCGCCCACTGCTCCCGATAGTCCGTCTGCACGGCCTCGGCATCGAGATTCGCGTCCTGCGCAAATCCTTCGACGAATTCGGTGAGGTCGCGTGCCTCGAGCCGCACAAGCGGCGAGAGCACCGTCAACAGGATCAGCAGTCCGCCGACCAGCCGCGCCACCCGGCGCACGGGCGGACTTTTCACCAGCGCGTCTACCATCACGGCGAGCATACAGGCGGCCGTGACGGCGATCAGATACGCCCCGATGCGCGCCGTCATACGACCACCCGCATCAGGCAGACCGTGGCCATCAGCAGAAGCAGGCAGCACGCCGCGCACATGGCCAGAAGAAAGCCCATCGCCGTCGTGAGTTGCTCAAGAAGCGTGACGTGCGGCTTGAGCGCCACCGCGCCGCCGACCGCCGTCGTGAGCCTGAGCAGCAGATAATGCGCTGCGACCCGCAGGAACGGCGTCAGTGCGATTGCCAGAACGGCCAGCATTCCGAACACGCCCACGGAATTTTTCAACACACCCGCACTTGCCAGCAGCGTCTCCGACGCATCGGAGATCATGCCTCCGACGACCGGCACCATGCCGGAGACCGCCGCCTTCGTCATTTTGGCCGCCGAGGCGTCGACCGATGCGGTGATGACGCCGGTGAGGGACAGATAGGCCAGAAACAGGCCGACGAACAGCCGCAGTCCCTTTGAGATCAGCCAGCCGATCAGCTTGCGCAGCTCCGTGAGCATCTGATTGCCGAGCGCGGCCTCGGCCGTCGCCACGGCCAGAAACAGCCAGACGCCCGGGATCAGCAGCTTCGAGATCGCGCGCGTCAGCAGCTGAGAAAACAGCACCGCTCCGCCGTAGAGCGCGGCCGAGCTGCTCACGCCGCCGCTCATCGCCGTCGCCGAGGCCAGCACCGGCAGCATACAGGTTCCGTAGGCCGACAGCTCCTCGATCGTGCCGACAGCAAGCTGCACCATACTCTGCATCGAGGCGACCGTCGCGCCCGTGATGCCCAGTGCGCCGACCACAACGAGCGCCGCAGGCGGCTCCTTCTGCCATTGCAGCAGGGCGCAGAGGGTCAGAACCGCCAGCAGCAGCGCACAGAGGCGCAGCGCCTCATGCCAGCCGCCGAACGCGCGCGCAAGCGCCCCCGTGAGCACTGTTTTTGCGCCGTCCCAGAGGTCGACCGTCCCGGCATTCTCCGTCGGCAGCAGCTCCCGCGCCTCGTCGGACAGCCCGTCCGTCACGACCTCCGTCTCCGGCTCCGGCTCCTGCGCATAGGCACAGCCGCAGAGCAGCAGCAAAATCAGCAGCAGCATTCCGATCCGGCGCATGGTTCACCCCCCTCCAACGGTTTCGATCAGCTCCAGCACCGCCTCCAAAAGCGGCAGCGCTGCATAGAGCGCCAGCAGGCCGCCGCAAAGCTCCACGAGCCGCGCCACGGCGCTCTGTTTGGCATCGTCGCAGACTCCGGCGCTGATCTGCGTCAGCACGCCGATGCCGACGGCCTTGAGCAGCGGCTCGAGCAGCGGCTGCTCCAAGCCGGTCAGCTCCCGCAGGCGCGTTAAAAACGCGATCACGGGCTGAGACACCTTGACGAGCATGAGCCCGATCAACACGCAGCCGCCGACCGCCAGCAGGAGCGCCGATTCCTCGTGATACCGCCGCAGCAGCGCCGCGAACACCGCCGTCAGGATGCCGACGGCCGTGATTTGCAGGATCTCCGCCATCAGAACCGGAACAGGCTTTTGACCAGCTCGAACAGGCCCGCGATCTTCTGCACGACGATGAGCAGCACGACCACCAGCCCCGCCAGCGTCGTCATGGTCGCCTGCTCCTCGCGTCCCGAGCGCACCAGCACCTGATTGAGGATGGAGACGATGATGCCGACGGCCGCGATCTTGAAAATCAGGTCAATATCCATGGCTCACAGCAGCAGAATGACCAGCGCGAGGCCGGTGGAGAAGCCCAGCGCCGCATAGCCGCGCGCCAACGGCCGTTTTTCCGTGTTCAGGCGCTGCTCGATCTCGCTCAGGCGCTGCCCCGTCAGCCGCAGCAGGCGGTTCTCCCCCTCCAGCTCATAGCGCCCCAGCGATTCCAGCAGCTCCGAGAGCACCTGCCGCGCGTCCTCCGGCAGGCAAAGTCCCTTTGTCTCCGTCAGTGCCAGCCCGGCAGCCTTGTGACGGCTGCCGCAGTGCTCCAGCTCCTGCCCGTAGCGCAGCAGGCACTGCGCCGCCGCCCCGGTGCAGCGCTCCGCCGTCAGCACGCACAGACGCGGCAGGGGCAGCAGCGTATAGTTCAGCTCGCAGCGCAGCAGCTCAAGCAGCGTGATGAGCTGGCGCAGCTGGCGGCTCTGCCGCCGAAAGCCGATCGACTTGGCCAAGCCGAAGCCTCCGGACACACCCAAAATCAGACACGCACCGATCGTTCGAATCATGCCGCTCCCTCCTCGATGGTATAGCTCCGATCCGGCCGCAGCAGGACGAACCGCGTGAACACGCCCTCCTCCAGCAGCCGCCGGTAGACCGGGCGGCTTTGCAGCTCGGCGAGCGAATCGGCGTGCACCGTCGCGAGCATCCGCACGCCGCAGTAAGCCGCGCGGGAAATCGCCTCGACGTCGGCCGGCGCAGAGATCTCGTCAACGGCGATCCACTGCGGCGACATCGTGCGCAGCAGCAGCTCCATTGCCTCCGGCTTATGCACGCCGCTGAGCACGTCGGTATGCGCGCCGACGGCAAGCTGCGGGCAGCCGCCGCAGCAGGCGGCCACCTCCATACGCTCGTCCACCAGCCCGACACGCCACGAGAACCGATCCGAAAGCTGGCAGATCAGGTCGCGCAGGAGCGTCGTCTTGCCGCTGCCGGGCGCACCGACGAGCAGGACGGACGCGCGGCTCGTCCACAGGCCGTCCGCGATCCGATCCGCGATCCCCGCGACCTGCCGCGCAACGCGCAGATTGAGCGAGGAAAGCTCCCGCAGACCCGTCAGCGCGCCCATGCGGTACACGCCCGTCCCACAGAGTCCGAGCCGATGCCCGCCGTCGATCGTCACGAAGCCGTTTTTCAGCGTCTCCTCGGCAGCATAGACCGCGTGACGCGTCGCACGCGCCAGCATGTCCTCCAGGAGGAACGCCGTGACCCGGTCGGTCGGAAGCGCCTCCTCCCGCCCGCGCACGAGCACCGTCGGCTGCCGCCCGATGCGCAGCCGCAGCTCCTCCGTCTGTTCCGCCAGCGGCCGCCGCAATACCGCCTGCCGCAGCTCGGGCGGGCAGATCGCGACCGCCTGCTTCACCGCTTGTATCACACTCTCACCTCGCTACATTCTATGCAAGCCCGTCCCGGGCAGAACAAAAAAACGCACCGGATCGCTCCGGTGCGTCTCGCGCAATGTAAAAATATCCGTTATTTCCGCTTGATCGCGCGCAGGATGGTCGTGACCGCCGGGGAGAGCACAATGTTCACGCCAAACTCCACGAGGAAGTTCACGCCGACAAGCCCAACGAGCATATAGCTGATGATCGGCCTTCCGCCCGCCAATTCGACAAGCGTGTTCCAGAAGAAGCCGCACATCGCCGCGCAGAACAGGCCGGTATTCACGACCGGCGCCGTGACCGCCGCGAGCAGCGTCGCCGCGAAGTTCCGTCCCTCGCTCGGCTGCTTTCCGGCCACGAGGCGGTAGATGCCTCCGGCGGCCGCGCCCGCCGCCGCGCCCTTGCAGAAGCAGGTCAGCGCGCAGAGGAAGGGCTGCGCCTGAAAGAGCACCGCGCCGCCCTTATCCGTGCCGATGACGCAGCCGATAAAGGACACAAGCCCGAACGCCAGACCGAGAAGCGCGCCGCTCAGCGCGCCGTAGCAGGCCGCCCCGACCACGATCGGAACCAGCACAAGCGAGATGGAGACCCCGCCGAAGGAGATCATCCCGGCCAACAGCTGCAAAACGACGACGATTGCAGCCAGCAGCGCCGTGCCGACCATGCGATGTAATTTGGATTGATTCATGTTTTACCTCCTGCTGTCGCCCCTCATGCCGAGGGTGCAACGCAATTCTTATTTGAAAACCGATTTTCATCGGGTTTTCACGGAATTTCCTCCTCCACGGGCGGATTCGGATCATAGGTGCCGTTCTGCATCTGCTCCCACTGCTCTTTCGTGATGAGAAGCTGGCGGGGCTTCGCGCCCTCGAACGGGCCGACGATGCCGCGTTCCTCCATCTCGTCGACGATGCGCGCCGCGCGGGCATAGCCCAGCTTCAGACGGCGCTGGAGCATCGAGACCGACGCCTGTCCCGTCTCAAGGATGACCTCAACGGCGGCCGGCAGCAGCTCGTCCCCGTCGGACGCGTTGGCCGCGCCGGACGCGCTCTCGGAAGCGCCGCCCTTGCCGCCCTGCTCGGCGCGTTTTTCGATCTGCTCCATGACCTCCTGCGAATAGGCGCTCTCGCCCTGCTGCTTGACGGCGGCAACGACGTTCTGCACCTCCTCGTCGGAGATGAAGCAGCCCTGCACGCGCTTGGGCTTGCCCTGCCCGAGCGGGGCGAAGAGCATATCGCCCTTGCCGACGAGCTTTTCCGCACCCTGCGTGTCAAGGATGATGCGCGATTCCATCGCCGACGAGACGGCGAAGGCAATGCGCGAGGGGATGTTCGCCTTCATCAGGCCGGTGATGACATCCGCCGACGGGCGCTGCGTCGCGATCACGAGGTGGATGCCGGAGGCGCGTCCCATCTGGGCAATGCGGCAGATGGATTCCTCGACCTCCTTCGCCGCGACGAGCATCAGGTCGGCCAGCTCGTCGATCACGACGACGATCTGCTCCATCGGCTTTTTGTCGGGGTCGCTGCGAACGGTCTTGTTATAAGAATCCAGATCGCGCACGCCCTGATCGGCCATCAGACGATAGCGGCGCATCATCTCCGTGACCGCCCATTGCAGCGCACCGGCCGCCTTTTTCGGATCGGTCACGACCGGGATCAAAAGATGCGGGATGCCGTTATAAACGCCCAGCTCGACCATCTTCGGATCGACCATGATGAGGCGCACCTCGTCCGGCCTCGCCTTATACAGCAGCGAGACAATGAGCGTGTTCATGCAGACGGATTTGCCCGAGCCGGTCGTGCCGGCGATGAGCATGTGCGGCAGCTTACCGATGTCGCAGACGATGCAGTTGCCCGCGATATCCTTGCCGACGGCAAACGAGATCTTGGATTTGCTGTTGCGGAAGGCCGCCGAGTCGATCACCTCGCGGGCGAAAACGGTGTTGACGACCTTATTCGGCACCTCGATGCCGACGACGCTGATCTTATCGGGAATGGCGGAAATGCGCACGCCCATCGCACCCAGCGCAAGCGCGATGTCGTCGGAGAGGTTCGTGACCTTGCTCAGCTTGACGCCCTTGTCCAGCTCCAGCTCATAGCGCGTGACAGACGGGCCGCGGATCACGTCGACGATGTGCGGCTCGATGCCGAAGCTCTTGAGCGTGTCGGCGAGGCGCTTGGTATTTTCGCGCATCTCGCCGGTCGCGTCGACCAGATTCTGCGCGCGCAGACCGAGCAGCCCGATCTGCGGATAGACATAGTCCACCGTCTCCGACGCGTCCTTCTGCGCGATCTCCTCGGAAATCATCTGCGCCGTGGCCTCAGTCTCGGCCTTTTTCATCTGCGGGCGCTGCTTCTCCGGCTCGTCTGGAATGATAACGGGCGCGGCGGGCGGCCGGACTGCCTCGCGGCGCTGCGTCTCCGGCTGACGGACGGCCGCCTCACGCGGCTGCCCGACCGGCGTTTCGACCGGCGCGGCGGGCGTCTGCGGCTCGTCCTCGATCGGCTGAAGCTCGATCTCGTCGATCGTCACCTGATTGACGACCGGATCGGGCAGCGGCGCCTCGGCCTCGGCATTTTTCTGCTCAAGGAAGGCATCCGGTGAGGGCACGCGCGCCTTGCCGCTGCGGCGGGTCTTCTCCTCCTCCCGCTCCGGCTGCTGCTCCTGCGCGGTCGGCAGGGGCGGCTCGTCGACCGGAAGGTCAAAATCCTTCGGCTGTCGCTTTTTGCGCTCGGCCTGACGCTCCATCCGGCGCGTCACGACGTGGTTGACCAGCCGCTCGGCGGGGTCCTCCTCTTCCTCCGGCTCGTCCTCCTCCGGTTCGGGACGCGGGCGGTTCTTGATGGCCGTGATGAGACTGTTAACGTGGATGCCCATGGCCTCCATCGTCTCGAACAGGAAGAGCAGCAAAAACGCGATCACGGCGCCGACAATCGAAATGCCGCGCGCAAGGCCTCCGGCCAGCAGGCCGGGGAGCACGCCGCCGCCCGATCCCTCCTGCCCGCCCCGATAGAGCGCGCTGAGCGTCAGCACGTTTTCGTCGGCAAATATCAGGCAGATCAGATGATACAGACCGGAGATCGTGATAACCAGCAGCAGCATGCAGGTGATCCGCAGGGCACATTTTTTCCCGGAGCGACTGCGCAGCAGCAGGATCGCCACGGCAGCAAGCGCGACCGGGAGTATGTAGCGCCCGACCTGTCCGAACAGCCCGGTCAGAATTTTAATGATCGAGCTCAGAATCACCGCGTCGAAATTGAACCAGCAGAGCACGCCGAAAAGCGCCGCGATCAGCAGACCGATCGCGGTCAGTTCGCGGCGGTTTTGGTTCTGCGGCCGCTCGGGCTGCTTTTTCGGCGGGGTTTGTGTTTTTTTCTTGGCTTTTGCTGCCATGGATTAGCCTCCTTTTATGCGCGGATCAGCGCAAGGATCAGGATCAGCGCCGTTGCGTCCCAGCAGTAATACGAGAAGACGTAGACCCTCCCCTGCTCGAACAGATAGCGCATCAGTTGGATTGCAAGATACCCGACGGCCGCCGCAGCTGCCATTGATACGAGCAGCGGCAGGATGCCCGCGGCGATGCTGTCAAAGGCCACGGCACGGATCAGGTGATACAGCACGCTCACGGTCTGGAAGCTCAGCGTGAGCAGATAGGCAAAGCGGAGATTGTATTCGTGCTCAAAGCCCCGGAATTTGCCGAAGGCAAGGGAATTGCCCAGCGACGAAAGGCCGGGGAAGATCGCCGCAAGGCGCGACACGCCGACCACGGCGGCATCCGAAACGAGGATGCGCTCGCCGTTCTTGCGCCCCTCGGGATAGCGGCAGGCGGAATAGAGCACGAAGCCGTTCACGGCAAAGAGCAGCGCCGTCACGGCCAGCCCCGTTTTGCGCTCCGCCATAGCCACGAAAATCAAGGACAGCAGCATCGGCAACAGCGCAAACAGGCCGATCAGCACGCTGCGCGTGAGCGACCGCTCGGTCAGGTCGCTGCGGGAGCGGCGCCGCGCGCCGGTGACGCAGAGCACCTCGCGACCGAAGCGGCGCGATTCGCCGGGGAACGACAGAATGATCGCGGCGACCACGCCCAGCGTGATGCCGAGGCGCGTATAATAGCCTCCGGTCTCCGTCAGCCCGGTCAGGTGGAACACCTCGTGCAGCACGGCGGCGTGCCCGGAAAAGGACAGCGGCAGCAGCTCCGTCGCGCCGCCGAAAACAGCGTATAAGATCGCTTCCCAAATCTTCAAGTCACAAGTCTCCTCTATGGAAACTCTGATTCAATCTCAAGAGCGGTCAGCGAGGGATTTTGTTCCAAATTGAGGTTTGGAAATCGCAGGAA
>ENA-UOIY01000363-UOIY01000363.1-human-gut-metagenome-genome-assembly--contig:-P114-NODE-363-length-75339-cov-10.447545_pt1 | contig 75339 bp, 60 predicted proteins | sample MGYA00242335_ERZ723882 | MGnify/ENA metagenome assembly ERZ723882 | reverse complement strand
GTTTCTCGTGCGAAAGACTATAGTTGAGGAAGCCTATGGAATAGACGGGTTTGAGCTTCGAGTATTTATCCTTTTCGTTCAGACTGATGTGATATGTCCCTGCGGCATAATAGACGCAGCGTTGGAAAAATGCCGCCTCTGCGCTTCTCTGGAACTCCACGATAAACCTCTCTCCGTTCATTCCTTCGCAGATGATGTCAAATTGCGTCTTTTTGCCCTCCGGCGTGTCCTTTCCCTGCTCTCTGTCAAGATACTTTTTGATGTCCTGCACCTTCGCTTCCTCCGGCAAGATATAGTTCAACAGCCTGACCAGTAGCCATTTATTGGCTTCGTCGGCAAAAACGGCTTTGAATCCAGCATCGTAGGTCAAATCGACGAAAATTTCTTCTTTCTCTTGAATTGTTGTGTCCATAAAATCTGCGTTTTTGAGTTATGGGACAAAGGAAAGAAGAACTATCCGTTGAATGAAATATTCAACGGATAAAGTGAAAAATAGCCGTCCGAGGCTCGTTAACGCCCGATTTTTGAAATGAGTTTTCTAAAAGTTTGCACAAACTCTGAGAGTAAAAACAGCTCTGCAAATGCCCTATCTCGCTGAAAAACACGTCGAAACGAACATCGCCTCTGCTGCTATCCGTTTACTCCCTCAAAATGCAACAAATAGCGACTTTTTCGAATATTATGTGTTTTCTTGTTTGTATAAATTTCTGATAAGGTACTAATCCCCGATATTTCCAAATTATGGACTAACAAGGACTGCTGAATCTTTCTCCATTTGCCCCACATTGCGGAACTTTGTAATTGGAAATGATGTCGCGGCGTACTGGCGAGAGTTCCAAATTTTTGTAATTCATTGACATTGTTGGATAGAATGTTGGAAATTCTTTATATCTTTGTGTGCTTCGCCGTCCGAAATGTGTGTGGAGCAAAGACATAGAGCGTTTCAACGTTTCCGCCTTCTTATCAAACTTAGACACTTTGGTTCCTTATCGGCGGACAGTGACAACGCTTGTGTCCATAGGTATTGGTATATGGTCTCATACCCGATATCAGGACACGAGCATTGTTGCTTGTTCATAAGGAGGGTAGTCTAAGACCTGATAAGAGGACAAGAACAACGATGTTCGTGTCCTTTTTTGTATGCGTAACTATTTTATGCTAAATAACTTGACTAGGGAACAATATATTTTCTAAAAACTAATAATACTTTTATTATGGGACTTATCGACAAAATTAAGGACAATTTCACTAAAGCAGAGTTTACTGTCGCTCCTCAGAAAAAATTAAAAACCATTTCATCGGAATTTGAAAAAGTTTTCGGTGTTGAACTCGTATTCTATAAAGGAAGGCAGATTGCAGATGGTGCGCTTACTCTTAAGCAACTCAATGACAAAACCAGTAAGACAGTTGATACTAAAGCGGATGGCATGAAGATTAAGGGTAGTATGAAAGTCGGTGATGCCGAAAAACTATTTGATAAAAATTTCGGCGTGACTGTCCAAATTAAGAAAGGTGCCAAACTCGTACCAAATGGTATTACCATTGGTCAGGCGGCTCGTGGCGAATTTTAAAATCTTCGAATACTAATTCGTTTAGATTTAATATATTATGGCTAAATCGGCAATTAACGGACGCATTAGGGCACAGAAACTTCAAACTAAGGGGATTTCATTAAGGAAAGATGCAGAATCGGTATTGCAGGCATACCAAAATATGAAGTCATATCGCATCCAGGAGAATTTGCTTATGTCTCTTCTGAAAGAATACCCGGATCATCGGGTTAAGGATGCTGTAGAAGTTAAGGTGAAACTATTGAATCTGTTCTATTCTACAGGTATTCAAGCAACTAATGCAATGGCTGCGAATATCGTTAATATCAAAAATATTGATACTCGTCTTGCTGAAGGAGATATCAGCCTAATTAATGAAATCGCGACATTGAAACTTAAAGATATCACAAGATATAATTACTCATTTGCGACTAAGTATTGTGCTTATCATCAACCAAAACTCTATCCTATTTACGACAGCATTGTCGCAGATACTTTAGTTAGTTTTTTTGAAAAGGGTTTGCTCCCGAAGTATGAGTTAACTCCAAGAAAATCAAAGAAACCGAATGCCTTTACAAAAGGGGAGTTCGCTAAAAATCTGAAGCAATATAACTTTTTTGTCGAGATTTACAGATACTTTATGGAACAGTTTGATCTGCAAAATTTTACGTATCGCCAAGTAGATTCTTATATATGGGGAGCATTCAAAGTGGGTGGAGAAGACTTTGAAATCGAAAAGATGGCTCAATTAAATAAGAAGACAATTACCGAGTATATGATATCAGATTAGTGATAAGAATATATCTTATGAATGAAAAAATTGAGCGGTTTAGAGAGAAGCTGAATAGGATATTTGATGATGATTTGCATACCAAATAGTGGCAAAACTATGTGGATTATACAATTATAGGTCTCATTGTTTTATCAACACTTGAGGTTTTCCTATCAACCTATGAAGGAGTTGTGGAGAAATATGGAGATTGGTTGAACTTTATTGACTACTTTACGACCATTTTCTTCACAATTGAAGTTTCGTTACGAATATGGTGTGCAGATCTTTTGGATCCTAAATATAAGGGGTTCTGGGGGCGAGTCAGGTATTGTTTCTCGTTTTATGGTTTGATTGATATTTTGTCAACATATCCATTCTATCTGCATTTTGTCGTAAAAATTCCATATTCAGCACTCAAAGCTTTGAGAATTGCCCGTTTGCTTCGTATCTTTAGATATATGAAGGCTTTCAGCATCCTCTCGCGAGCGATTAGAGCCAAGAAGCAGGAAATGGTTGTGTCGCTCCAGTTCCTTGTTATTGTGACACTGATTTTTTCATTCATATTGTTCTTTGTTGAACATGATGCTCAGCCGGATGTTTATAATAATGGTTGGACATCTGTTCTTTGGGCATTTGCACAATATATCGGAGACCCGGGCGGATTCGCTGACACACCGCCAATCTCGTTCGTGGGAAGATTGATTGCGTGTGCAATTGGTATTCTTGGAATTGCAATCTTCGCGGTCCCTGCCGGTCTTATCGGCTCAGCATTTACTGAGGTGATGGATGCAGATAATCATAATATAGCAATAGAAGAAAACAAAAAGAGAATTCATCTTGCTTTTGAACGCAAGATGTGTCGATATACGCGCCTACAGGTGGCACCACTAAATCTCAGCATTCAAGATATTATAGCCAGAATGAGAATGACTCAGAACGAAATAATAGAAGCCGTTGAGCATTCGCAAGATTTTAGGATAATAAATATCGCGGCCACAGTTCCGGTTGATAATAGGCCAATGGATAAACTTGCAATTGAACATTTTATTATTAATCGCCCGTATGGCTGTATGATTGACCGTGGTTCTAAAATCACTATCGTTTCACCTTCAAGCCTTATTGATCCTGTAATCGGGGCTTATTCTTATTATTTTGCCAAAATAGGAGGTTTTAATTATGTCAGCAGAGAAATAGGTGAGTTGAGTCCGTACAAATCGTTCTATAACTGCACCTATGATGCTCCTGGCTTGAATGAATATCTTTCTGATATTGAAAAGTTGTCTGTTAGAGAAGGTAGTTGGGTGGTGGCTCTTCTTGCAGCAAGTGGAGCAAGTGAGCCAGAGTTACCCACTCAAATCCATTTTACTTATGGGGGTAAAAAGGGCGATTCCAACATAGAGGCTCCGACAGTTGTAATACACGACAAAACGAAGGCAAAACTAATGCTTGAAGATTTGGAGAGTAGCCTTGAAACCGAATATGACATCAAGGCAGATTGTCAGAAATACCATGATAGCACGAATCAGAATCTGTTTATTAGAAAACTTTCAAATGCAGGGTCGGTTAATGGATTAATGATTAGGATTGCTTGGAGTTGTATGTTCTGGGATTCTCGCAGAATCAAGATTGCTCAAACAATGGCAGAGATTTTAAAGAAACATATAATGCCTGAAGCATGCAATGAAATAGATCCTGAACTTAAAATTAAGGGGATTGCATACGAGGGACACACAATAAGTTAACTTGCATGAGAATATGATTGAATGAATCTATTGAAACAATTGTATGCCATCTGTTCGAAATCGGGTGCGGAGGAAAAAATGAAGTCCTTTGTGCTTGATTATGTTAGTGATGTGGAATTGAGTATCGATTTCGATGATGCCGGTAATCTCTTTATTACAAAGGGAATGGCAGATGTTTATCCTTGCGTGGCTGCGCATCTTGATGAGATTCACACTCCATGCGAAAAAGAAGTTGTCATTTATGGAGATAAAATATTTACTGTAGATAGACAATGGAATCGCGTAGGATGCGGTGCTGATGACAAAAACGGACTATGGATCATAATTAATCTGTTACATACTGAACCGGTTCTGAAGGTTGCATTGTTCGTCCAAGAAGAACGCTCCGGAGAACTTGCCGGATGTCGTGGTGCAAGGGCTTGTAACCTCTCCTTTTTTGATAATGTAAAATACATCTTGGAATGTGATCGTAAAGGTTGTTCTGATGTTGTGTCCATTGGGAAGGGAGAAATTGTTTTATGCGAATATGATTTCATCCCTCAACACCTACTTCATAAATACGGATATGAAATGGTTAGAGGCGGGAAGACTGATGTTGTAGAATTGAAGATGAGAGGTTTGAAAATACCAGTATGTAATGTCGGTTGCGGTTACTACAATGCGCACAAAAGAGACGAATATACTATATTCTCCGAATTGCAGAATTGTTTGTCCTTTGTCAGAGAAATACTACGTTCGATTGTATAAAGATTAATATAAAGTTGTATGAAAATTCCTGGATTATCATTCTCTTGGAAAAGAGCAGTGGGGATAAGCGCACTTAAGCAGAAGCTCAGTAGAGCAATTGGAATTCCTATGACCAAACAGGGCCTTGAAAGAAAGATTGGCGGGAGTATATTAAAGGCTTTAATAGGAAAGAAAGTGAAATAGTGCCGATAATTATTCACATTTTGTCATATTTCTAAATTATGGACTAACAAGGACTACGGAATCTTTCTTCGTTTGCCCCACATTGCGGAACTTTGCAATCCCAATAAAAACGATGGCCAAAATCCTTCGTTTTCGCAATTCATTGACATTATGTTTTGTAATGTTGGAACTTTTATATATATTTGTTCGCTTTCCCTCACTAACGGGGAAAACAAAACATTGACATAGAGCGTTTCAACGTTTCCGCCTTCTTATCAAACTTAGACACTTTGGTTCCTTATCGGCGGACAGTGACAACGCTTGTGTCCATAGGTATTGGTATATGGTCTCATACCCGATATCAGGACACGAGCATTGTTGCTTGTTCATAAGGAGGGTAGTCTAAGACCTGATAAGAGGACAAGAACAACGATGTTCGTGTCCTTTTTTGTAATTAATAACAACTAGACTAAATGGCTATAACTCTTCTTTGGTAGTTTGACGGTGATTTCTAAAATCTCAGATTGAGAAGAATCACAAATGATAAGAATAATATTTAACCAATAAACAATAATCATTATGGCAAAAAAAACAGCAAGGTGTGGTGAATACACCATTACAGTTAATGACGATGGCGCGATTGAAGTGTATCGTATTTATGAAAATGTAAAGGGAGCATTGCGTGAAATAGCCGAAAAACAGGGATTTGAATATGACTCTCAGTGGACTACTCAGCAGTTCGGTGCCAAAATCGTAAAGGAATATGGTGATGGCAAGATGGCTAATGTGGGGAACTATGTCGTAACTAAGGACGAGAAGAATCATATAGAGGTTTTCCGTACATACGAAAACACAAAGGAGGCTCTGCGTGAGATTTCCGAAAAAACAGGCTTTGAGTATGAGGCCTCATGGACTACCAGGCAGTTTGGTAGCAAATTAGTAGATTTTATGAATGGGAAATAGTGTTGCGGTATGGAAACAAAAGTAAAAGTATATGGCAAGGCTCAAAATAGGACTGCATTGGGAATAATGCATGCCTATTTGGAGTTGTTTCCTAAGACGACATTGGATGAACTTAAGCGGGCTTTCCCAGATTCTCTTAATCCGGATTCCGGTGTCAAGTCTAATTTCAAGACATTAGAAGAGATAAAGTCTCAGATGGACAATATCAATTGGAACGGATATTTCGCGGATGAAGACTGCCTCCTTACAATGCAGAACGGGCTGAAAGTTGCCGTGGTTTCAATGTGGACGAAACCAAGTTATGAAAGACTAGTAGCTCATGCACGACAATACGGAATTGAGGTTGCCAAGATGGATGCGGCAGATAAGGGCTTTGGGAAAAAGGGTGGATATTCATTGGAGTTTGTCAAAACAGAAACTCCAAAGGTTACAACCATAAAGCCGATGCCCCAGACAAAGAAAAAGTCTAAGTCTTGGATATGGATTTTAGCTGCACTTCTAATAATTATCCTGTTGCTTGCGCTTCTATTGATGAGGTGGAAAAAAGAGCCAGAAGTTATAACTGTAGTTCAACGTGACACATTGACTGTGGTTCAGAAAGATACTGTGACTGTAGTGAAAATTGATACTGTCTACGTCCAGCAGGTTGAAGATATAGCAAAGGATTTCAATGCGGCTCAATTTAAGGTCGGTTCGTATGAACTAAATGATAATGCAAAATTCGCATTACATGATTTGGCAAATGTTATGATTAAAAATCCGCAATTGCAACTTCTTATTAAAGGACATACTTCCGATGAGGGAAATGCTGATTACAATCAGAAACTTTCCGAGAATCGCGCGAAGGCTGCTGTTGATTTCCTTGTTTCTCAAGGCGTTGACAGATCAAGGCTTACCTATGAGGGGAAAGGCAGTAGCGAGCCTGTAGATCCTGATAATCGGGAACTTAATCGTCGAACAGAGTTCATTATAGTTAATAACTAAATTCTAAAATTATGGCAGAACTTAAAATCAATGGTCGTACAACTGTACGCAAACTTAAAGCTGAATTTAAAAAAGCTTTCGGTTCATCACTTCGTGTTTATATGAGCGTTTCGTGCAAGGGACGTATGGCTGACGATGCCGCAACCCTCGCCTCAATTCGTGCAGAAGGTGCCAAAGGTGGCGAACTTTCTGTTAAAGGCAATAAGACCGTAGGTAGGTTTGAGGATGAGTTTGCAGAAAACTGGGGTATTGGTGTTCAGGTTGCAAATGCTGACGACACTAAACTTGCTGACAATGCAAAAACTCTTTGTGCTGCAGCAAAGGACTAAGAATATTTTTCGGTCGGAGGCGCGTTTACGTGCCTCCGATTGCCAATTCTACGTAATTACTTAAAACTGAATGATATGAGTGTGGAGTATTACAAAAAACTATTGATTGACCTTAGGGCAAGGCTTGCAAAAGAAAGGGAAGCTAAAAAGAAGGATAATGAACGTTATGCAGGCTATATAAAAAATGCGTCATCACCTTCTTCTAAGGCCTCGTATCGTAAGTCGAAAATTGACCATGCTGCCTCGCATGATAGGACGATGGAGTCTATTAAGAGGCAAATAGATATGGCAAAGGCGAATCTTGCAAGAGAGAGGGCTCGGAAATGAGCAAAATGCCGACCTGGATTTTAGTAATTGGAGGAATACTCTTGGTGATAGTTGTGGTTGTAAGACTTATCAAGAGCTTTTTCACTATGGATATACCCAATGTTCTAAAAGGTAAACAGTCCTGTCTTGATACACTGATTTACCTGATAGGTGGCATCATTGCAGTTGTCGCCTTGATAGTTTATATGGTGTGTGAGCTCTTGGGAATCTGAACTGGAAAACTCTAAGAGAAAATGTTTAACTGGTTTTAAACAATGATTTATGGCCACATTATTCAAAAAACTGACAGAAAGCGCCCAGAAGGTCGCGAGTACGGCTCAAAAGGCTGTGGAGGCTACAGGCGCCGCCATTTCTGATGCTTCGGAGGGGCTGAGCGCAAAGGTCAGCGAGTGGAATGACGAGCGGACGCAGCGGGAACTGGCGAAGGCTGAAAAGAAGTCCCGCGAGGAAGAAATCAGTTCCGGACTTTATATGGAGGACGGGAAGACAATTATAGGCACTCTTGATGGAATGTGCAGATGGTTTGAAGGTCTGACCGGCAAGGTCTCCGGACCTTATTCCGAGCTCGTGAAGGCTCAGGTCCTGATTCTGTCCGTCATAAACTCTCCGGTAATGGTTCGGATGCCTGTAGATAGGCTTATGAATATGCTGAACCGAGCTCTTGAGGCGTCGGCTGATGACGTGCAGAAGGCGGATGTAAAGGATGCTTTCGCCTCAATGCTTCAGAATCTTTTTTCCTTCCTCAGTCTTAAGGTAAATTATCTGACGGACAGAAAAAATGACGAGGCAGGAGAGCTCGCCCGGCAGGCAGGGGAGGACCTTGCCGATTGCATAAGGGGCATCGCAGCTGTGTTTGCGACGGATAGCGGCACGGTGGTCGAGGTCAGAAACCCTCTCGCGACAGCTCAGGCGCAGGCCTACTTTCTTAAGAAGACCTTGTCAATGGCTAAGGACAACTCTGACATCCTCAAGAAAACGAATGACTACAAGGATAATCTGCAGGACACATTCAACCTCTTCGACATTTATTCCTCCACTATCGGACCGTCGATTCTTTTTCACGGATTGTTGTCAAAATGCCGTAGAGTTCTTGTTGAAATCCGCAAGGCTGAACTCATAGCTCCGATAAGGAAGAAATACAGCTCGATGGTCACAGAAAAGGCCATAAAGACCATTGGCAAGGCATTTATGCCGGATTCAATCAAAGACCTTACAAATCCAACAGGCTATGCTCTGAAAACGGCATTTCATGCTGCATCGGGAATCGGAAACGTGATTTCCGAGTTTCAGGAGAGTCGGGCAAGCCTTGCGGAAGCAGAACGGCAGCTGAACGAACTCGACTGCAGCATCCCGGAGGTAAATGCTGTGAAGAAAGAGATTGAAGCCTACGATAAAACTCTGCAAGAAATTGAAAATAAGTACATTGCGTCGTTAAGAGTAGATCAGCTCTCAAAATAACGTGAATAAAACTCCTGAAAATCGGATATTATTTTGGGCGGAAACGGGTCATTTTTATGCCGTTTCCGCCAAAAATAATTATTACTGCGCCATTGTTCCACACCGTCCCCTTTTATCCCATTTCCGAGAAATTTTGGAAAGAAAATGGGGCTACATATCCTCCATAGACAGGCAGCGGATAACTTTGTGGTAGCGGTTCAGGCGTTTTTCCTTTCTGGCGAAAAACGCAACCTTTTCTTTCATTAGTACAGCGTTATATTTCTCAGGATTCCTTTTTACTTCAATCAGTTCGACGCATTTGTTGTCCGCGCTCACCGCAACGATGTCGATCTCGCATTGCTGGTGATTTCCTTTGGCGTCGTTGTAACCCTTGGAGTCCCACCACCTGCCTATTGCACAGTATTCCATACTTTCAATCATTTTCGCTCTGAAATACCGTTCCAAGCTGTCTCCTGTGTAGGTTGCGAAGTCGCTGTTCATCACTTCTTTAAGCAGAGGGAACTGTCCGATCTCAATCATCATTTCGTTCTTCTCGATGTAGCGGAACCAGAAGCGGAGGAATATGTCGCTGATTTCGAAGCGAACGGTTTGGGTTTTCGCCCCAGCCCAGATTGGCCGCATCTTCTCTATGAGATTGTAGGTTTCCTCGAGCTTTGTCAGCTGGCCGCCAATGCTTTTTTCTCCGAGATATGACGCTATGTCCGCCTGGGTGTTGTGACCTTCTGCTATGGCTTCCAGAATGGAAAAGTATGTCCCGTATTTCCGACCGAACTCCTGAATGAGAAGCTTTCTACCTTCTTCAATGAAAGGGGAGTCCGCCTGGCATATGTAGTTTATCATTTTTTCCTTGGACAGGGCATCGGAATCAACGAGGAGTTCAATGTATTTTGGAACACCACCTGTGTAGGCATATAGTGCCAGAAGGTCGTCATTCGTGTAGTCGGGAGCGTATTCTGCCATTATTTCTTTCAGAACAGATGGTCCGAATGGATGTAGTTTGATTGTTTTGTCATCTCTTCCGTACAGCGGTTCCTTCTTGTCTTTGAAGAGCTTTGTCATGAGTGAATATATGGAGCCGCTGACAATCAGATTAATATGAGTTTTTAGGCGAAATTGATCCCAATTGTTCTGAATGTCCGAGAATATGGAAGGATTGACGTCTCCGAAGTTCTGAAACTCGTCGATGACGACGGTGTATTTGCGCCTCATTCCTTCTTGCATCAAGATGGAAAATATGTCTTTGAACATTCTAATGCCTTCCGGTACGAAAATTCCGAGCTTCCGACGCATCTCAGCTGCAAATTCTGCACATAATACGGTCTCATTCTTTTTTCCCACGAAAAAATAGACATAACATGCGTCACCCATAGCCTTGCTGATGAGTGTTGTCTTCCCGATGCGCCTTCTTCCGGTTACGACAGTAAGCATCGAATGGTTCTCATAAGAGCGTGTCTTCATTTCCCCCAGTTCCGCAATCTGTTCTTGTCTACCAAAGAATTTCATATTTTTTCTATTTTTTACGGGTGTAAAATTTACTGCTGTTGCAAAGTTAAGAATAATTGCCAAAGAGAAAATCTTTTTTACTAATTTCCTTTAATGCAATTTTTCCGGAATTCGATGGATTTGCACCAGAGTTCGATTCCGTTGGATGATAAATTGTTGATTCGGTGTGTGACTCAAAAGAACCGGCTGAAAACTATAATTCACAAAAAGAGAGGGTGAACAAAAAGTCTTCTGTTCACCCTCCTACGGACTTCCTAACCCCAGCAGACTGACGTCTGCGACCCCTATTGGGGGTATTTCGCGCCTCCGGTGCGGTCCCTTCGGGACTTTGGGGCCAGCGTCTCTTTCTGTAAGTGTTAAGACCCGTTTGTTTTCAGGGTACTCGGCGAAGTCAGATTTGGAGGCTCCGCAGACCGGGCATTTCCAATTGTTCGGGATGTCTTTGAATGGAGTTCCGGGGGCTATTCCGCCTTCGGGGTCACCTTCCGCCGGGTCGTAAATCCATCCGCAGCGAAGGCATTCGTACTTTGAGTCCTTTGTGGCCATAAGCTTTGTGGTTTTAAATGTTACATAAACAACGTCCTGATGTCCAGGATATTGCTACGTCTGCAACTCCCGTGCCTAATCCGTTTTAATAAAAACAAAAAACCAGCAAAACATCCAACGCAGCAGATGCGTCCTTATGCCTCTCCGTCCCCGTCCCTCCAGACTTTAAGGTACTGCTGCAGAGCCCACATCTCGTCGCGAAACCTCGCCGCCGCCTGGAAGTCCAGCTCGGCCGAAGCCTTCTTCATGTTGGCCTTTGCGGTCTCAACCGCCTTCTCAACCTGTGAGCGTGACATAGAACGGATGACAGGGTCCTGAAGAACAGCAGCGAGGTCGGCCTGGAGGTAGCCGTCAACGAACGCGCTGTTGGACTCGCGGGCAGCGTCGTGGCCGAAGCCTACGGTAATCTTTCCCTTGCCGAGGTCGGAAGGACTCGGGATGTACTGCGGGTCGTCATAGGAGTTCGCAGCACTCACGCGGCCATGCCCGTCCGACCCTCCGGACTGCCCTCTGACCGCAGTGCCACCGACACCGGTAGCACCCCCGAAGCTACCAACGCCACCGAATGCCACCGCCTTTCCGGATTTCTCCCCGCCATACACATTTGCCAGCGCATTGCTCTTCACCGCCACCTGCTTAGGAACAATTCCGTGCAGTTTATTGTACTCCATCTGCTTCGTGCGCCGGCGGTCAGTCTCGTAGATCGTCTCCTGCATCGACTTCGTGATTGTGTCGGCATACATTATCACCAGACCATTCACATTTCTCGCGGCCCTGCCGGCTGTCTGGGTCAGCGCCCTTCCGGAGCGTAGGAACCCCTCCTTGTCCGCATCGAGAATCGCCACGAGCGAAACTGTAGGGATGTCGAGCCCCTCCCTGAGGAGGTTCACGCCCACGAGCACGTCGAACAGGCCGTTCTTGAAATCCTCGATGATTTCCACGCGCTCCATCGTATCCACGTCAGAGTGGATGTAGCGGCAGCGCACGCCCATGTTCGTAAAATATTTCTCAAGCTCCTCAGCCATCCTCTTAGTGAGCGTCGTCACGAGCACCCTCTCGTCGGCCTCGGCGCGAACCCTTATCTCCTCAAGCAGGTCATCCACCTGATTCTCCGTCGGACGCACCTCAATCGGCGGGTCAAGCAGCCCCGTAGGCCGCACAACCTGCTCCACCACAAGGCCTTCCGACTTCTCCAGCTCATACTCCGCAGGGGTCGCGCTCACAAAGACCTTCTGTCCGGCAAGTGCTTCGAACTCGTCGAACTTCAGCGGGCGGTTGTCTGCGGCGGCCGGAAGACGGAAACCGTAGTCAATCAGCACCTCCTTCCTCGAATGGTCGCCTCCGTACATCGCGCGTATCTGCGGAATAGTCACATGGCTCTCGTCTATGAAAGTGATGAAATCTTTCGGAAAATAGTCCATCAGACAGAACGGGCGCATCCCCTCCTTTCGGCCGTCGAAGTAGCGCGAATAGTTCTCGATGCCTGGACAATATCCCATCTCCTTAATCATCTCAAGGTCATATTCCACCCTCTGTTTCAGCCTCTTGGCCTCCATCCCCTTGCCATATTCCAGCAACTGGTCGTACCTCTGCTTCAGGTCGTCCTGAATCATGCTCACCGCTTTCGCCGAGCGTTCCTTCGTCGTCACAAAATTGTTTGCCGGGTATATCGAAATCTCGTCAATCTCCTGAATCGTCGCCCCCGAAACAGGGTCAATCACCGTAATCCTGTCCACTTCGTCACCGAAAAACTCGATGCGCACCGCGTCATCACCATATCCTATGCACACATCCACCGTGTCTCCGCGCACCCTGAATGTTCCTCTCTTGAAATCGGTCTCCGTCCGCGAATAGAGTGCGTCGACGAGTTGGTAGAGCAATCGTGTGAGGCTTCTTTGCTCGCCGCGCTTCACTACAACGGTCTGTGAATGAAAGTCTTCCGGATTTCCGATGCCATAGAGGCAGGAGACGCTGGAAATCACAATCACATCCCGCCGTCCGGACATCAGGGCAGACGCTGCGCTCAGACGAAGTTTCTCGATTTCGTCATTGATGCTCAGATCCTTTTCTATATAGGTGTCGGTCGTGGGAATATATGCCTCCGGCTGGTAGTAGTCGTAGTAGGAGACGAAGTATTCGACGGCATTGTTCGGAAAGAACGACTTGAACTCTCCGTAGAGTTGGGCGGCGAGGGTCTTGTTGTGGCTGAGAATGAGCGCCGGCCGCTGGAGTCTTTCAATCACGTTAGCCATCGTGAATGTCTTTCCCGACCCCGTTACGCCTAGTAGCGTCACCGCGTCCACACCCTGTTTCAGAGCTTTGCATATCCCGTCAATCGCCCCCGGCTGGTCACCGGAAGGCTTATAATCCGATACAATCTTGAAATTCATTGTTTTGAATATCTTTTTGGTCTATATGTTTTTTCTCATCGGTCACATACTCCCGGTATGCTCCCTCTTCCAAAAATCATCTATCCTCAAAAATCTTATTCAAAAATCTATGGTGATTTTCTCTTGGAATTTCTGAATTTGATATTGAGTATGTTGTTGTACAATGTGTTATCTTTGTGAGTACATCTGTTCGTAGTAGCGTAGGTAGTCGCCTGAAGTGACATTGTCCATCCATTCCTGGTTGTCGAGGTACCACCTCACTGTCTTCTCGATGCCCTCCTCGAACTGCAGCGATGGTTCCCAGCCGAGTTCCCTCTGGAGTTTCGTGGAGTCGATGGCATAGCGGGCATCGTGTCCGAGGCGGTCGGTGACATATGTTATGAGATTCATGTCCTCGCCCTCGGCGCGTCCGAGCAGCCGGTCCACCGTGTTGATAACCACCTTTATGATGTCAATGTTCTTCCATTCGTTGAAACCTCCGATGTTGTAGGTTTCGGCCACTCGCCCGTGATGAAAAATCAGATCAATCGCCCTCGCATGGTCCTCGACGAAGAGCCAGTCACGCACATTTTCTCCCTTTCCGTAGACCGGGAGCGGCCGGCGGTGACGTATGTTGTTGATGAACAGGGGTATGAGTTTCTCCGGGAACTGATAGGGGCCATAGTTGTTCGAGCAGTTGGTAACGATCGTCGGCATGCCGTAGGTGTCGTGGAACGCGCGTACGAAATGGTCTGACGATGCCTTGGAGGCGGAATATGGTGAGTGCGGGTTATATTTCGTCGTCTCGCGGAAAAAATCTTCACCATATGCGAGATGGTGGCTGCCCGATGACGCCTTTGTCGAAAACGGCGGTTCTATGCCTTCCGGGTGAGTCATCGCGAGCGCCCCGTAGACCTCATCCGTTGAAATGTGGTAGAAAAGCTTGCCTTCGTAGCCTTCAGAGAGCGATTCCCAATAGAGCTTTGCCGCCTGAAGCAACGCCAGCGTGCCCATGACATTAGTTCTTGCGAATGTGAAAGGATCTTTTATGGACCGGTCCACATGACTTTCCGCCGCGAGGTGAATGATGCCGTCAATGTGTTCCTCTCTCATCAGACCGCATATCCCTTCGAAGTCGCAGATGTCCATCCTCACGAATCTGTAGTTGGGACGACCTTCGACGTCACGCAGATTGGCGAGATTGCCGGCGTAGGTCAGCTTGTCGACATTAATTATCTTATATTCAGGATATTTATTGACGAAAAGTCGCACTACATGGCTTCCGATGAACCCGGCGCCTCCCGTTATCATTATTGTTTTGGCTGTGCTTGACATGTCCTTAGTATTTTCGATATGTTGTTATATCCTCATTCGGTTTGCAAAAGGTTTGCGATGCACCGTTTGAGCGAATCTGTCCAATAAGGTATCTTCAGACCGAATGTCTCCTTAATCTTCGTCTTGTCGAGAACGGAATATGGCGGACGCTTCACCGGACTCGGAAATTCGTCGCTGTGGCAGGGGAGCACGTCGCAACCGGTGTTTCCGGCATATTCCGCAGTCATCTTCGCGAAATCGAACCATGAACACACACCCTCGTTACTGAAATGATAAATACCTGTCTTTGAATATGATGCCGGAGTATCTGCCGCAGCCTTCCCTCCGTCTGTGCTTCCGTTCCCGCTAAGGCGTTCTTCCTTCCAGTCCGAAAGCACGGCCTCAATCGCCCTTGCCAAATCCAGCGCGTAGGTCGGAGTTCCCGCCTGGTCGAAGACCACCTTAATTTCGGGTTTGGAGGCAGTGAGCGCCATCATCGTCTTGCAGAAATTCTTCCCGAATTCGGAGTAGAGCCACGCGGTACGCAGAATCACCCAGTCTCCGCCGACTGCCCGAATCCGCTCCTCTCCGTGGAGTTTTGTGAGTCCGTACACTCCCGTAGGCGTTCCCCTCTGCTCCTCCCGGCACGGCACATTGTATGGCTCCTTTCCGAACACATAGTCTGTGGAAATCTGCACCATAAGCCCTCCGACCTCTTTCATCGCCATGGCGAGATTCTCCGGAGCAACGGCGTTCAACCGCTCCGCCGTTTCAAAGTTCGACTCCGCAGCGTCAACGTTTGTGTATGCCGCACAATTCACGATGGCCTCAATCCCATATTCCTTCACCGCGCATCTCACTGCACCCAGGTCCGTTATGTCCAAAAACGTAGTCTCGACGCCCTCCGGCATCACGACGTCCGTGAACACATATCTGTCGCCGCTCTCTTTTGCGACTATGCGCATCTCATTGCCCAACTGACCGTTGGCTCCTGTCACAAGTATGTTCATAATTCAAGTCCCGCAAATATTTCAGTCCAGATTGCAGTCCCCTCTCTGCTTCACCTCATCGATGACCCGGAGAAGGTAGCGGCCATATTCGTTCTTCATCATCGGCGCCGCCACCTCGCGCATCTTCACCTCGTCAATCCAGCCCTTTCGGTAGGCGATTCCTTCGAGGCAGCCGATTTTCAGCCCCTGCCTCTTCTCGATGACCTCGATGAATGTCGACGCTTCGGAAAGGCTGTCGTGAGTGCCGGTGTCGAGCCATGCGAATCCGCGTCCGAGAGAGCGTACCTTCAGCGTCCCATCCTCAAGAAACCGCTGGTTCACGGTCGTAATTTCCAGTTCTCCGCGTGCCGAGGGAGTGATTCCTTTTGCGATTTCCACAACTTTGTTCGGGTAGAAATAGAGTCCGACCACAGCGTAGTTTGACTTCGGATGCTCGGGCTTCTCCTCAATGGAAAGACACTTTCCGTTCCTGTCAAACTCCGCCACCCCGTATCTCTGTGGATCGGACACCCAGTAGCCGAATACCGTCGCCTTGCCATCGTTTTCCGCATCCGAGACCGCAGAGCGCAACAGTTCCCCGAATCCGTTGCCGTGGAAGATGTTGTCTCCGAGCACGAGGCAGACGCTGTCGTCACCGATGAATTCTTCTCCGATGATGAATGCCTGCGCGAGCCCGTCCGGAGAGGGCTGCTCCGCATAGCTGAACTTCACTCCGTAGTCGCTCCCGTCGCCGAGAAGCCTTTTGAATCCCGGCAGGTCGAGCGGGGTGGATATTATCAATATCTCCCGTATTCCCGCACGCATGAGCGTCGAGATCGGGTAGTAAATCATCGGCTTGTCAAAAATCGGAAGCATCTGCTTGCTCACTCCCTTTGTTATGGGATAGAGCCGCGTGCCGGAGCCTCCTGCGAGAACTATGCCTTTCATTTCCTGTGTATTTTTATGATTAGATTCCGTGCCCCCTTTAGAGCTCCGGATAGAGATTGTCACCGAAGACGAACGGGCTCTCGATTGCACTTAGGGTTGGATGGTGCATGTCCTTTTCTGAAAGTATCGTCTTGTCCGATGGAATCCTCCAGTCGATGCCGAGGGACGGGTCATCCCATGCAATCGCCCCCTCGCTCTGCGGCGCGTAGAAATTGTCGCACTTGTACTGGAAAATGGCCTCGTCGGAGAGTACTGCGAATCCGTGCGCGAATCCTCTCGGAATGAACAGCTGTCTGTGGTTGTCTTCAGTGAGCTCCACTGCGACATGCTTTCCGAATGTCGGCGAGCCGCGCCTGATGTCGACCGCGACGTCAAGGACAGCCCCCCGGACCACCCTCACGAGCTTGCTTTGCGCGAATGGTGGTTTCTGGAAATGCAGACCCCGTAGCACTCCGCCGCATGACTTGCTCTCGTTGTCCTGCACAAACCTGACCCTGCGTACCAGCGAGTCGAAATCCCGCTGCGAGAAGGACTCGAAAAAATATCCCCGATTATCCCCGAAGACCTTGGGCTCAATGATGACGACTCCGTCTATCCCAGTGTTGACTATGTTCATGTTTTTCTGAATTTCAGGCATTATCCGCGCCTATAATCCTACAAAAGTAGGCATAATCGCATAGTTTTGCAATACCGCGGCGGCACGATTCAGCCTTCCCCGGTATCGACGCCGTTGTCCGGCAAGTTGTTATATTGACCATATTGAACTATCTTTGCAGCCTCATACTTGTTATTCGTCGTTATACGCCTGATGAACATTGCATTTATCCACACAATCTTTCCCGGCGGAGGAGCTGAACGCATAAGCCGGGACATCGCCGCGGAACTTTCCGGCGACGGACGCTATCGTTTCTTTGTCTTTGCGCAGCGGCTGGTGCCGGAGGCGCTGACTGACAGCTACAGAAGCTGCTTCGCTGCCATTGACACCTATCCGATAGGGGAGGAGGAAACCGAGGTGCTGGAAACATTGGTGAGGAAGTATGAGATTGATGCGATTATACTCATTTCCAGGAGAATACATGATATTGACGGATTCCGGCGCCGCACCGGATGCAAGATCATCTTCGCTAACCACGGCGAGGCTTTCCATCTGCGCTACGAGGTTGTTCTCGGAAAGTGCAGGAACCGTTTCCGCACCTTTCAGTGGAAGCTCTACCGCCGCTGGATTTACGAAGATCTCGGCTATGCGATGCATCTGGCGAAGAAAAGTTGCCTGAAGGACTACCTTTCCTGCGACCGGTATGTTGTCCTCTGCGAAGACTACCGGAAGCGCATCTGCGACGGGCTTCACCTCGACATCGCGTCCTCACACATCTGCGTCATTGAAAATTCTGAGAAACAGGTCGATGATGTCTGCTACGACAAGGAGAATCTCGTCCTGTTTTCCGGGCGTCTTGAGCAGTTCTCGAAAAGGGTCGACAGGCTTTTGAGGATATGGCAGAGGGTCGCTCCGAACATCCCGCAGTGGCGTCTTGTCATCGCCGGAGACGGGCCTGACGGGGAGATGCTGCGCAGGATGGCCGCTGAAATGGGGCTGGAGCGCGTTGAATTCCTCGGTTACTGCAGCGACATGTCCGGGTTGTATCGCAGGGCGTCGGTTTTATGCCTCACCTCGCAGACAGAAGGTTGGCCACTGAGCCTTGCCGAGGCTCAGGCGAATGGGGTTATACCGATTGCGTTCGCTGCGACCGGCGGAATACGCGACATCCTTGAACCTGACGGCGTTAACGGATTTCTTGTGACTCCGTTCGACGAAGACGAATATGCCCGAAAACTTCTTGCTCTCGTAAATATGCCGGAGGAAGAGAAACTTCGCATCAGGCACGCTGTCGTGAAGAAGGCGGAGTCATATTCGCCGGCGAGGACTGCGGAGAAATGGAAAAAATTGTTCGATAACTTAGAAATATAGACTTATAATGCTTCGTTATTTCAGAAGATGGTTCATCCCGGAGGTGAAGAGAATCGTTACACAGGGACACTACGGCGTGAAGGATTATCACGAGGTTCCGATTGTCATAAACAATTTCAACAGATACGACAAGCTATTGAGGCTCATCGGAGGGCTGGAGTCCAGAGGTTACCGCAACATCTGGATAATCGACAACGGTTCGACATATCCGCCTCTGCTAGAATGGTATAGGACCTGTCCCTACAAGGTCATTCTGCTGCATGAGAACATCGGGCATCTTTCTATTTTCGAAACCGGCCTTTACAAGAAATTCTGGAGCACGTGGTATGTCTACACGGACTCGGATCTTGAGATTGACCCCAATTGCCCAGACGATTTTATGGAAAAGTTCATAAAGATGCTTGAGAAATATCCGAAGGCGGTAAAAGCCGGATTCTCGCTCAGAATTGACAACCTTCCGGACTGTTACGACAAGAAAAAGGAGGTTATTGATTGGGAAAGCCAGTTTTGGAAGGACGAGATTGAGCCGGGCGTCTACAACGCTCCGATAGACACGACATTCGCCGTCTACAAACCGTGGTTCAAGGGTGGTCTGGTGGACTTTAGGGACATGCACCTCAGGCTCGGTCCGCCGTATTCGATGATGCACCTGCCGTGGTATATGGACAGTGCGAACCCTTCGGAGGAGGACGTCTGGTATCTTTCTTCAGTGAAAACCAGCACTTTCTGGTCGGAAAAGGACAGGATACAGTGATGTCACCGGGAATTTGCCTCAAGGCTGTGCAACCTTTTCAAGTCGGGAGGCATCTATATGGTTTTGTTTGGTTATAATATGGAAAAGCTTCCTTTGATCAGCATCGTGACCCCAGTCTACAATGTGGAAAAGTTTCTTCCACAGTGCATTGACTCTGTTTTGGCGCAGACATTCACGGATTGGGAACTCATTCTTGTTGACGACGGTTCCACTGATAGTTCCGCTGAAATCTGCGACAGATATGCCGCGAAAGACCCACGTATTCGTGTGGTTCACAAGGAAAACAGCGGTCAGGCCGACTGCCGGAATCTCGGAGTGTCGATGGCGCGTGCGGCCCTTGTCGGATTTGTCGACAGCGACGACTGGATTGATCCGCAGATGTATAGAACTCTCTATGATGCACTCGTGAAGAACGACGCAGACATATCAATCTGCGGCTATTACATGAGCTATGTCAACCGTGAGCGCAAGTCTTGTGACTCAGGAGAGACGACCGTTTTCTCAGGCAGGGAAGCCCTTAACCGTATACTCGACGACAAGGTGATCAAGAGTTTTCTTTGGGACAAGCTCTACAAGAAAGAGGTCATGACCGAGTTGCTTCCCAAATCCTACTACTACGAGGACTATTCCACTCTATTTAAGTGGTTTGCGAACGTGAATAAGGTAGTTTTATGCCAGGTCCCTCTCTATCACTACAGGCAGAGGGCCGGCAGCACGGATCACGACTGCGACCCGCGCAAGAAGTATCATTTCTTCCTTGCCGAGCAGGAGAGGTTCAATTTCCTCCGGGCGAGAAAGCTTCTTCCGGAAAGACGCCGCGAATTTGAGGTCAAGGTCGTAAAGAGCGGAGTACAGGAAATCAAGGAAATTGCCCGCAAGTCTGGTTACGGAAAGCCGGCGATGGACTACATAGCGAGGATAAAATCTGAAATCCAACCATATCTGCCTGTCTCCATAGGTGAGCTTGGCGCAAAGAAATATCTCAGGCTGCTTATGGTCCAGCATTCCATTGGACTGTATCTCAGGGCGATGCGTGCCGAGAGATACATCGTGTCCAACAAAATGCTGAAAAACAGGGTTTACTATGAATAGATGCAACGGCAGGACAACTGACGGCGAAAAGCCGAAAGCAAGGATAATCGCTTTCTATCTTCCTCAGTATCACCCAATTCCCGAGAATGATCTATGGTGGGGCAAGGGCTTCACCGAGTGGACGAACGTCGGCAAGGCACGGAAACTCTTTCCCGGCCACTACCAACCGCGCGTTCCGGCCGATCTCGGCTACTACGATCTCCGTGTTCCTGAGACCCGCCAGGCCCAAGCTGATATGGCGAGAAAATACGGCATCGAGGGTTTCTGCTGGTGGCACTACTGGTTCGGAAACGGGAAGCGTCTGCTTGAGCGTCCTTTCGAGGAAGTTCTTGCATCCGGACAGCCGGATTTTCCGTTCTGTCTCGGATGGGCAAATGAGTCCTGGCAAGGATTTTGGCATGGACTAAACGGCAGGGAAGTGCTTATTGAACAGAAATATCCGGGTCGGGAAGACTATGTGGCCCACTTCAACGCGGTGCTTCCAGCCTTGAAGGACAGCCGTTACCTGACGGTGGACGGCAAGCCTCTGTTCATGATCTACAGGCCTCTGAATGCACCTGAGGAGATTTCTCTTTTTATGAAAATCTGGCAGGAGATGGCTGTGGAGAATGGTCTTAAAGGCATATATTTCGTGTGTCAGACCTATGAGCCAGACAGGGAACTTGCCCCGCTTCAGGCGCTTGGATTTGATGCTGTGAACATTGTGCGGATGTATGACTTCGAGAGGAAGCAGCCTTCAGTCAAGAGGTGTGCCAAGTTCCTGCACAAGATCTTCCGTTGTCCGACCATAGTTCCATACAGCAAGGCGAGCAGGTGGTTCGTTGACAGGAAGATGGACAGCCGTGACGGCATCATTCCGACTATAATCCCCAATTGGGACCACTCTCCACGCACCGGGAAAAAGGCTTTCATACTACACGGCTCTACTCCGGAGCTTTTCCGCTCCCATGTGGATGATGTTCTGGATGTCCTGCGGGACAAGCCACAGGAGCATCGGATTGCTTTCGTAAAATCCTGGAACGAGTGGGCTGAGGGTAACTACCTCGAACCTGACATGAAGTTCGGAACCGGCTACCTTGAGGTTCTCAGGGAAGAATTGTTTAAATGAAACTGCCATGCTGTCAATAATAATCTGTTCTGTTTCTCCCGAAAAACTGAAGAAAGCGAAGGACTGTATTGATGCGACCATCGGAGTCGAACACGAGTTTATCGTGATTGACAACAATGTCAGAAAGTGGCCGCTGACGAGAGCATACAACGAAGGTGCAAAGATGGCGCGTTTCCCTTATCTGCTTTTTGTTCATGAGGATGTGATCTTTCACGCATGTGGCTGGGGAAATTTCGTCATCGACAAACTGCGCGAACAGGATTGCGGCGTTGTCGGATATGCCGGGACAAAGGTCATGTCCGGCAGCTACTCCGGCTGGTGTCAGGACGGAGACTGGAATGTGTTGCTTCTGTGGCAGGGAACCGCTGCCGGGAGGACTGAACTCCGGGCTTCCGGGGTAACTCTTGAACATCCTTTTGAGGAAGTTGTCGCTCTTGACGGACTTGCCATGTTCATGCGCCGCGATCTTTGGGAGGAATTCCGTTTCAATGAAGAGTCCTTGACTGGTTTTCATTGCTATGATGTCGACTTCACCCTGCGTGTCGCCTCGTCCGGTAAATACCACAACTACGTCTGCTGCTCAGTCTCTGCGCTCGTCGAACACACGTCAGAGGGTAATCTCAACCAAGGGTGGTACGCCGATACAATCCGTATGCACAAGACATGTTGGAAGGGGATGCTCCCGTGCTCCTGCGTGCCTGAGTATGATTTTGGCTCCAGCGACTTTTTGAGGAGAAAGGAGCGTGTGGCGCATTATTTTCTGAGAAATATCATTCGCTCCGGATATAGTGAGAAGTATTTGGTCTATAGGGAATTCGTTTTTTCTCATCCGATGACTCTAAAGCATTTGGGGCACATCATAGGCGACACGTTTTACCTTCTTTCCAAGTCGATGAAAAAGTGAGACTTGTACGTGGGCAAATTTAGAAATATTTACTATCTTTGCCGCGTTAAGCGCGTTGCGTGTGTGCGTGGCGTGCTTATTGTAATGTAATGTCTTAAAAGCTAAACAATTATAAAACAATTTTATGATTTATTCACACGAAGTGCAGCAGATGTGCTGCGTTGCAAAGGGGCCGAATCATGGTCCCGCTCCAATTCCTGAAGAGGGGAAATGGGTAAAAGCTAAAGAAGTTACCGATATCTCCGGCCTTACACATGGTATCGGCTGGTGCGCTCCTCAGCAGGGAGCCTGCAAGCTTACGCTCAACGTGAAGGACGGAATCATCCAAGAGGCTCTCGTCGAGACAATCGGATGCTCAGGAATGACCCACTCTGCCGCAATGGCTTCTGAGATTCTTCCGGGCAAGACCATTCTCGAGGCTCTCAACACCGACCTCGTGTGCGATGCAATCAACACCGCGATGCGTGAACTTTTCCTCCAGATTGTCTACGGACGCACCCAGTCAGCTTTCTCCGAGGGCGGACTTATGATTGGCGCCGGACTTGAGGACCTCGGAAAGGGACTCCGCAGCCAGGTAGGCACGCTCTATGGAACACTTGCAAAAGGACCTCGCTATCTCGAAATGGCAGAAGGTTACATCAAGACTCTCGCTCTTGACAAGGATGACCAGATTTGCGGATATGAGTTCGTTCATATGGGTAAATTTATGGACCTCGTAAAGAAGGGCGTTGACGCAAATGAGGCTCTCAAACAGGTGACCGGTTCTTACGGACGCTTCACCAAGGAGGCAGGTGCCGTTAAGTATATTGATCCACGTAAAGAATAAGGAGAAAAGACAATGATAAGAGAAGTTAAGTTCGAAAGCCAGGATCGTCGTATCAAACAGATACTTGCTGTCCTCAACGAAAACGGTATCAAGGATATTGAAGAGGCCAACGCGATTTGCGACCAATTCGGTCTCGATCCTTACAAGACCTGCGAAGACACCCAGCCAATCTGCTTCGAGAACGCAAAGTGGGCATACGTTGTCGGCTCTGCAATCGCAATCAAGAAAGGTTGCAAGAACGCTGCTGAGGCTGCTGAGGCAATCGGTCTCGGCCTCCAGGCATTCTGCATCCCAGGTTCTGTAGCTGACGACCGCAAGGTTGGTCTTGGTCACGGAAACCTCGCAGCGATGCTTCTTCGCGAGGAGACAAAATGTTTCGCATTCCTCGCAGGACACGAGTCTTTCGCTGCTGCTGAGGGAGCAATCAAAATTGCTGCAAAGGCAGACAAAGTTCGTAAAGAGCCTCTCCGCTGCATCCTCAACGGTCTCGGAAAGGACGCTGCTCAGATTATTTCCCGCATCAACGGATTTACATACGTTCAGACAAAGTTCGACTACTACACAGGTAAGCTTGAGGTGGTTCGTGAAATCGCCTACAGCGACGGTCCGCGTGCAAAGGTAAAGTGCTATGGTGCAGACGACGTTCGTGAGGGCGTTGCAATCATGTGGCACGAGGGGGTTGATGTTTCCATCACAGGAAACTCCACCAACCCTACCCGTTTCCAGCACCCGGTTGCAGGCACTTATAAGAAGGAGCGTATCCTTGCCGGCAAGCCATATTTCTCAGTGGCTTCAGGTGGTGGTACAGGCCGTACTCTTCACCCTGACAATATGGCGGCAGGTCCTGCATCTTACGGTATGACCGACACTATGGGTCGTATGCACTCTGACGCTCAGTTCGCAGGTTCTTCTTCTGTTCCTGCACACGTTGAGATGATGGGATTCCTCGGAATAGGAAACAACCCTATGGTTGGTTGCACAGTGGCTTGCGCTGTTGACGTTGCCACTGCTCTCAACAAATAATCAATATAACAATTTTATTATGAAAAAGTTATTTACAATTTTGGCGGTTCTTTCCCTTTCTGTGGCAGCATTTGCCCAGGAAGACGGAAACAGGGATGCCAACGGCAAGATTGTCCGCGGCCCTTATGAAACTAACAATTTTTGGGATAACTGGGGTATCGGTGTTGCCGGTGGTGTCAATTTCATCGGTGACCGCAATGTGAAGCCTGGTGTTGGCGGCAACGTTGAATTCAATGTTTCAAAGTATTTCACGCCATGCTACGGCTTGAGATTCGGATTCCAGGGAATCACCGCACGCGGTTCTGCAGACAAGGAGTATCAGCCGCTTTTCTACACGGAGAAGGACGGACGCTATGTGAATCGTATAGGCTTAGGCTACATTCACGGCGACTTCATGTGGAACATTTCCAACGAGTTTTGGGGCTATAGGGAGTCACGCGTCTACAACTGCGTTCCTTATCTCCACGCCGGTCTCCTTCTCACAGGGAACCGCAACAATGCCGACAGCAAGCTCAAGTTCGGCAAAGAACTTGGAGCCGGAGCCGGTATCTACAACTCATTCAAGGTCTGCAAGAGACTCGACATCACTCTTGATGTCCGCGGAATCCTCTACAACGGACGGGCAATAGCTCTTCCCAATGGTGTATCCGGTGAGATATCTGTTTCTGCCGGTCTTAACGTGAATCTCGGCAAGACGGCTACGTGGAAGCGTTCAGCAGGCATTTCTCCTAAGCAGTGGAAAGATGCCAACGATGCCCTTTCAGATGCCAATAGTGCTCTTGACAAGGCAAAGGCTGACGCCGCAGCCAAGGACAAGGCTCTCGCCGCAAAGGATGAGGAACTTGCTAAGGCAAAGGCTGATGCAGAGGCTGCAAGAAAGGCAGCAGCAGAGAAGAAGGCCGTTCTTTCTGACGTGACCCCTGCGACGATGTACTTCAATATAGGCGAGTCTGAGCTTCCTGTCAAGGAGCGTCTCCACCTCGACTATTATGTCAAGACTGTCATTGCCAATGTGGATGAGGATAGGACTATCGTGATTACCGGTACTGCCGACAAGAACACAGGTTCCGCTTCACGCAACCGCAAGCTTGCCCAGAAGCGTGTGCAGTATGTTCAGGATCTGCTCGTCAACAAGTACAACATCGCTCCTTCACGCATCGTCGCGAAGTCTGAGGTTGTGAAGGCTAAGTCAGCGGATGCGCCATTGTCTCGTTCTATCGTGATCGCTTTGTAGCATCCCCTAATACAAGTGTTAATCCCGGAATTTGACTCAGTTCGAATCCCGGGATTTTTGCTATATTGGATTGCAGAGAGGCAAAAAGATGAAGAAAAGGATGGAGTGCAATCCGCCTTTTATTCGCTTTTTGCTAAAACCTGCAGGTGGTAATCAGCCCGTATCTTATCAATAATCGAGCAGACCAGTTCGAACGTGCGGCTGTCACGGGTGTAGCGGGCAGGTGTGATAAAATTGACACGCCCCTGTTTAAGAAGCGTCCGTGCGGTTTTGATCTTCTTGGGAATCAACGGATTGTAGACGCCGATTGAATGTCCGCCGAACATCTTCACAATCTTCATGCATGGGACATCGGTCTCGCCGTCTCCGAAATAAATCATGTGGGGGAACGGAATCCTCTTCTTGTCCTCAACCTGACTCTCGTTGACTTTCTTGTTGTCCCTTATACTCAGGATTCCCTTGTTTATCTTGAACAGAAATTGGGTCTTCGCGGTGTAGTCAACCGCGACACCGGGCCAAATTGCCACACCGTCTTCATTATAGAGGTAGGAGCATGCGAAAATTCGCTTGAACTCTTTGGCAATCGGTGTTCCCTCTATCATTTCGGCGAGTCCGGACGAATTGATGTAGTGTTCCACGATGACACCGTGCTCCTTTCCATATTCATTGACGGCGGAGAACCATTCCTTCACTCCCTCAAAAAGTTCTATCTTTTTCCCGAAACGACGGAAATCCTTTCTTGTAAGTCGTATTCCGAGTCTCCGAGCCTCATCGAACATGAGTTTCATATAACTCAAGATGTTGCTCGCGTCTTGTTCTATTGCAATGTCATCGCTTTCGGTCCAGAATTCCTTAGGGTCTTTCCCTATGGCCTGGATGAATCCGAATTCCTGCATGTTTCCCGGAGAGAGGGTCCCGTCGAAGTCGTAAACGAGCGCAACAATTGGTTTCTTTCTCATCATATCCAAATTTTTACCACATAAAATGAGATATTTCGCCACAAATATAGAAAAAATAAGCTTCTGATACGTCTTTTCATTAATTTTGCCAACGTTTTGAGTTATTCATGGAAAAACTGACAATATGACGAATAAACCAATGAAACATTATTTCACGAGGCTGACAGAAGCAATCCGTGAAAATTGGGAAACTCCGGCTCTCTGCAACTATAGGGGAGACGAGTTTACTTTCGGGCAGGTGGCGACTCTCATCGCGAAGTTCCATATATGTTTTGAAGAAGGCGGGGTGAAGAAGGGCGACAAGATTGCTCTTTGCGCGAAGAATTCCGCGAAATGGGGAATATCTTTCCTTGCAATCAACACCTACGAGGCAATCGTTGTTCCTATTCTTGCTGACTTCACTCCAGAGAGCGTCAATTCCCTTGTCGACCATTCTGAAAGTGTGATTCTCTTCACGAATGCCGACATGTGGAAAAAGTTGGACATCAAGGCGATGCCGCGGGTTCACACCGTCATTTCAGTTGACGACTTCTCCCTTCTCTACACCTCTCACGAAAATGTCCGCACAGCAATGAAGAACCTTCAGGCTGCGTTTGAGAAGAAGTATCCTCTTGGATTCACCCGCGAAAACGTCAATTATCCGACCGATAATGACAAGGAACTTGCGATAATTAACTACACTTCAGGCACAACGAGCGCACCTAAGGGTGTCATGCTCCGTTACGAGTGTCTCAGCGCAAATGTAGAGTTCGGTCAGGAGCACATCCCGTCCCATCCGGGCGACAAGATTGTCTCAATGCTCCCGATGGCTCATATGTACGGAATGATGTTCGAGCTCATCTATCCGCTCTGCGGCGGCTCAACCATCTACTACCTCGGCAAGACACCGACACCGGCCCTGTTGCTCGGCGCGATGAAGGAGGTTCATCCTTATCTTGTCGTCACGGTTCCGCTCGTCATGGAGAAAATATTCAAGTCTGCCGTCCTTCCTGTTGTCAGCAAGCCGGTCGTGCAGTTTGCCTTGAAGGTTCCTGGCGTCAATACCATTATTTACAAGAAAATTCGCGAGAAACTTCTCGATGCTTTCGGCGGCAAGGTTCAGATGTTTATTATGGGCGGCGCAGCGCTTAACCCGGAAGTTGAGATGTGGTTCCGCAAGATCGGTCTTCCGTTCACAATCGGCTACGGAATGACGGAGGCGGCTCCTCTGCTCGCCTATGAAAACTGGAAGAAGTTCGCGCTCCGTTCCTGCGGAAAGGTTGTCGACAGGGCTGAGGTTCGCATCGACTCCGAAGATCCGCAGAATGTCGTGGGACAGATTCAGGCACGCGGAACGAGCATAATGAGCGGTTACTACAAGAACGATGAGGCAACAAAGGCAGCATTCTCTGAGGACGGATGGCTCAACACCGGAGACCTCGGAGTGATTGACGCCGACGGAAACATATTCATCCGCGGACGCAGCAAGAACATGATTCTTTCCTCAAACGGACAGAATATCTATCCGGAGGAAATAGAGGCTGCGGTGAACAATCAGCCGTATGTTGTTGAGTCTGTTGTCGTTGACCGCGCTTCGAAACTTGTCGCACTTGTCTATCTCGACCAGAAGCAGATTGAGACTGACGGGCTTGACGGTGAGGCCCTTTCAGAGAAAATGCATGACATGCAGGTTATTCTGAACAAGTCTCTTCCATCGTATAGCCAGATATCGAAGGTCGAGATTGTCGACAAACCGTTTGAAAAAACTCCTAAAATGAGTATCAAGAGGTTCCTTTACAGGTAATCTCTCTGCATACATACATATAACGCTTATTTTTAAGGATTCCGGGCTTGGTTGTGAAATCGAGCCCGGTTTTTCTTTGCTCTGACAAAGGACTGACAAAATGTCGCTTTCCTTTTAGTGGTATCGCTTTTGAGACATTCCGGCATCATATATTGTGATAAATAAAAAACTAAATATTATGGCAAACGGAAAAATAGGTGTAACAACGGAAAACATATTTCCGGTAATCAAGAAGTTCCTTTATTCGGATCATGAGATATTCCTTCGTGAATTGGTGGCCAATGCTGTCGATGCGACTCAGAAGATGAAGGCGCTCGCGGCTTCCGGTGAGTACAAGGCTGAACTCGGAGAACTGAAGGTGCGGGTCGAACTGGACGAGGCCGCGAAGACGCTTAAGGTTGTGGACAATGGCATAGGTATGACTTCCGAGGAGGTTGACAAGTACATCAACCAGATTGCATTCTCTTCAGCAGGCGAGTTTCTTGAGAAATACAAGGATCAGATAGGCAATATTATAGGTCATTTCGGACTCGGTTTCTACTCGGCCTTTATGGTGGCCGACAAGGTGACGATTGAGACGCTGAGTTGGAAGGAGGGCGCGAAGGCCGTGAAGTGGACTTGCGACGGCTCCCCTGAGTACACGATGGAGGATTGCGACAAGACTGAGCGCGGAACAGTGATAACGCTCTACATATCGGAAGATGAGGCGGAGTTCGCCAGTCGCGGCAGGATTCAGTCGCTGCTCGACAAATACTGCAAGTTTATGCCCGTTCCGGTGATTTTCGGAAAGAAGCAGGAATGGAAGGACGGCAAGTATGTCGACACTGACGAGGATAATGTTGTCAATACGGTGGAGCCGCTCTGGACGCGCAAGCCTTCCGAACTGACTGACGAAGACTACAATAAGTTCTATCATGCCCTCTATCCGATGGCTGAGGACCCGCTGTTCCACATTCACTTGAACGTTGATTTCCCGTTCAACCTTACGGGTATTCTCTATTTCCCTAAGATTAAGGATCAGATGGAGATTTCCCGTAACAAGATTCAGCTCTACTGCAACCAGATGTTCGTGACGGACTCTGTCGAGGCTATTGTGCCTGACTTTCTCACGCTTCTGCATGGTGTGATTGACTCTCCGGATATTCCGCTGAATGTCTCAAGAAGCTATCTTCAGTCTGACGCCAATGTGAAGAAGATCTCCGGCTACATTACCAAGAAGGTTGCAGACCGTCTTGAGGAGATTTTCAAGAACGAGCGGCAGTCTTTTGAGGAAAAATGGGACAATGTCAAGTTGTTCATAGAGTATGGTATGATTTCGGACGAGAAGTTCTGCGAGAGGGCGCTTAAGTTCTGCCTCTTCAAGAACACGGACGGAAAGTATTTCAGCATAGACGACTACCGCAAGGCTGTGGAGGCCGAGCAGACCGACAAGGACAAGAAACTTGTCATTCTATATGCTACGGATCCGCAGTCGCAGTATTCTTACATCGAGGCCGCGAAGAACAAGGGCTACGATGTGCTGCTGCTTGACTGTCACCTTGACTCCTATTTTGTGAATATGCTGGAGGCCAAGCTTGAGAACGTGAAGTTCGCACGCGTGGACTCAGACAGCGTTGACAGACTCATCGTCAAGGAAGATGTGAAGAAGCCGGAACTTTCCGAGGATGAGAAGAAGGCTCTGGACGAAATTTTCAAAGCTGGACTTCCGACGGAAATCGAATGGAACATCGAGGCCGACAACCTCGGAAAGGATGCTGCTCCTGTTCTCATCACGCAGTCGGAGTTTATGAGGCGTTACCGCGAGATGTCAAAACTTGGGGGCGGGCTGAACTTCTACGGCTCTATGCCTGAGTCCTACAGCCTTACAGTCAATTTGGAGAACCCTCTTGTTGAGGAACTTCGCAGTGCCGATGCGTCAACAGACGAGGCAAAGGCAGCCCGCGACGAGAAGGCGCGTCAGATTACGGACTTGGCGCTTCTTGCCAATGGATTGCTTAAGGGAAAGGGACTTGCGGACTTCATATCGAGGAGTTATAAGCTGCTTTAGCCTTGTCATGGAATATTTGTCCAGAGAACGTTACGACCAGATTGCCTCGGAACTCGACAGACTCATAAATGTCGAGTATCCGAGGATTAAGGATGATCTGGCGGAGGCACGCGCCCAGGGCGACTTGAGCGAGAACGCTGGCTACCGTGCAGCGAGACGGGCTCAGGGGAAGGCTATAAGCCGTATAAAGTTTCTACAGAAAATACTGCAATACTCTCGCGTCATCGACACGTCTGCGTTGCCGAAGGACAGGGTTTCTTTGCTGAGCAGAGTTGAGTTCACGAACCTTTCTTCGAATGTCAGGATGACCTACACCATCGTGAGCCCTCATGAGATGGACATCGATCATGGTAAGATTTCCTGCAAGTCACCGATAGGAATGGCCCTAATGGGGAAGAAGACCGGTGAGCAGGTTGAGGTTCAAGCTCCGTCCGGCACTTTCCGGCTGCGCATCGATAACATTATTGTCGAGAAGTGAGCTCTGGGTTGCTCCAAAGTTGCGAGGAAAATTTTTTTCAAATTGTTTTGGATTTTACCGGGGGGGGGAGCTATCTTTGCGGAAAATTTCAAGCGAAGTATGAAAAAGTTTATTTTTGCACTATCTTGTGCGGCAATGATGTTTATCTGCGGCTGCAGCAAGGAAAGTCATGGCGATCAGAATCATGTTACTTGCCCGGTTGAATCGGATTGGTCTGGACTTGTCGAGGCGCATCCGTTATTCGTGGGATTTCCCGAGTTTACGGGACGGATTCAAAATCCTTTGTATAGTGATTTAGGTGACGGGGAGGAGACAATTGTGTTCATCGTCTATAATTGTAAAGAGGATGTCGCGACTGATTATTGCAAGAGACTTGCATCTTTCGGGTTCACAAAGGATGATTCCTGGAAATATACAAAGGTCGCTGATGGAATCACCTATATTTTCACCGGTACTTATTCGTCAGGCAATTTTGGACTTAATTTTTACGTAAAATCAGCGTCAAAATAACTCATGAAAATCTTGAGCACCATCTTATCTGCCTTGACAGCACTTTTGCTGGCAGGAGTGTCGGCAAATGCTCGGACAGTATTCACCGACCAGAAAGCAAAAGCGACTGAAAGCGAGGGCGTGAGGGCTCGTGTCTGGCTCAATAAGGGTGAGACGCGAGCCCTTGATGGCTACCTCCGCTCGGCGCTTGTCAACAGGCCGGATTACATTGAGTTCAGTCTCACTCCGGACGGCGAAAGGACAAGATACGTCAACGAGGACGTGGATTCCCTCCTTCTCGAAGGCACGGACAAGTATGTGAAGCGTCTTGTCAAGATGTTCGGGGCTTTCGGCGGTAAGGCAAATGTGGAATGGGTCAGAAAGGAATATCACGGAGCCGGGATTGATCTCTATTCCCTCTTTACTGTCGAGTCTGAACAGACTGGGCGAAACATCACCGTGGTGCGCCCTGTCCGTTCGTGGTACCTGAGCATAGCCGGAGACATGGCTGTGATGGTGGGTTCCGACCAGCGCGAGAGTCTTTTCGACAGAACAGAACCTTCGATGTCCGCCTCGTTGCTGAACGAATATTTCGGAAAAATCTATGACTACCCGGAGTTAGCACAGAGGGTTAAGTCCGGCGAGTTCAAGACTTTTATGGATGTTATCTATGCGTGGGAGGCTTCTTACGGGAACACTGCTCTACGCGTTGAGGGCAAGATGAAGGACAGCCAGATTGGAGTTCAGGAAGGCATCGCCGCATCGGATGCCGGGAAGGATGTCGGGTGGAAGCGCACGAAGTCGGAGATTGTCTTCCCGAAGTACACAAGAACGATTCAAGTCGGTGTTTCTCCTGTCATCGCCCCGTGGTCGAGGATTATGAAACACGCTAGTGATGACAAGTCCTCGTTCCGGATGGTCGTTCCGCCGGTGATGATATATTCAGACATCTGTTTTCTCGATTTAGGACGTTTCGGAAGCTTCGGCTGGTCGGTAGGTGGAGAATATTCACGATACGGCTACAACTGGATGCTGGACAACGGCTACGGCGACAAGCAGCAAGACACGTTCTGCAACCGTTTCGACATCGCTGCCGGTCTGAGCTATCACCTCACTCTCTGCAGCCGTTTTGAACTCTATGCCCGCGCGATGCTGGACGCCGGCCTGATAGGGGAGCACACTACCGACAACGAAAGTGGAGATAAGGCAAGCAGCACTTTCAACAAGCTGGACACGCGAATGACATTCGTTGCCACGGTCGGCCTGCGCTGGTATTTCTGCAAGAAGGCGGGTCTCTGGGTAGAAGGTGGCCACGACACGGGGTATGTTTCGGCCGGGCTGTCGTTCAAGTTCTGATTAAGGAAGATTTCAATGTTCTTATGAATTATACGATAAGCGGATAAAAGGCGAAGCCGGCCCTTTTATCGAGTCTTATTTCTTTTTGCTTCTTGTTTTACACTTTTATATTATTGATACTTAATAATTTACAAGCAAACGTTAGTGTGCCGGACGCAAAAAGTAGACACTGAAAATAAATTTTTCGACGTTAATATTTTCCACAGTGGACACGCCATCGGAGGGTTGATCTTTTTCAGCAGTTTGTACCAGACGTGAAAAGGTTTTGAAGAAGGCTACTCGTAATTCTTTGCAGCGGCCTTGAGGCGCCCCGCGATAGAATCGCGTAACGATTTCGGGGACAGGACTTTGATGCTTTCGCCAAAGCCTAGAAGGTCCTTCTCCAGCTCGTAGTTCAGGATGACTTCTATCTGGAAAATGCCGTTGCCTTCCTCGTCAATCTCCACCACCATTTGGCTCTTGTGCAGGGGTTTGGTCTTGATGTAAGGGACCTGCCAGGCCTCTGCCCAAAAACGAACCTTCTGCGGCTTCATCGTGCGGTCCTTGGTGACGCCGATGAGGTCGTTGAAATAAGTTTCCGGATTGAACTTTCCTATTGGGGTGAACTCCGCATCTTTCGGCGCCTGGTCGATGCTTTGGATACGGTCAAGGGCCAGGTTCATCACGCCGGTTTTGCCTGCCTTCCGACCGAAGACGAACCAACGGTTGCGGAACTCCTTGAGTACATAGGGGGAAAAGATAAAGCTGTTCTCTCTGGGGTTCTTGAAGCTGTGGTAGGTCATCAGGACGGGCCTTTCGGCCGATATGGCTTCATAGAGCGGCGTGATGTAGTGGAGGCCGGTGAGGCTGTCGTTCTTTTCGAAATAGATGACCGGGCGCTTTTCGTGTCGCACGGCGCTCACGTGGTCTTCCAGCCGGCCGATGATGTCTTCCATACCCGCGAAGGCCGAAAAGCCGCTGAGCTGTTTCAGTACTCCCACGGCATCGACCATCATAGCAGTATCCTGCTCCGTGAGAGGGACGTCGGTGATGCTGTAGTCTGGGTCTTCGTAGGTGTAGTACTTGTTTTCCTTCACCACTATGGGGGCGTTATAGCCCAGTTTGTCGGAGCGCATCGTCTGGATATCGGCCTGGACGGTGCGGCGGGATACGTTCTCGTCACGGCCTTCCAGTTCGCTCAGCGCATCCGAGCAGGCGTCGATGAGGTCGTCCAATGTCCACTTACGGTAGCGATTCCTAAGGCAATTATCTATGGTTTTATAGCGCAGCAGGGCGTTCTTTGTGACGGGCATAATCAAATGTTTTTACAAAAATAATGAAAATTTTTGACGCTGCGCAAAAAGTCTGCGCAGTATGGGTTTTACTTTGCACTCAGAAACAGAAAACAAAGTTCTTTGAAATAGGCATCCGCGTGACTGAACAATGGGTTGATGGCTCATAAAGTATGTTCCAGGAACTGAAAAGTCTCCGTGGGCAGTGTTACAGGATGCGCCGCATAAGGTTGAAATAGCCGGGGTTGGCCAACCCCGAGTGACGTAAGAAGAGGACAAACCGCCAGTGTACTCTGACATCTGTATCCTCTTGGGAGTAACCAATCTCCTCATCCATGCAAGGCAGGGACCAGCTACCCCTGCTGGGATGTGACTGAACAATGTGACGTATCCCGTGGATTGCAGGTAGTCAGGAATCCTGCCGCGCTTGCCTATTTCTTTTTAAACATTAAGGCTATGTACGAGATTGAACTGAACAATGTGCCCGTGAAGATTTGGGCAAAGGGCGTGGATCCGCACGCTATGAAGGAGATCGTGAATCTCTCCACTCTGCCATTCATTTTCCATCATCTGGCGTTTATGCCGGATGTGCATGGAGGGAAGGGTATGCCGATCGGCGGTGTGCTGGCCACCAAAGGGGTGGTGATTCCCAATGCGGTCGGCGTCGACATCGGATGTGGAATGTGCGCAGTGAAGACATCGCTCCGCGTTGAAGACATCCCGAGCGAAGTGCTCCGAAAGCAGATCCTGCGCGGCATCAGGAAGCGGATTCCCCTCGGTTTCGACCACCACAAGACAGCCCAGGACGAGGCTTATATGCCACAGGGCTTCGACATCGACAAACTGACCGTCGTAAAGCGCCAGTATGTTTCGGCGACGAAGCAAGTTGGAACAATGGGCGGAGGCAACCACTTCCTGGAACTCCAGCGGGATGCCGACGGCCTCTTGTGGATTATGATTCACTCCGGCTCCCGTAACCTTGGTGCGCAGGTTGGTGTGTACTACAATGAGAAAGCGAAGGTCCAGAACAAACGCTGGTTCTCCACGGTGAATCCGGACATCGATATGGCCTTCCTGCCAATGCAGTCCGACGAGGCGCACGACTACTGGGACGAGATGAACTACTGCGTGGAATTCGCCCTCTGCAACCGCCGTCTGATGATGCAGCGCATCTGCGAGGTTATCGGCGATGTTTACCCGGACGCGCAGTTCGAGCCTATGATTAACATCGCGCACAACTACGCCTGCTGGGAGAATCACTTCGATGAGAATGTGATTGTCCACCGGAAGGGAGCCACTCGCGCCCGCCTCGGAGAAACCGGCATCATCCCCGGCTCGCAGGGAACTAAATCCTACATCGTGGAGGGCCTCGGCAATCCAGATTCCTTCCAATCCTGCTCTCACGGCGCGGGGCGGCTGATGTCCCGGACGGAGGCGGTCCGTAGCCTTTCCATGGAGGACGAGGTGGCAAAGTTGGAGGCCCAGGGCATCGTCCACGCCATCCGCGGGCAGAAAGACCTGGAGGAGGCCGCCGGCGCCTACAAAAATATCGACGAGGTCATGGCAAACCAAAACGACCTTGTGAAAATCGTCACGGAGCTCTCTCCGGTGGCCGTTATCAAGGGATAGGCTGCAACGGGTGACCTATCCAGTCGAGAGGCGCGGTCCCAAAGTCCCGAAGGGACCGCGCCTCTGACTCGCTATCTCCGGGACTTTTTAGTCAGCCCCGTGTCCTCCATTCAGTGTCCTCATTGCGTTGAGCACTGCGAGGACGGTCACTCCGACATCGGCGAAGACTGCCATCCACATTGTGGTGAGACCGAAGCCGGCGAGGATGAGGACGGCGACCTTGACCGAAATCGCGAACCAGACATTCTCGTTGGCTATTTTTAGGGTGTGGCGGGCTATGCGGATTGCCGTGGCGACCTTTGACGGCTTATCATCCATCAAGACAACGTCAGCGGCCTCAATCGCCGCATCCGAACCGAGACCTCCCATAGCTATTCCGACATCCGCACGGGCAAGCACCGGGGCGTCATTGATGCCGTCTCCGACGAATGCCAGAGTCGTGCCGGCAGGTTTCTTCGCAATCAGCCTTTCGACGGCGTTCACCTTGTCCGCAGGCAGAAGTTCAGCGTGGTATTCATCCAATCCGAGTTGCGTTGCCACGTCCTTGCCCACCTCCTCACGGTCGCCCGTCAGCATCACCGTATTCTTCACTCCGAGCGACTTTAGGTCTGCAATCGCAGCGGCGGAGTCATCCTTCACCCTGTCAGAAATCACGATGTGTCCGACATAGACCCCGTTCACGGCCACATGGATTATCGTTCCTACCTTGTGGCACGGATGCCATTTCGCGCCTGCTGAATCCATCATTTTCGTATTCCCGACGCAGACGGTGTCCCCGTTCACCTTCGCGCGGATTCCGTGTCCTGAAATCTCCTCCACATCCTCCACCGTGCAGCCGTCATGCTCATTCGGATAGGCGTTCTTGAGCGAGATTGCAATCGGATGGGTCGAATAGCGCTCGACGTGCGCTGCAAGATGCAGAAGCTGCGTCTCATCGAATTGGTCAGGATGTACGGCATTCACCTCGAACTGCCCTTTCGTGAGAGTCCCTGTCTTGTCGAAGACGACGGTGCCGAGCTTCGAGAGCGTGTCCATATAGTTCGCGCCTTTGACGAGAATGCCGTTCTTCGATGCGCCTCCGATACCACCGAAGAATGTCAGCGGAACTGAAATCACGAGGGCGCATGGGCATGAGACCACAAGGAAGGTCAGCGCACGCTGAAGCCACGCTGGGAAATTTCCGGAAAAATCGCCTGAAACGAGCGGCGGCAGGAAAGCGAGGACAAACGCGAGCGTCACCACAATCGGGGTATATACCTTGGCGAATTTCGCTATGAAGGTCTCGCTCTTCGCCTTGTTTTCACCGGCGTTCTCTACGAGATTGATGATTTTCGAGGCCGTGGATTCGCCAAAAGTTTTGTTCACCCTGATGTTCAGCAGCCCGGAGATGTTGACGCATCCCGAGATCACGTCATCTCCCGGAGCCACGTCGCGCGGAAGACTCTCTCCAGTGAGCGCCACCGTGTTGAGACTTGAACTTCCCTCCACCACGGTTCCGTCAAGCGGAATCTTCTCTCCAGGCTTCACAACTATGGTCTCGCCGACAGTCACGGTGTCGGGCGCTACCACAGAAACCTCACCTCCTCGAAGCACGTTAGCCGTGTCGGGACGTATGTCCATAAGGTGTGAAATCGACTCCCTGCTACGTCCTTCGGCATAGTCCTCGAAGAGCTCACCAACTTGAAAGAACAGCATCACGAACACAGCCTCCGGAAACTGCGTCTCCGCGCCAGGAAGGAAGCCGATGCAGAGCGCTCCGATGGTGGCAATGCACATGAGGAAGTCTTCGTTGAAAAGTTCTCCGCGGAAAAGCCCCTCCACGGCCTCGGCAATCACGTCATACCCGACTACAAGGTAGGGCATCAGATAGATGAGCAGCAACTGCCACACAGGCAGGCTCGTTGTCTTTTCCACTGCAAACGCTCCCGCGAGCAGCAATGCCGCCACGACGATTCTTAAAAGTTTTTTCTTGTCCATATCTGTAATTAACTGAATTTTTGTTTCATGTGCCGCTTCCCGGTGTCAGGAATAATCCAAGCAAACTTGTCATGCAATTACCCTCAACAAAAGCAGCCATCAAAGAGTCTCTGACTTTTTTGACGGCTGCAAAGGTATGAACTCCATGCTGCAACTCAGTTGCAGTCTTGGGTTTTTATTTTACGCTGAACCGGTAGATGCAGGTCTGCGTGTAGGTCTGGCCCGGTTCAAGAAGGGTCGAAGGGAAGTTCGGATGGTGTGGCGAATCCGGCCAATGCTGGGTCTCCAGCGCGATGGACTCGCGGTAGCGCAGAGGCTTGCCGTACTTTCCGCAGGTCGTGCCGTCGAAGAAGTTTCCGCTATAGAACTGAAGTCCTGGCTGGTCGGAGAACACCTCAAGAAAACGACCGCTCTTTGGCTCATAGACGGAAGCATCAAATTCCACATCCTTTTCGCTTTTCCTGTCAATGCAGAAATTGTGGTCATATCCAGCTCCGTGGGCGAGCTGCTCATTGTTCTCGCCGATTCTTTCCCCGATTGTGTGGGCTGTGCGGAAATCGAACGGCGTGCCCTCCACCGGTGCAATTTCGCCGTAAGGAATCGAGTATTCGTCAATCGGAATGTATGCGGAGGCGTTGATAATCATCTCGTTGTCAAGAATTGTCCCGTTGCCCTCGCCCTTGAGGTTGAAGAACGGATGGTGCGAGATGTTGAAATATGTCGCTTTGTCGGTCGTCGCACGATAGTTGAGGACAAAGTTGTTTTCAGAGTCCAGAAGGTAGCTCAGGCGGATGTCAATGTTTCCAGGGAAGCCGTCAAGTCCGTCAGGATGGACGAGATTGAGCACTATGCTCGAATCCGTCACCTCGCAGACGTCCCACACCAGCATGTCCACGCCCTTGAGTCCTCCGTGCAGCGTCTGCCCGTTATTGTTCAGCGGGAAATTGTAGACTTGGTCACCGACTGTGAATGTGCCTCCGGCAATCCTGTTTGCATATGGTCCGACCACAGCTCCGAGAAATCTCTCTCCCTGATTGTGTACGTAGTCCTCTATATTGTTGTAGCCGAGCACCACGTCCTCGAAAGATCCGTTCTTGTCAGGAGTCCAGAGGCTCACGACTCTCGCTCCGAAATTGGTGACCTGCATCGTGATGTCTCCTCCGTGGAGTGTGTAGAGCGAAACCGGCTTTCCGTCGACTTCAGTGTTGAAGTTTTCCGCAGGAATCAGTTCTACCTGATGTTTTGCACCGCATCCAGCGAAAAAGAGCGCCGCAGCGATTAGAAGTAATGTCTTTTTCATGTCGTTATGAGTTTGTTTTTCGTTATAATTTTTCTGCGTTTTTTGTCCTTAACCTCTCCAGCGTGAGGTGCCACAGCACAACTCCGGCCGACACCGAAATGTTCAGAGAATGTTTCATTCCGAACTGCGGAATCTCCAAAGAGAAATCGGAGGCGTCAACGACTTCCTGACTCACTCCGTCCACTTCATTTCCGAATATGAGGGCATATTTCTTTGAAGGGATGGGGCCTATATTACTTGTCTCAGCAGCGCTTTCCTGCGTGGCGTATGGCCTGAACCTGTAGAGCTTGACGGAGTTCACCGTCTGTTCGACGCTGACGATTGTGTATCCCTCATTCCTCAGCCTTTCCACGGCCACCATCGTGTCTTCGCAGTGCTCCCATCCGACGCTGTCCTCCGCTCCGAGTCCCGACTTGTGGATTTCGGCCGATGGCGGCACCGGGCATATCCCGCACAGAAAAACTTTGTCGACTTTGAACGAGTCCGACGTCCTGAACACGGACCCGACATTATGGGCGCTTCTCACGTTGTCCAGCACCACAACTATGCCAGAATCCGGAAGTTCCCTATATTTTTCGGAGGAAACTCGTCCGAGTTCGATGTTCAGAAGCTTGCGGTCTTTTCCCTGCATAACGAAGAGTGTTGATAACTTTATTTGTCACAAAGGTAGTCAGAAATAAAAAATAAGACTAATTTTGCAAGATATAATTTTGACCGCATGAAACAGGATATATCAATTTTTGAGCTTCTTCGGGAAGAGGAGGAGAGACAGACATCGGGACTTGAGCTCATAGCCTCTGAGAACTATGTCAGCAAGCAGGTGCTTGATGCGCTCGGTTCAATCTGCACGAACAAATACGCGGAAGGTTATCCAAACGCGAGATATTACGGTGGCTGCGAGATCATCGACAAGATAGAACAACTTGCCATCGACCGTCTCTGTCAGATTTATGGGGCGGAATATGCGAACGTCCAGCCGCACTCCGGTGCTCAGGCGAACATGGCCGTGATGATGGCCTGCCTCAAGCCGGGCGAAACGTTCATGGGGCTCGATCTTGCGCACGGCGGCCATCTCACCCACGGCTCACCTGTAAATATGTCCGGCATACTCTACCATGCCGTGTCTTACGGCCTTGACGAACAAACAGGAAAGATTGACTACGACGCAATGGAGGCCAAGGCTCTCGAAACCCGCCCGAAACTCATCATCGGCGGTGCCTCTGCCTATTCCCGCGAGTGGAACTATGCGAGGATGAGAGAGATAGCCGACAAGGTCGGAGCCATTCTTATGATTGATATGGCGCACACGGCTGGCATCATCGCCGCCGGGCTGCTCAGCAACCCTGTGAAATATGCGCACATCGTGACGTCCACCACGCACAAGACCCTGCGCGGCCCCCGCGGTGGAGTCATCCTCATCGGCAAGGACTTTGACAACCCTTGGGGGCTCAAGACCAATAAGGGTGAGGTGAAGAAGATGTCACAAATCATAAATTCCATGGTATTCCCCGGAGTTCAGGGCGGTCCGCTTGAGCACTGTATTGCCGCAAAGGCAGTTGCCTTCTTCGAGGCGCAGCAACCGGAGTTCGTGGACTATCAGAAGCAGGTGCTCGCCAATGCCTCCACAATGTGTGACGCCTTCATCCGGCGCGGCTACAAGATCGTCTCTGGCGGCACTGATAACCATCTGATGCTCATTGATTTGCGCACCAAATTCCCTGACCTTACAGGCAAGATGGCCGAGAAGGAACTCGGCAAGGCGGACATCACCGTGAACAAGAATATGGTCCCGATTGACTCCCGCACTCCGTTCTCTACCTCAGGCCTCCGCATAGGCACTCCGGCAGTCACCTCCCGCGGCTTCGTTGAAAAGGATATGGAATGGATGGTCGAACTCATCGACACCGTCCTTGACAACGCCTCCCGCCACCTCGATCTTCTCACCGGCAAAACTGACGAAGGACGCGAGGATTACGAGGCTGTTCTTTCAGCCGCCGCCGACAAGGTCCACAAGATGACTCTCGGCATGCCGCTGAACCGGTGGTAGGAAAGACCTCCTTCCCATCGGTCGCCTCCTCCGCTCGCCCAAAGTCGTCCCCTAGGAGCATTTAGTACAAATCCGGTACAAATTCACTAGTAAAAATTCGGTGGATATTGACAAAAAGTCAAAATAAATCCGGTGGATATTGACAAAAGGCTAAAATAAATTTGGTGGAGCTGATTATAAGGTGTATCTTAGCGCATAAATTTAAGGATGATGGAAGACGGCGTAATCTACTACAAGAGGAAACTTTACAATACGATGCTCAAATGGAAATCTGAGCGAAATGGCGACACGGCACTGCTGATACAAGGGGCAAGACGTGTCGGAAAGTCAACCATTGCAGAGGAATTTGCGCGAAATGAATATAAGTCCTATATCTTGATTGACTTTTCGAAAGTTTCCAAAGAGGTAAGTGACTTGTTTAATGACATCTCTGATTTGAACTATTTATTCATAAGATTGCAGTTCATCTATCAGATTCCGCTGTATGAAAGAGAGTCTGTGATTATATTTGATGAAGTCCAGCTGCAGCCTCTTGCAAGACAGGCCATCAAGCATCTTGTGAAAGACCACCGCTATGACTACATCGAGACAGGCTCCCTGATATCTGTCCGTTCGAGGAGCCGTGATATCCTTGTCCCGAGTGAGGAAACAAAAGTGGATATGTATCCGATGGATTATGAGGAATTCAGATGGATATTGGGCGATACGACCACAATTCCTCTGTTGCGCACTGCATTTGAAAAGAAAATGCCTTTAGGTGATGCGGTTCATCGCAAACTTATGAGGGACTTTCGCCTATATATGCTTGTCGGTGGGATGCCGCAGGCTGTTTCTGCCTATATCAGAACTAATAATTTTACGGCTGTTGATCAGGCAAAACGGGATATAATAGCTCTTTATGAAGAAGATTTCGGAAAGATTGATGATTCCGGAAGAGCCAAGGCATTATATGATGCCATCCCATCTCAACTCAGCAGGAACGCGATGCGCTATCAGGTAGGCAGGGCAATTGATAAGGAAAGAGTTGATAGGCTGGAGAACATCGTGAAAGTGATGGATGATTCCATGACTGTTAATGTAGCATACCATTCCGATGATCCGAATGTAGGATTGGCCTTGACGAAGAACAAAGAGTATTTCAAGATGTATGCGTCTGACACAGGCTTGTTTGTCACTCTTGCGTTCAAGGACAGCGATATTACTGAAAATGTCATATACGACAAGCTTCTTAATGACAAACTCAGCACCAATTTGGGGTATGTCTATGAAAATGTAATCGCTCAGATGCTACGGGCAACGGGCAAGAACCTATTCTATCACACAATACCCTATGCCGAAGGCAAGAAATATTACGAGATAGACTTTGTCATCCCGGATAAGCACAAGATTTCTCCCATTGAAGTCAAGTCCTCCGGCTATAAGGCTCATAAATCCTTGGACGAGTTCTGTTCCAAGTTTTCAGACCGGATAATGAACAGATACCTGATTTATACGAAGGATTACAAAAGAGAAAATGGAGTCGAGTATGTTCCTGTGTATATGACTATGTTTCTGTAGACGGGCATCCACTTTACTTGAAAATGTCGTTGAGGATCGCCGCGAGCCGCAGGCCACCGCGAAGAAGCTGCTGCTCTATGGTCGGAGTCCATCTGCTGACGTAGTCGTAGGAAAGCTTGGAGCCTACAGGGGTCTCGTCGTAGATTTCCTTCGAGATTTCATAAGTCTGCCTGCCCCAGTCGGATACGCTGCCCTCTGCAATGGCCTTGTTCTCGGCTTTCCCGTAAGTGTCGATCTGCTCGACCCATTCCGTGTAGGTCCATTTGTGGGCGCTCTCTATGAGAGATGAATCCCAGATGGAATGCAGGTTCTTTCCGCTTCCGAAATACTGAATCTGCCATCTGTTGCCTCCGCGGTCAGATCTGTGTCCCATATGCATCGGGCAATGCATATCTCCCGTAAGGTGAACGAGAAACTTGAGTGCGAGTGCCTTACCCTCCTTGTCCAGTTTCCCGCTCTTGAGGGCGGCAATCTGTTCCTCTATGGCTCTGAGCACGTCTCCGTGCTCGTTGAGCGCCGCATTTTCGAAGGTCTCATCGGCGTCGATATTCTTGTAATGCCATGTGCTCGTGTGTCTGAACTCCGGAGTGTGGCTGGCATTGTCCATCCAATTTGCCCAATAGACGATGGATTTCCCGTCCAGAATCTCAGAGATCTGTTTTTTTGCCTTCTTTGTCAAGTGCTTCTGGGCAATCGCGCAGGTCACGTCATGCCCTTTCTGCCCCCAAGAGTAACCATTCACGGTCGCTGCGAGCAGTCCCGCTCCAAGGCAGGCCAATTTCAATAATTTGCTTAAATTCATCATTTTTTTGCCTTTATAATGTCTAATACTTATTCGGTTATATTATTAATGTTTCTATAATTTCATACGCCACTTTTCTACGTTCTTCGGCTTCTTATGCGGGAGACACCATAGCCCCCCCTTTACCACTTGTTGTAGTGAATCTTCGTAGGATCCCACTTGTCTTTCGGCTGGAAGTCGCCGTCAGGATGGCCTACGGGAACTACGCAGAGAGGGTGTATAAAGGACGGAATGGCGAGAGCCTCGCGGACGATTTCCGCGCGCTCACTGTCCGATGCCGCGGTCCATACTGCTCCAAGTCCAATGGCTTCTGCCGCGAGCAGCAGGTTTTCAGTTGCCGCAGAGCAGTCATGTGTCCAGAATTTCTCGCTGACCGATGTGTCTCCGCAGACTACGATGGCTAGCGGCGCCGTGTCGAGCCGGGCATACGGCATTTTCTCCGCCATCGACAAAAGTTTTTCCTTGTCTGTCACCACCACAAACCTCCATGGCTGCTTGTTCAGAGCGCTTGGCGCTGCCATAGCCGCCTTGAGCAGAGTCTCGACCTGTTTCTCCGAGACCGGCTCGGAGGTGAATTTGCGCACGGACTTGCGTGCAAAGATGTTGTTCAGAACATCTTCGGTGTTCCGGACATTGGAATTGTTGCTACATGATGCCATTGCGATAAGCGTTGCGCCCGCGAGAGCGAGCAGTTTTACAAACTTTTTCATGTTTCTATAATGGGTAGTTCTTCGAATCAAAATTAGAAATTAGCTTTTGGAAAAGCAAATTTTTACTTTAGAAAGATTGTGGCGAAACATGCATCTGCTGACGTCTCGATGACAATTTGTCAGTCTTTGGCAGTTGGCACTTTGTTTGTCCTTTTCTTGACCGGCTCCACGAGGAGCATTATGAAGTATAACACTTAAAATACTATAAATTATGATCAAACCATTGGCAGACAGAGTGGTCGTTGAGCCTAAGGAGGCGGAGACCAAGACAGCTTCAGGACTTTATATTCCTGACACGGCAAAGGAAAAGCCGCAGCAGGGAACCGTAATTGCGGTTGGTCCCGGCACCAAGGATGTTGAGATGGAGGTTAAGGTCGGTGATGTTGTGCTCTATGGCAAATATGCCGGTACAGAGGTCTCATTCGAAGACAAGAAATACCTCATTATGAAACAGTCAGACATTCTGGCAATCATCTAATTTACAGTTTATACCGATTTGAGCAGTATTTTTTAGGATAGATTCGTATTTGAAGAGCAAATTAATATTATGGCAAAGGAAATAAAATTCAATATCGACGCGCGTGCCCAAATGAAAGAGGGCGCAGACGCATTGGCAAATGCAGTAAAGGTGACGCTTGGTCCTAAGGGACGTAACGTTGTAATAGACAAGAAATTCGGTGCTCCACAGGTAACAAAGGATGGTGTCACCGTCGCAAAGGAAGTGGAACTTGAGGACAGATTCGCCAATATGGGTGCGCAGATGGTCAAGGAAGTGGCTTCCAAGACTAACGAGCAGGCCGGTGATGGTACTACAACGGCAACAGTGCTCGCACAGGCGATAATCAATGTCGGCCTCAAGAACGTCACTGCCGGAGCTAATCCTATGGACCTCAAGAGGGGTATAGACAAAGCTGTCGCTGCGGTTGTCGAGAACCTCAAGGCGCAGTCGCAGGAAGTGGGCGACAACTATGCGAAGATCGAACAGGTCGGAACAATTTCGGCCAACAACGACAACTACATCGGAAAGCTCATCGCAGACGCAATGTCCAAAGTGAAGAAAGACGGTGTAATTACAGTTGAGGAGGCAAAGGGTACCGAGACTGAAGTCAAGGTTGTTGAGGGCATGCAGTTCGATAGGGGATACATTTCTCCGTACTTCATGACCAACGGTGACAAGATGGAGGCCGTGCTCGATGATCCTCGCATCCTCATCACCGACAAGAAAGTCTCTACAATGAAGGATCTTCTCCCGATTCTCGAGCCTATCGCAAGGGAGGGAAAGTCACTCCTCATTATTGCCGAGGATGTTGATGGCGAAGCACTTACAACTCTCGTTGTGAACAAACTCCGTGGCACGCTTAAGATTGCTGCCGTCAAGGCGCCCGGCTTCGGAGACCGGAGAAAGGAAATGCTTCAGGACATCGCTACCCTTACCGGTGGTATCGTAGTGTCAGAGGAAAGGGGATTCACCCTTGAGAACTGCACTCCGGATATGCTCGGACGCGCCGAGAAGGTGGTCATCACCAAGGAGAATACGACCATCGTGAATGGTCAGGGCGACAAGGAGGCAATTGCAGAGCGTGCAAACCTCATCCGCAAGCAGATTGAAACAACAACTTCAGACTACGACCGCGAGAAGCTCCAGGAGCGTCTCGGCAAGCTCGCCGGCGGTGTGGCTGTGCTCTACGTGGGTGCAACAACCGAAGTCGAGATGAAGGAAAAGAAAGACCGTGTGGAGGATGCCCTCAATGCAACCCGTGCGGCAGTCGAGGAAGGTATCGTGCCGGGCGGTGGAGTCGCTTACATCCGCGCAGCCGAAGCTTTGAAAGAGCTCAAGGGCGAGAACGAAGATGAAACCACAGGTATCCACATCGTTGCAGCGGCAATTGAGGAACCTCTCCGTCAGATTGCAGCCAATGCAGGTCTTGAAGGCAGCGTGATTGTCAACAAGATTCGTGAAGGGATGGGAGATTTCGGATTCAACGCCCGCACAGAGGAGTATGTAAATATGTTCGAAGCCGGCGTAATCGACCCGACCAAGGTCTCACGTGTGGCTCTCGAGAATGCGGCATCCGTTGCCGGAATGTTCCTCACCACGGAGTGTGCAATTGCCGACCTTCCTGAAAAGGAGGCTCCTGCAATGCCTGCCGGCGGAGCAGGAATGGGCGGAATGATGTAATGGACGGAGTTGTCTAAACGGTACGCTTGCTTCGTTGCCGGCGAGAGACATAATCCTCACAACCGGGAGGTTGCTCCGGTTATGTTTCCGCCTTGCGCCTTGCAATCGCACCATTTATACAACTCCTCTATATAGGATACTTAAAAAGATGAGAGTGGCCAAAAAGTTTTTAGCCACTCTCTTTTATAATATCCTCTCAAACGGGTCAAGTGAAAAGCCTGCAGCAAGAGCCTCTCGGGCAGCCTTCTGCGCTCCCTCGAGGGAAAGGTCACGGTAGTTGCCGCATTGGATTTCATTGGCGGCCGGCACTTCTTTCGCTTCAATTGCGTCATTCAGAGCAGCGATAAGCGCATCCCTCATTTCGCGGACTTCACGTTCTCCCCAGATTGAAACATAATATCCTGTCCTGCATCCCATCGGGCTCAGGTCAATCACTCCGTCAATATGGCGCCGCAGATTCTCCGCCAACAGGTGCTCCAGTGCGTGCAGTGCATCTGTAGCGAGTGCTTGGTGGTTCGGCTGACAGAACCGCAGGTCAAACTTTGTCACCTTATCTCCGTGCATCCCCTCCAGAACGCAACACTTTCTTATATATGGAGCCTTCACTTTCCTGTGGTCAAAGGTAAAACTCTCCACTTTTACTTCGTTTTCCATCGTTTTTGTAAATATAACCGCCTTATTCAAACTCCTTTAAAATTGCCCTAACCTCATCCCAAGTCTCGTCTTCCGAGTGACGGATGCTATGTTCATATTTGTCGAGACAGAGGTTGTCGCTCACGATTTTCACCGCCCCACACAGAGGTAGCGGAAAGTCGGCGATATAATTGAGTTCCATATCGAAGGCACAAGGCTCGACAATGTCGGTCTTCAGCACAAAGCAGTTGCTCGTATAACAGGGTACGCCACCTTTCGCTGCAAGTTCATAGCCATTTCTCCAGTCTTCGAACTCAACTACATTGTCCATCAGCCGCCAGGTTTTCGAAACCTTCACGACAGTCCCAACCGGAATTGAATTGCTTCCGCAAAATCCCAAATTCACAATCCGTTCATTTTCAATGCCTTTGCGAAACAGCAACTGCGAGCAGCACCGTATCACATTTCCGGCGCCCACCCCGGTCTTCACAATCTCGTATTCCCCAAGATGCTTTTTCGCCAGCCTCAGTTCGTCTTCTGTTGCAACAAGTATAATCATCCGCACTATGTTTTGTTTGTAAGTTAATCTGTCTTTGTGTACTAAATTTCGTCTATCGTCTTTTCGTGGTTGGGTTTCAAAGAAGGTGACCAAAAAGTCTTTTGCTCACCCTCCTCTGGACTTCCTAACCCCCGCAGACTAACGTCTGCGACCCCTATCAGGGGTATCTCGCGCCCCGGCGCGGTCCCTTCGGGACTTTTTAGTCGACTCCTGAATTATTATTTCGTAGAACTTGGGGTGATGAAACTCAAGTCCATCGGTGTGAAATCCTTAACCGTGAAGGTGGCGATTGTTTTTCCTCCATCCATAACATTGAAAGTCATTCCGAAGCAGCAAACCATCTTGTGACCGTTTGGAATCGTAAAACCGATGTTGTGATATGTCGTTTCCTTCATCAGCATTTCATTTCCTGCCAAATCTGTGAGCTTCGCAGTAATTTGCTGCCCATAGGCACTTAAGGTCGGGGAGTAGCCATTAAATAGCGGAGTTTTACGCTGCGAGTTGATTGCCAAAGTTCCGTAGACTGTTTGTGTCGCACCAATTCTCGTGTTCGCCCTTGCTACAAAGGCAGCCCCTCTTCTAACCGTGCTTTTATCCAGCGGTTCGTTGAACATTATGCCAACTTCATCTCCTGCAGTTGCCGATTCAACTGTCTTTCTGTGAAGATCAATAGCCTTTACAGTCAGGTAGTAGTCAGGTAGACCTGCCTCGGATTGGATTATTTTCACTTCATCGCCAGTGCGGACTGTTCCATTCTTGATGGTTGTTGTGACGACAGTACCGCGCCCCGAAATTGTAAGAACATCTTCAATGAATGAAACAAAACTATCCTCCACTTCCAATTCAAAATTTGCTTCAAGCTTGCTGAGTCCGACTTCATACATTGCAGTGATTGTCGCTTTTCCTGCGGCCTTTCCGACAATCTTGGAATTTTCGTCGACAAGGGCAATCTCCGGTTTGTCGGATTTGACAGAATACTTGCTCGGGTCAATTACTTCGCCTTCAAAAAGCAGGAAAGAAACAGGGTCAAGTTTGTCGCCGACTCCAATCAGTCCGGAAGTCTTGGTAAACTCAAATTTCTTTGCCTTTTCGACAAAGACATCGCAACTTGCGCTGACCTTTTTGTCCAATGACCGGGCATAAATGGTTGCTTGGCCTTCTTTTAATGCCATAACAACTCCACTGCTGCTTACCATGGCGATTTGCTCATCATCGCTGCTCCAGATCAAGGTCTTGTTGGTGGCATTGTCCGGCAATACGGTCGCCTTAAACTGATATTTGCTTCCGACCATCAGTTCGATAACATCTTTGTCAAGCGTGATTGATGTCACCGCAACGATTTCTTTTTCGACAATCACATTGCAGACTGCGCTGAAATTTCCGTTAGCAGTGCTGACAATAATTTTGGTGCTACCTTCTTTTACAGCGCTCACAAGTCCCTCCTGGTCCACAGTAGCAACACTCTCATCTTTGCTCTCCCAAACAACGCCCTTTTCAGTGGCATTCTCCGGCAGAACAGTAGCAGTAAGCTGGAAAGAATTCCCGACAGTGAGTTTGAGCTCGTCTTTGTCAATAGTGATTCCACTCACATCGGCACCGGTTTTCTTGACAGTCACAGAACAATATGCGCTGAAATTTCCGTTAGCAGTGCTGACAATAATTTTGGTGCTACCTTCTTTTACAGCGCTCACAAGTCCCTCCTGGTCCACAGTAGCAACACTCTCATCTTTGCTCTCCCAAACAACGCCCTTTTCAGTGGCATTCTCCGGCAGAACGGTAGCAGTCAACTTATGGCTGGTCCCGACAGTCATTTCGACAGAACTCTCGCCAAGTTCAATCCCGGTGACTTCTATCACCTGATTCTTTTCCTTCTTACAAGAACTGGTGGCAATCATGCTTCCACCTAAAACTATCATTGCCAATGCAATGAATAATGATTTTCCTTTCATCGTGTTTGTGTTTTAATTATGTTTTAAGTAGTTGTTTTTACTTAAGTCGTCAAAGGTAAGATTTTTCTGTAAAAATATTGAGTAATCGTTAAAAATGAACAATCTGTTTGCAGTCCCAAGAAAAACTAATCTTTCAGGCATGCGAGCGGAATAACTTTCACTCCATCCTTCCGTGTGTAGGCCATCTGCCCTCCGGTGAGAACTATGAGCAAGTCTGGTTCTCTTAAAGGGCATTGCTTTTCAGTTCTGTTGTGTTCGGTTATCAGACGTTTCAGTTCGGAAAGATGGTTGGCACCATCTTCAATTTCGCGGCTGCCGAGCTTGCATTCTATCAGTGCATAACGCCCGTCTGCCAAATGGAGGACGATGTCTGCCTCTAGGCCATATCGGTCGTGATAGTACGACAAATGGGCATCATGAGGTTGGGTGTATGCCCGAAGGTCTCGTATGCAGAGGTTTTCGAAGAAAAAGCCGAAAGTTTTCAAGTCTGTCTGAAAACTTTCTGGAGATAGCCCCAGAGCGGCAATGGCGACTGACGGGTCAACAAATTCTCTTTTGGGACCGCTTCTCATGGCTGTTGCGCTTCTAATGGCCGGGCACCAGCCATAAATGTCTTCCAACACAAACAGTTTTTCAAGCACTTCCACATAGTCGTTGAATGTCTTCTCGTCAAGAGTTTCCGTCACTCCGGCAACATCGGCAATCATGCTTGACTTCTTTGCAAATGTAGAGATGTTTCTTGCGTAAGACTTTAGTATTAGTCTTGCAATGAGCGGGTTTCTCTTGACGCCGTCGATTCTAGAAATGTCTTCGTCACAGACTGCCTTGAAATAGCTTAGAGCCGTTTTGAGCCGTGCATTGTCTGTCCTCGCCTTGAATGTCCCCGGCCATCCTCCGCGGCAGGTGGCGAACACTAATTCCGGCACCGTACAGTCGGACGAAATGCCGTCAATGTCTATGTTGCAGTTGTTAAATAATTCCTGTATTGAGATTTTCCCGTTTGATTCCCCAGATTCGTAAAGACTCATCGGGTACATTTTCAACTTGTCTATTCTTCCTGTGCCCGAATGCTTTATCTTTGACTTATCCACAACTGCAGAGCCGGTGAGAATGTACAGTCCGACATCGTCGCTGCGGTCAACGCTTGTGCGCACGGCATCCCACAGGACAGGAATGTCCTGCCACTCGTCAATGAGCCTTGGCTTGTCTCCTTTGAGCAGCATTGATGGAGTTGATTGGGCTGTCGCTTCGTATTTTTCTCGATTGTCAGGATCTTCCAGCCATATCTTGCTCTTTGCGAACTGATTTGCCGTGGTTGTTTTCCCGCACCATTTTGGACCTTCAATCAAGACTGCTCCAAACGCATCTAGGCTGTCCATCAGAAGATTATCTATCATTCGTTTCTTGTATTTCATATCTCATTCATTAACAATGTACAAATGTAGAAATCTTTTCTGAATCGAGCAATTCATTCCGGTTTTTTGTGGCAATTCATTCCGGTTTTTTGTGGTAATTCATTCCGGTTTTTTGTGGAAGCGCACCCAGACTTCCATACGGCCCGGGTCGCGGTTGTCCCATGAGTAGTAGGGAATGAATTTCAGGTCACCGCTTTTATGGTGCGCGGTGACGGTGACAATTCCACTGAGCAACTGAGGCTCAAAAGCGGTGTCGAGTACTGCGCCGGCATCAAGAACTGCATCTGATATGTTTGGATTGTCAGTCTCCTCAAGGCAATATACAATAGGTCCCCGTTGAATCGCTCTACGTCCTTCGTCCGCTTTTACGCGCGGGTCTGCAGCGACCATCTTGGGCTCCATATCCAGTGCCAGAGAAATGCTATCTCCCTTTTTCCATTTTCTTTCAATCACTGCATAACCATCACAGATAGAGGCCTTGACGTTTTCCCCATTTACTGTAATCTCATAATTGTCACACCATTGCGGGATTCTGAGTTTTACACCGAATCTCTTGGGCCATCTTGGATTTATGGATATACTGATATTACCATCCCAAGGATACTCTGTCTTTGTCTTTACGGCAACACTTGTTCCTCCGACTTTTACTGTTGTATTACTTCCGATGTAGAGATTTATCCAAATATCATTTGTTGAAACAGCGTATATGTATCCTCCGACAGATGGGAGAAATCTGGAAATCTGGCTTGGGCAACAAGCGGTTCCATACCAAGGCTTTCTATGATGATTACCTGCCGAAGCCAAAGGATTGACATAGAAAAACCTGTCGCTTGAGAGGGATATGCCGGCTAATGCTCCGTTGTACATCGCCCTTTCAAGAACGTCAACATAGCGTCCGTCTCCTTTGAGCATATTCATCCTTTGGTTCCACATCACCATTCCCACAGATGCACAAGTTTCGCAATATGCGTCCTCGTTTGGCAGATCGAAATCTGTAGTGAATCCTTCGTTATGCCGCGAAGAACCTATACCGCCGGTGATATACATATTGGCTCCGACGACATTGTCCCACAATCTGTCCAATGCCGGTATGTATTCTGTAGAACCACTCTGGGCCGCCCAATCTGCCATACCTGTGAACAAGTACATACATCGTACGGCATGGCCGCATATCCTTGTCATTTCTGCGACAGGTTCAGCGTCAACATAATATTCTGTCCACTTCCCCCAATCCGCTTTTCCGTGACCGCGCTCTTCGAGCAGAAAATGGGCAAGGTCAAGATAGTCTTTCCTGCCGGTTTCCCGATAAAGTTTTACGAGTGCCAATTCAATCTCAGGGTGTCCCGGAACCCAGTCTCTTTTTCCGGGACCGAAAATCGAAAGCAGGTGATTGGCAAACTTTTCTGCGACATCCAAGAGTTTTCTTTTTCCGGTTGCATCTTTATATGCAATTGCCGCTTCAATCAGATGACCGCAGCAATACATTTCGTGTTTGTCCATATCCGTCCATTCTTCCCCAGGTTTTTCCAACAAATAATATGTGTCAAGATACCCGTCGGGACGCTGTGCTGCTGCAATTATAGCTACGATTGAGTCAATTTGTGCCTCCAAGATTGCATTAGGCTCATTTTGAAGAGAATATGCCGCACCCTCGATGGTTTTATAGAGATCTGAATCGTCATAGAACAATCCTTGCCATTTCCCTTCCACAAGTCCTGCCGCCACGGCGAAGTTATTGACCCTTCCTGTCTTTGTGCAGCATTGGTCGAGACAAAACGGGACCGTGGTTTCTGAAAGAGCTTTGATTCTCGGCTGCCAGAAATCGTCGGTAATCTCAACTTGTGAAAACTTAACCGGAGTGTTTTTGGAAATGCCACCATTCTGCTCATGATTTCCGCAAGAGCAGGTAAAAATAGCGATGCTTGTCGTTGTAAACAGCAGTTTTATTGTGTTCATACTATTCTGTTTTTTATTGTCATTGTGTGTTAGTGTTGACCTATGAAATGGACTCATATACTTGTAAAGTGCTTTTATTCTTCCTCATAAAGGAGACTATTGGAGTATTTGTCAAAAACTCTTTGGCAAACTTCGATTTCGTCTCCGTATGGTTCCGTGGTATACTTTTCTTTTCCGAAAGTCCATTGCCATTCCCATTCCCGGATGCTCTTGCCGAACGTCTCTGGGTTGAACTTTTCCCCGTGCTCTGCGGTCTTGGTCACGGAGTCGATGAGCCGTTGCCATCGAGGTGCATAGAATCCGCTCACAAGTCCGGCCCAGTGGCGGTAGGCGTAGTCGTGGATGCCGCAGTCCTTGTCTCCCCAAAGTGTCACGAGGTTACGCGCGTTCTGCTCAAACTTGTCAGATTCGCTTTCATTTGAGCCATACGCTCGTGCATCATCAATCCAACGACCGAGAAGAAACTCCTTTCTTGTGGCAAGCAAAGCGTCGAGGTCTTTCATCAGCCCCAGCAGATTCAGTGCTTCAGATTTAAAGCCGGCGATATCTCCTGAGTCGTATGCAAGGCACATTGCCACGTGTATCGTATTCGCATATTCTGTAAGAACTTGTCGTGTGACATCTACCAAGTCGTATCGGAATCCGTCGTGACAGCAAAGCGACGTGAACTCTTTTGATGCCCCAATCAATTCTCTCCAAGCTGAATTTAACGGTTTTACATATTTGTTTATGTGTCTTTCTGAAATCCTGTTTCCCCATACTGAGAGACTCGGACGTCCTGTCACTACTGACGGGACACATCCACCTGAGACACTTTGGTCAAAAACTGAGCGGTTGAGTCTCTCCCAAGCCTTTTCTGTGTGAGAATAATCCTCTCCATATCTATTTCTGAGGTATCTTCCCATAAATTCAGAAATGTCGGTAGATTCATCTTTCCAAATGTTTTCAAACATTAGCGCATAAATTGACGGCATCTGCTCGATGCCCTCCATCGTCACGCCCAGTCCCATCATCTTCTCTCCGCGCGGATCGGCCAAAGCCGCAGAAGGGCCGGACGCCACGTTCGCCACATTTCCGTTGAAATCCGGATTCTGTCCGAAATTATGCAGCATGCACCACACCCACGGCTTTCCATAGTAGCCATTCGTTCGGTTCCAAACAGGCACTCTCTCGCTCCAGAGGTCCAAAATCAGCATCTTGTCGTCCGGAACTCCGGAAAAAAGGGCTCGAATTTCAGGTTCCTTCCAGAAAGCCCCGTTGTAGTAGAACAGCCAGCCCTGCATCACCCATACGGCCTTTGGGTCATACTCCGCCATTGATTCATAGACTTTCCGTCCCATGCCGCTGAGATAGAGCGAGTCATGCGTTGGGGGAGTGTTCTCGTTAAAAGTGTCTGCCGAATAGAGATGGTTCGTGCCATAGGTGCGGGTCTGTTCTTCCATGAACATCTTTCCGATGACCGTAAATAGGCTGTCCTCATGGTCGAGTATGCTCACGGGGGCGAACCCTTCCCAAGAAGTGTGTCGAATCTTTGCTTGAGGGTATTTTTCAGCGAATGCAGGCGGTATATGCCCAGTGAAGGCTGGCAGAATCGGCGTCATTCCGAGCCTGCGCTCCTTTTCGAGTATGAACTTCTGCAGTTTTTCGTGCCTGTCAATGAACGACTGGGGCAGAGGGCCGCCCCATCCGTCAAGATTTCCCATCCAAAACCAGCTGAAATGCGTCGGGGCGCAGAAAAAACTCTCAAGGTCTTCAGTACTCAGCCCCAGTCTGTTATAGACCCTCTGCCATACGCTGCTCTGTCCCGTCACTGCGAGAGGAGCGTTGATTCCGTTCATCGCCATGAAGTCAATTTCCTTCTGCCACCTCGTCTCCTGCCACCAACTCATGGTGTAGTTGAACGTGCAGTAGTTCAAATAGTAGCGGTATTTGTAGGGCGAAACCCTGGTCACCTTTTCTGTCGGTATTGGCAGCGACTCGGGCAGCGCGAGATTGTCTCCACACCAACTCACTTGACAATGGCAGCAATCCTCCAGCCATGCCTTGAACGCGCTGGCAACAGAGATCCCGTTGTTGCCCTCAAGCACAATCCGCCCGTTCTCCCCATAGAGGCTGAACCAGTCTTTTCCGTCCTCGCGCGGCTCTCCGATTCGTATGTCAAACGCCTCGTCGCGATTTCCTATGGTTCTACGTATGAGCTCCCGTGCCTCCCTTTTCTGCTGCGAGCAGCTGTAGCTGTCCTTTAGTCCCGATGAACATGAGACCGCGAGAAATGCCACCGAAAGAAAAACCGTCACCGAAAGAATATCTCTCCCGAAAACTGACATCTTGTCTCTGAAAAAATGGATTATTGTTTCAACTGCATTCATATATGGATATGTTTTCATTCGTGGCTATATTTTCATGTTCCCGGATATTCCGTTGTCGATGCAAAGATAATCCGATTCATACATATAAATATATGTCCACCGTCTCATTTTATCGCAAAACGGAATGATACGGATTTTCGTTTTTATGATACGAATTTGTCAAGACGGTGATCTCTCTTCCTCTAAATTTGCGACAATAAAGTGAAAAGCCCGTTAATATGCGGATTTTGCGGAAAGAACCGAATTATTAACAAACAATAACCAAAATTTTCTTCGTTTATGAAAAAGATTTTCAGACTGGCAGTTCTTGCCTTCACGGCCGCAGCGCTTGCTGCCGTTTCGTGCGCAAAGGAAAGCGAACCCAACAAGGAACCGGAAACTCCGCCGGAGCCGGAAAAGCCAAGGCCGGTGCTTGTGAATGCTGAAGTTACCATCGCCCCTGACGGCGAGACAAAAACTTACAGCCTCGTTGCCGCCGAGGACTGGTACACCAAGGAATGGCGCATCGAGGAAGGAGAGGAGCAGACATGGCTTTCAGTGAATCCTACTTCGGGAACCGGCGATGCAGAGATTTCTCTCTATGCCGAGGGCAATGAAAGTGGTAAGGCGCGTTCGGTTTCACTCTATGTGAAAATCGGCGACTATGATGCTGTGGAGATTTTCGTTTCGCAGGCAAAGAAGGAGTCAAATGTCAACGAGAGCGACCTCGAATTCCTCAAGGCTGTTGTCGAGGGCAATATGCTCGGTGAGGCTACTCCGGAAGTTACTGATTGGTACAATGTTGATCCGGGCGCATTCCCAGGTATAGGTATGACGGACAAGGACGGCAAGTTCTATGTCACCGGATTCGACGGCGCTGCGTTCACCGATTTCCCGGAGAGGATGGTGCTGCCTGAGCTTACAATCATCAATATGCGTGGTCAGGCCGGTTTGACTGGAAAACGCCTTCCTAAGGAATGGGATACTCCGAAACTGGTGAAGATAAATCTGTCTGTATGCGGTCTTGTAGGACCTATTCCTGCCGGTCTCGCCGCATCTCCGCTTCTTGCCGAGATTTATATGGACCAGAACAAACTTTTCGGAGCACTTCCACACAATTGGGCTTCCAAGTCACTTGAAGTAGTCCTTCTGGCAAATGTTAATAATGTTTCAGCGTCTGCTACTCTCCCGAAAGGAACTGAAGATAATGCAAAACTTGGCTACCTTGTTCCTGCTTCTCTTGATGTGATTTTCAATCAGGACCGTAAATCTCAGGGCGATAAGACCCAGATGAAACTCGGCGGCGCGACAGAATGCACTTACCTTGGTTTCGAGAAAGGCTGGGGGCAGGCCCGTTACGAGAAGTATGACCCTGAGGCAAAGAAGGGCGACACTTCCGTTTGGAGTGACTTCCGTCTCCTCTGCGGCTCGACTGCTGAAGGCTTTGACGCAGATCTTGACAGCTGGGCATGGTATTTCTCCAATATGGGACACCCTGGTATGGGAGTTACCATCCCTCGTGAAATGCTCGATTGGGACCAGGCTGCAGCGGATGCCTACACCGCAAAGTGTGAGGAAGAGTACAAGGCATCCCTTCAATAATTTTTCCCCCGAGTTTCATAATGTTTGATTTGACAGGGATTGTCCTCTTTGGGGCAGTCCCTGTCTTGATATTGCGGACAGAAAACACTAAATTTGACAGCGTAAACATCACAATTCGTAGTCCATAATCTCAAAGAAACCATGCAGAAGACAGCCAAAGTCCTGACATCCAGAATTATTATACTCAAGATCATGGCAGGCATTGCCGTGACTATGCTACTTTCCGTCTTGCAGCCTCTCCTGTTGACTGCAGCATCCTATGGCGTGAAATCGCTCAGCGTCGATGACGGGCTCTCGCAGAGCATGGCCTATTGCATACTTCAAGACAGCCGTGGCTTCATCTGGATTGGCACTCAGGATGGGCTCAACCGCTACGACGGCAAGACAGTCAAGACTTACCGTCACGACCCGAACCTGCCCGGCTCTCCCGGCAGCGATCGCTACTTTTCCATCTGGCAGGACTCTGCCTCCCGGCTCTGGTTCGGCACGCAGGACGGCATCAGTATCTATAACCCTGAGCTTGATCGTTTTAGCCGCTTCGACAGTTCCGAATTTGCCGTATCTTCTTCCGGAACGACGGTCTCGGGAGTCTCGGCGCATGAGAGTGTCGAAGTGAACTTCTGCGTCAGGCACATCTCGGGTGACGATGAGGGCAATGTCTGGATTGCCGGAGACGGGGCGTCTCTCATGCGTTTCGACCGAAACTCTAGAACTCTCTCTGACTTTAGCCTCCGAGACTGGGCAGACTCCTGCGGGCTTGATCCCAATGCACTGTCGGTGCGGGATGTCGTTTCGGACACACAGGGACTTTACCTTGCCACCATAGGCGCCGGACTGCTTCGCCTGAATATTGAGGACAGAAGTGTGACGGTTTTCAGTCCGGTGGGGGGGGGAAGTCTAAACGAAACCACCTGCATAATTCCATATATGCAGGACTGTCTGCTTGTCGGCACTGCATCTCGCGGAGTGCTTTCCTTCGACAGGCACACCGGAAAGTTCAGCGGATTTTTTCCCGAAGGTTCCAGGAAGGCGGTCTCCAACGGAGTGTTCCGGCAGCATGGGGCTTCCGGCACGGTGGCCGGCTCGCTTTATGTTCGCTGCCTGCTCAAGGCATCCGATGGAAGAGTCTGGATAGGCACTGAGTCCGGCGTTCATGTCCTTGACCCGCGTGACCACTCGGTGGAAACGTGGCGTCATGCCTATGGCGACCCCTATTCCCTTTCCGACAATGCCGTCCATTCCATTGCCGAGGACCGTGACGGAGGCATCTGGGTCGGCACCTATTTCGGAGGGGTGAACTACTTCGCCAAGTCGAACTGGTTTCGCAGATACTATCCGATTCCCGGCGAGAACGCCATCTCCGGTCGCTGCATCAGCGAATTCTGCGAGGATGGACACGGCTCTCTATGGATTGCGACCGAGGATGCAGGACTGAATCGTCTCGATCTTGCCACCGGAATCTTCACCTCGGGAGCAGTCCCGGCCTCAAATGTTCATGCACTTCTCTCAGACGGGGAAAGTCTTTGGGTCGGAACCTTCTCCGAAGGGCTCTATCTTCTGAACTTGCGCACCGGCTCCAGAAAGCATTACAAGGCGACAGGCCAAACAGGCTCGCTTCCGAGTAACGATGTCTATTCAGTATTTCGCGACTCCTATGGCACTCTTTGGATCGGTACATACTCCGGGCTTGTCAGCCACGACCCTGCATCCGACCGCTTCGTGAGCATTAATCGCGAGCACATCATCAGTCAGGTCAATGACATCAAGGAAGACTGGCGCGGCGTGCTCTGGTTCGCCACCATCGGGGACGGGTCTGGTCATACGACCGCGATTCCGACCGCTGGACCGGATACGGACAGCCTTCTTCCGGCAGTAGTGCCTCCCTGCTGAAGGCAACTTGTCTCACTCTCGATCGTTCCGGCAGGGTCTGGGCAGGAACGGACGGAGATGGGGTATTTGCCTATGACAAGGAAACCGATAGTTTCGTGAAAAGGTTCAGTTCTCGCAACGGACTACTCAATGATGTGATTTACAGTATGGTGACGGACCGCAGTGGAGCTTTGTGGGGCAGTACCGACAAGGGCCTGTTCCGCATAGAGCCGGAGTCCCTCGCCGTCACCTGCTACACCAAGGACAATGGTCTGCTTTGTGACCAGTTCAACTTCAAGTCCGGTTACATGGATTCTGACGGCAGACTCTATTTCGGAGGCATCTCAGGATTCGTCTCTTTCAGTCCAGAAGATCTCCCGAAGTCCTTCTCCCGTGGCAGCCTGCTGCTCAGTTCCCTCTATGTGAACAACCGTGAGGTCAGGGTGGACGATCCCGAACTTCCGCTGTTGGAAAAATCCATAACTGACACGAAGGAACTCGTAATCCCGCCGTCAATTTCCACCTTCAGCCTCGGTGTTACTGAAATCAACTACTCCCCATCCATGAACAGGACATGGTGGTATCGTCTTGACGACTGGGACAGAATGTGGATGCCGCTCAGTCTTCCGGACAGAATCACTTACTCCAACCTTCCATACGGAAGTTACCGCTTGCGTGTGCGCGAGAGCGGCGACGACGGTGCAGAAGACCTGATTACGCTAAGAATTGTCATCCGTCCTCCGTTCTGGCGCTCCGGCTGGGCGTGGATGATTTATCTGCTGCTCTTGTCAGGACTCATCGCGTTTGCCGTGTGGTTTGTCCGTCAGAGAATGCGTACCGCTGAAGAACGACGTCAGGCAAAGATAAACGAGGAAAAGGACCGTGAGATTTATGAAGCGAAACTTGGTTTCTTCTCTAACATAACCCACGAAATACGCACCCCGCTGAGCCTCATAAAGCTTCCTTTGAACGAAATCATCGAAAAGACCCTCACTACGGCTCCGGAGTATCGTAACCTGCTGACAATCCGCGACAACACCGATCGCCTTCTGAACCTTGTGAACCAGCTGCTCGACTTCCGCAAGGTAAGCTCGCAGAACCATGACCCTGTCTTTGTCCGATCGGACCTCTCGCAGATTATAGGTAGTGTTATTTCCCGCTTCACCCCTTCCGCCAAGATAAAGGGAATCACGATAGATCCTCATGTCCCGGAGGGATTCCGTGCCGACGTTGATGTGGAGATGTTTGTCAAGATGACGAGCAACCTTATGAACAATGCCCTGAAACACGCAAGAACAAGGATAGTCGTAGATCTTCTCATCGACGACAACGCACAGGATTTCCTGCTTACCGTGGCCAATGACGGAGACAGGATCCCACAGGAACTCTCCGACGAGATTTTTACCCCTTTCTTTAAAGTGGAGAAGAGTTCCGATGGCTTCGGCGTTGGACTGTCCCTCGTGAAGATGCTCGCCGAGCTGCACGGAGGCTCCGTTCGGTTCTACGAGAATTCAGAGCCCCTCACCTGCTTCGAACTTTGTATGCCGGTTGTTCACGCCGGAAGTTTCAATCTTGACCGGAGCCGCGAGCGCGAGATAGAGGTGGAAACGCGCTCTTCGTGGGATGACAGCCTTCTCGACTCGGACAAGAAAGTGATTCTGATGGTAGATGACGACGTGGAGTTCCTTGACTACATCTCCCGCCTGCTCGAATCCAAGTTCCGAGTTATCCGTGCCACCAACGGCAGTCAGGCTTGGGATCTGCTCGAAAAGCGTAGCATCAATATGATTATTTCGGACATAGTTATGCCGGAAATGGACGGTCGCACCCTCTGTACTCGCGTCAAATCCGACCTGCGTTTTCGTCATATTCCTGTCATTTTACTGTCGAGCGAGACGGCCGCGCCTGCGTCGAAGTCCGATGCTTACGCCTGCGGTGCAGATCAGATTGTTGATAAGCCGTTCTACTACGAGTACCTTATTGCCTGCATATCCAATCTACTCAAGGCCAACTACATCTCAGAGGCCGCCAAGTTCACCGCAGAGGAAAACTCCGACAGCCTCGTGTTCACTAAGGCCGACGACGGGTTTATGAATATGCTCATTGAGATGATTGAGAGCCACATTGAGGATGTCGATCTTGACATAAACAAACTCGCCTCGATGATGAACATGTCTCGCGCCACTCTCTACCGCAAGACTTCTGAGGTCCTTCGTGTGACCCCGAACGATTTCATCCGCACGATACGCCTGAAGAAAGCAGCCGAACTGCTGCGCCAAAAGGAGTACCGTGTGAACGAGATTGCCTACATCGTCGGCTTCAGTTCCTCGTCCTACTTCTCCAAATGTTTCTACAAGCATTTCGGCGTCTTGCCCAAAGACTTTAAGTAATATATACCTGAGCCATTTTGAATCAGATTTTTGAGGTACCAAAAGATATTCAAAATACGATTTTACAATTTAATGAGACATTATTTTCAAGATAGGGAATATATCCTCGATACCTTTGCCTCTAGCAAAGAAAGTCCATTTTTTGAAGGTTTCAAGCAAACACATAAAAACAAACACATAAAACAGATATGAAAAGAAATATAAGATTCTGCGTGACTTCGGTCGCCACCCTCGTCTGCTCAATATTCGTTTCCGTCGCCTGCGAAAAGTCACCGGTCACCGAACCTGAGCCGGAACAGCCGGCTGAACTCGTCCCGATTGTCCTCACGGCGCCGGAAAACGGAACATCGATTGACCTCGTCAATGCCGAGCCCGTCGTGTTCTCCTGGAAGAATGCCAAGGGTGTCAACTCATACAAGATTCGTTTCAGCCGTTCCGCAGACCTTTCCAAACCTTATGATGTGCGCGCCATGTCGAATCCTGTTTCCTACAAATACAAGGCATTCGACGGATTCCTTGAGGCTCTCGGTGTGAAGAATGAGGAAACTGCAACAATCTGGTGGAGCGTCATCGCATCTGACAAAGAGGATAAGTTCGACAAGCAGGTCCGCTCTCTCACCGTGAAGCGCCTGCCGGCAGGACCGGAGGAACCCTATGAACAGAGAATAGCCGACCCTATCACGGTGAAGGTCGCCATTCTGTATGAAGACCCGATTATGCCGGGAACTGACAAATACATGCACGAGGTCTGCACCGTCGGCGGCAATGGCTATAGGTGGAATGATCCTGTCCAGCAGGCCAAAAAGTTCGAGGCTGATCTTGAGGAGGCTTCCCATGGCGTGATTCAGTACGAGGTGGTGAAGGAAGTCCGCGCCGAGAGGCTCTTTAGCTATGACAACACCAAGACCGGCAGCGAGAAGGAATATTTCTCCATAGAGTACTTCCGCGACGTGATTTATGCCAACGGACACGAGTGTCCTGGTATCGGTTCGGGAGTTGAGTACGACTATGTAGGGATGCTCAAGTACTACGGTTTCGACAAAATGCGCGACGCCGGCGAGATACAGGAAGTATGGGTCTATAACCACCCGGGCTGTGGAATGTACGAGTCCCGTCTCATCGGCGATGGTGCGTTTTGGTGCAATTCTCCGGGAATCTCAGTTGGAGCGCCTTGCAAAGACCTCGTGACCGTGATGTTCTGCAATTATGAGCGCACCACCGATCTCGCCCTCCATAGCTACGGCCACCGCTTTGAGTCCATCATGAAGCAGGTCTATGGTTCTTGGCGTAACCGGGCCGATAACAACCTGCCCGCCCGCGAATCCGAACTAAACAATTGGGAGCGCTATGCCTGCCACAATCTCGAATACGACCGTTACGAGAAGGGACACGCCCAGATCGGTTGCACCCATTTCCCGCCTAACGGACGCTATGACTACGACTACGACAACCGCGCCGATTATGTCTACACCTACGCCGATTGCTGGTACGACTACCCTAAGATGGTGATGGCCAATCCCCGTCGCGTGAACAGTTCCGAGTGGAAGAACGGTCAGCAGGGATGGATGATGTACTTCTTCTCGCACATGCCTCACTTTAAGGGTATCAACGAGGATGTGAACGATCTCCATCTGAACAATTGGTGGTACTATGTGGTGGACTGGAATGCCGCCAAGAAGTATGAGCGCGAACTCCGGAACAATTACGAAGAATAGAGAATAGATTCCAGGTCCTGACAGAAAGCCCGCGGAGGCTGAAAAATGACAAATGTCGATATGTACAAATATGCTATTGCCGTTGCGGTGACTCTGCTCATGACAGCCCGCTGCGGAGACAACACGAAACTTGGAACAATCATCAGTGATGCGGAAGCCAGTGGTTTCACAGAGGCTGTCGGCGATGCCGCGTGTACGGTGCGCATATCTCCGGAAAAGGCCGCCGGCTGCGACATGGTTTGGATTCACTCCACCGACACCTCCTTCTCCGCCGAGCATGCAGGGGCGTGGGAGAACGGGCTTAGGGAATATGTTGAGGACGGTGGACGTCTTGTCCTCTCCATGGACGCGGTGCGCCTGCTCAATGTTTGGGGCATCGAGCCTTCGGAAATAAAAAGTTGGGAATATGAGTGCATTGATGAGGGCTTCGGCCGCAAACTCGGTTTCCATTCCCGTTTCAGCCATCCTCTCTTTGGCGGGGACCTTCATGGCGGAGCCTACACATGGCATGGCGCCGAGGATAATATTTGTCGGCTCAATGGCTTTGACGACAAAGAATACCCATCTGCAGAGGGCGCGAAGGTCATAGCCTGTCAGTGGGAATATGTCTTCCTCCGTCCTGACCTCAAGCTTATCTGGGAGACTCCGGTGGGCAAGGGCTCGATTCTGGCAATCGGAGGCTGTCTCTACTTTGACCGGCCGAACCACGACCGGGCCATACTTGACGCTTTTACCCGCTCCTGCGTCCGCTATATGACCGGTCGCGCTTCGACGGAGATTGAGGCGAACTTCTGGGAGGACGAAAAGCCTGAGGTTATCCGTCTGCACGGGCATCATGACGGCAACTGCCGCATCTGTGCAGCGGAATATGACCCCGTCATGCCGCCGGCTCCGCAGAAAGTGAATTTTCCCGACATGGGGATGTCGATTGTCCGCGAGGCCACAGGGGAATATACCGATGTCATATCCCCACATTCTATGGCAATCCTTCCGGAAAGGGGCGGAATCGAAGAGATATGGTCCCAGCCAATCATGTCCGTGAGAGATTGGCGCGTGTGGGTCGAGCCTAAGGACGCCAATATTCCGGTCTGTCTCAATTCTCTTGTCCCGACAGTTGAGGTGCATCCTCATGCGGTGATTAGGAGATATGAACTTGACGGGCTGAAACTTCGCGAAATCGTGTCCTCGTCTCCGGAATATGCCGTCACGACAGTTCATTACGAATGGGACGGCACTGCTCCGCAGCGGATTTACAACGATTTCAAGTCGAACCTTCGCATGATGTGGCCCTACGACGAATATTTTCTTGGCTCGCTTTTTTACAGTTGGTCGCCCGAACTGAACGCCATAGTAGTGCGCGACGCCGCAAAGAAACACGTCTCCATAGTCGGAGCCAATGTCCCTGGGCATCCCGTGCTTTCTGGGCAGTTTTCTGATTTTACCTACGACGGAGGCCGGATTCAGGGTCTCCCTACATCCCTTCTTCAGGCCGGAGCAGTCGTTTCGTATGACACGGAGGGGCTTGATGCTTTGGACTTTGTCCTTTCCGCCGCCAGCACGGGCGAGGACGATGCCGTGAACGCATACCGTGAGGTTATGGAGAATCCCGCCTCTGTCGTTGAGGCCTCTTGCGGCCACTATTCGGACTGGCTCGCTTCCGTTGTAAACGTCGAGACACCTGACAGCGCCTTCAACGACGCTTTCCGCTGGGCGCAGATAAGTTCAGCGCAGTTCATTAGCGAAACACCGGAACTTGGCACGGCTCTGTTTGCCGGATTCTCGTCGTCCCGAAGGGGCTGGGGAGGAAATCACAGGGTCAGCGGCCGTCCAGGATATGCCTGGTACTTCGGACGCGACTCGGAATGGGCGGCGTTCGCATTCCTCGATATGGGCGACTTCAAGACCGTCCGCGACTGTATAGACCTTCTCATAAAGTATCAGTCTCCGGACGGAAAAATTTATCATGAGCTCACTACAAGCGGCGTCACCCACTACGACGGAGCCGACTCCACCCCTCTTCTCGTCCGCCTTATGGCCCAATATCTCCGCATTTCCGGTGACCTCCCTTTTATAAAGGAACGCTATGGAGCGATGAAATTGGCAATGGACTATTGTTTCTCCACCGACCGCGACGGCGACGGACTCATCGAGAATAGCAATGTGGGTCACGGCTGGCTTGAAGGTGGGGGAAACCTTTGGGGATTCCGCACCGAGTTCTATCTCGCCGGTCTTTGGAAGGCGGCTCTTGACGACGCTGCCTACCTGTCGTCCGCTATAGGTCATGATGCGTCAGCACTGCGCTATCGCCGTGCCTCCCGCTCAGTGGACGGGCCGCTTGAGAAGTTCTGGAACGGGGATAAAGGCTGGTACAACTATGCGATGAATGCCGACGGAAACTATCAGGACGAGTTTCTCGTGCTCACCGCCGTTCCTGTCTTCCTTGGGGTTCTCGATCCTGAGCGCTCCAAGACTATGTCCCGCAACTACCTCAGCCCGCTTCTCTCGACCGACTGGGGCTCAAGGACAGTCTTCGAGACCTCAGACGCGACGGGTGGAGGCGCCTATCATCCTCGCAATGTCTGGCCGCTTTTTACGGGCTGGAAATCGCTCGCGGAGTACAGCGAAGGCTACTTCGACCAGGGATTCGCCTCTCTCTACGGGAGTCTGATGACCTACAAGTCGTTCAGTTCCGGACACATAGCTGAGGTCATCAATGCAGACTCCTATCGCAACAACGGAATCACTCAGCATCAGTGTTGGTCCGAGACCATGACCATAATGCCGTTCATTGAGGGTACTCTCGGCTTTTCGGCCGACGCGCATTCCCGGCGCCTCAGTCTTGCACCGCGACTGCCGTTGAACTGGAACAATTTCAAAGCCAATGGGCTGCGTGTGCGCGAGGGGCGTATATCCATAGAGATGAAGCGCGACGAAAACAGAACTCTCTGGAAAATCGGGGGCGGAGCCGGCCTTAAGTGCACATTTTCGCCGACATTTGCACCCGGCACCGAGATTACCTGCGTGAAAGTAAACGGAAAGAAAGTCCGGTTCAGCATAGACAAATCTTCCGCTTATGTGGTTCCTGTCCTTCAGCTTAGGCTTTCGGAAGATGATACGATAGTAGAGTTCAGCTCTAGCAGCGGAGCTGGGGCACTCCCGATTTATGTGCCGGCACAGCGCGGAGGGCAATCCTCAGGATTCCGCCTGATTGACCAGAGTTTCTCTGACGGCAAGCTCACCGTTACCGTCTCAGGCCGTCCGGGTTCGGAGCATCGTCTCCGCCTTTATGTTCCCGGAGGCTACGACAGCATTTCGGAGGAGGCCGTATCTTTCGAAGATGGTATCCTTGAGTTGAACATCGCTTTTCCGCAGGATGGGCAGACCCCATATTGCGAGAAGGAAGTTATCGTCACAATATAAAAACAAATATGTACTGAAAATTTGAGGTTTATTTTTGGGGTAGATTCATTTTTTCGATTTTTTGAAACGATAATATGGGGCGTATGTGACTGACGGACGCTTCCTTTGCAAACATAACTTTACACCATATAATTATGTCTGCCAAACGCACACTTTTAATAACACTCACCTTGATGGCTTCATTGACTCTCATGTCTTCATGCGGACATTCCAAGTCCGACAAGATTCAGCCGCTCGCATACAGCGAGCTCCGTCTCGGCTCCATAAAGCCCGAAGGCTGGCTTCGCGAGACCCTTTTGAGGCAGCGCAACGGTATGACTTCGCAGATGGACAGTCTTTATCCTGAGGTCATGGGGCCGCGCAACGGATGGCTCGGCGGCGACGGTGACCAGTGGGAGAGGGGACCATACTGGATTGACGGACTCATCCCGATGGCCTGGATTCTTGACGATGATGTCCTCAAACAGAAGGCTCAACCATGGGTGGAATGGGCACTTGCAAGCCAGAAGGAGGACGGCTTCTTCGGACCCGACACGGACTACCCATACGAGCGCGGGCTTCAGCGCGATAACGCTCATGACTGGTGGCCGAGAATGGTCGTCCTCAAATTCATGCAGCAGTATTGGTCGGCGACAGGTGACTCTCGTGTGATTGACTTCATGCGCAAATATTTCCGCTACCAACTCAACACCCTCCCGACCTGTCCTCTCGGCAACTGGACTTCCTGGGCGACCTACCGTGCATGCGACAACCTGTCCTCAGTCATCTGGCTCTACCGCCTCACCGGCGAGGAGTGGCTGCTTGACCTTGCTGCCACCCTCCACGAGCAGAGCCACGACTATGTGCACATGTTTCTCGAAACAGATGAACTTTCGCGCTTGGGCACCATCCACTGCGTCAATCTCGCGCAGGGTATTAAGGAACCGATCGTGTGGTGGCAGTGCGACCCGCAGCCGAAATATCTTGATGCCGTTCACACCGCTTTAGCCGACATTCGCAAGTATAACGGCGTCCCGTCCGGAATGTACGGCGGTGATGAACTTCTCCACGGCAACAACCCGACCCAGGGCTCAGAACTCTGCACGGCGGTAGAATTGATGTTCTCGCTTGAGGAAATGACTAAGATAACAGGAGACCTCTCGTTTGTCGATCATCTCGAAAGGATCGCTTTCAACGCGCTTCCGACCCAGCTCACCGACGACTTTATGGCGCGGCAGTACTTCCAACAGGCCAATCAGGTGGACGTGAGCCACTGCATCCATAACTTTGATATAAGCCACGGCGAGTCCGACCTTGTCTATGGTCTTCTCACCGGCTACCCTTGCTGCACTTCCAACTTCCATCAGGGCTGGCCGAAGTTTGTCCAAAACCTCTGGTACTCCACACCTGACGGCGGTCTTGCAGCCCTTGCATATTCCCCTTGTCGCGTCACGGCTCAGGCCGGCGGACAAGAGGTGACTATTGAGGAGCGCACACGCTATCCCATGGAAGGAAATATAAAATTGCTCGTCTCTCTTCATTCTCCGGCTTCCTTTCCTCTCCATCTGCGCATCCCGTCATGGACGGAGAATGCCTCGGTGACGGTGAACGGAAGCCCCGTCGAGGCTTCTGCCCCCGGCAGCGTGACTGTCATAAGTCGCGAATGGTCTGACGGCGACATCGTTGAACTTTCCTTCCCGATGAAGATCACGACCGACACATGGTACGAGAACTCCATTTCCGTGGAACGTGGTCCGCTCGTATATGCTCTTGAAATTCAGGAGGAATGGGTCAGGAAGGACAATTCTTCCGACCCTATTCACGGAGAGTTCTATTGGGAGGTGCATCCAAAGTCTCCGTGGAACTACGGTCTGGTGGATTTCGAGGACCCGAATGAGGACTTCGCGGTCACTGTCGATGAGTGTAAGCTCGATTCTTACTGGTATTGGAACCTTGAGTCCGCACCGATAGTCATCACGGCCAAGGCAAAGCGCATTCCTTACTGGACGCTCTACAACGGCATGACAGGCCCGATTCCATACAGCCGGATGTACGGAAACCCGGTCATACGCGACAAGAAGGAAGAAACCATCCGTCTCATCCCTTACGGATGCACGACGCTTAGGATTTCCGAATTCCCGGTGATATTCCGAAAATAACGAAATATATTCCCGGGTCTTCGGGAACATGAAACTATCAACCAATAATTTAAATCACTGTTAACCAATCGAATTATGGTGAAGAAACTCTTAAAGACTGCCCTCTGCGTGCTGCTTGCGGCACTCCTCGGGTGCGTGGGTTCTTTCTCCGCTGCGGGTCAGCAGAAAGATCTCATTAGGGTTACCGGAGTCATAACCGGTGACGACGGAGAACCTCTCATCGGTGCTGCCGCCTATGCGGAGAATAACCGTAAAGGAGGAGTCGTTACCGATGTTGACGGAGAATTCACGATTACGGTCCCGAGGGGTACGATACTCGTGTTCTCCTATCTCGGCTGTGACGATGAACGCCTTCCGGCGACTGAAAAGATGAATGTTGTCCTCAAGTCCAACAACCTCAGACTCAGCGAGTCCGTTTCCATCGGCTACACGAAGCAGAACCTGCGTGACATCTCTGCTTCCGTGGCAAAGATTGATATGGATGCAATCGAGAACACCCAGTCGGTCTCTCTCGTGAACATGCTCGCCGGGCAGGCGGCCGGTCTCCAGACCGTAATCAGAAGTGGAGTTCCGGGCGCAGCAAGCTCCGGAATAGTCATCCGAGGCAACAACTCCCTCTCGTCCGCCAACGACATCACCGGCATCAGCAACCCTCTCTACATTATCGACGGCATCCCGATGGCTCTTCAGGACTTTGCCGGCTACAATGTGACCGACAATGACTTCCTTTCCACCTTGAACCCTCAGGACGTGCAGTCAATCGACATCCTCAAAGATGCTGCGGCGACCGCGATTTATGGTTCACGAGGCGCGAACGGCGTTGTCATCATTACCACCCGCAAGGGAACGAGCGGAGCTCCACGCGTGACTGCGCGAGCCAGCTACGGAGTCATCACCAAGCCTTCCAAACTTGCCGTCTATCTCGGCAACGAGGAGCGCGAGGCGAAGATAGGCATGATTGAGACTACCCTGAGCAACCTTTTCGGTGACCAGGAGTGGTTCGACATCCGTCCTGCCGCAGCCGTCGAGATTATGGGGCATACCCTTCCGGCGGTGCTCACGGATAAATATAACCCGGCGTTCAACAATGCCTATGACTATCAGGAGATGTTCTATCAGAATGGTTCCACCCAGAACTACGACCTTTCGATGGAGGGCGGAAACAACAGCAACTCCTACCGCGTCAGCATCGGCCACTATCGTGAGACCGGCGTGCTCGTGGGCTACGGCGTACAGAGGACCAATCTCAACACCAGCCTCGTAACGGACCTCAACAAGTACCTGCACAATGAACTTGTGATGAGGTACACCTACCTCGACCGCAAGGGTGGCCTAAACGACCTCATGAAGGCCATGCCTACCTCTCCGACCGAACTCCCCTCGTCCCTATTCTATCGCTCCGATGAAGAACTTCGCATGATGAGCGGCCAGCTCGGCGACGCCTACAACAAAAACAGGACGCACTCCATATCAGTCGGCGAGACCCTTCGAGTAAAATTCTTCGATGGGCTGAGCTGGGATAACCAAGCGTCCATGATTCTCGACTACGGAAAGCGCGATTACTTTCTCCCGTCCGTCGCCCGTGACGACCACCGCAGCGTAGCGCACTCTTCGGCAGGTGTGACGACCACCATCAATGCCAACTCCGTCTTGAACTACAACCAGGCATTCGGAAAAGAGGGCGAGCATGGAGTCGTGGGACTGCTCGGAGTTGAGGTGAACACCAATACGTTAAACCAGCTCCGCGCCGAGGCCGAGGACGGAATGTCCGACTACCTCAAGGTCATTCAAGGCTACAAGAAGGAGAATACCTACGCCTACTCCGACATCGTTACCTCAAATATGTTCTCGGTGTTTGCCATGGCCTCCTACGGCTACAGAAACAACCGCTATAAGATTGAGGGAGTCTTCCGCCGCGATGCATCCTCAAGGTTCGGAGCCAACAATAAATGGGCTAACTTCCCTTCAATCAAGGCTCACTGGGCATTTTCCGAAGAGCCGTGGATGAAGGCCACGAAGAAATGGATGGACTTTGGAAAGTTCCGCGTGTCTTTTGGTACATCCGGTGAGATTTACTACGATCCTCTTCTCCAGTATAACTCGCTCGTGTCCCTCGGCTCGATCACCGGCGGACTAGGCTACATGTACAGCGACAAGATGGATATAAAGACCTACGGAGACAAACTTGCCCTCATCGCGGACTTCGACAAAATTGCCAACAAGGATCTCTCGTGGAGCCGCACCAAGGAAATCAACTATGGTCTGGACCTCGAACTATTCAACCACAGACTGTATCTTTCCGGTGACATATATTCAAAATATATGTCCGACCTCGTCTATACATCGCAGCTCCCGTCTTATGTGGGCTACAACAAACTCTCATCGAACCTCGTTGATATGGTGAGCCACGGATTCGAGCTTTCCCTCACCGGTTACCTTTTCCCGAGAACCTCCGCGTTCCAGTGGGACTGGACGCTCAATCTCGCGAACAACTCCACGAAGATTGCCAAGCTCGGAAACGGCGGGCGCGACTACATCAACCGCGGAGGCTACTATGCCTTCATCGAGGGAGCTCCTGCGTTTCAGTACTATATGTATGAATATCAAGGCACTCTCGACTACTACTCCGACCTTCCTGTGGATCCGTTCACCGGCGAGGCTCTTAAATACAACGGAGCCGATGCCGGTCTTGCCAGGAACCTTCAAGGACGCATATTTCCGGGAATGCCAGTCTTCACCGATGTGAACGGAGACTACCGTATTGAGGGATATGAGAGCGAGAACGACATGAAAATCATTGAGGGAAAGACTCCTGAGCCGAAGGTAACCGGCGGTCTCAACACCACCCTTCGTTGGAAGGGACTTTCTCTCAGAGTGAACACCTCCTTCGCGTTCGGACACTACATCGTGAACAGCACCCTCCAGCAGCAGCTCTCGCGCTTCGACGATGCTGCCAGCTTCTACCAATACGCGCTATATAAGTTCGACGATTCCAAGTTCTGGAAGGCTCCCGGCGATGGCTCGTACTATCCGATGATTTACGTAAACTATTGGGAAGGCGGTGGAGCGCGTTCGTTCCGTATGTCCTCTATGTTCATCGAGCCGGGCGACTATTGGAGTCTCGACAACGTGACACTGTCCTATGATCTGCCTCACAAATGGCTAGACAAGATTCGTATGAGGGGAATCAATGTCTATGTGACTGGACAGAACCTCGCGATGTGGAAGAAATCATCTGTGCTCGACCCTCGTCTTGTGTCCCGTACCGGATTCTACAACGGTTCCGGCTACCCGATTTCCCGCACGATAGTCTTCGGTGTTCAGCTTCAGTTCTAATAGTCTTTTTTAACGCTTACTTATAATTATATATAATGATAATATGATGAAAAAGTATATAGCAATTCTGATCCTGACCCTCGCCTGCGCTTGTGGATGCTCGAAGTTCCTCGATCCGGAGCAGGTAGATCTCATTTACAACGAAGTGTTTTGGAAGACACAGACGGACGCAGAGGTCGGACTTTCCGGTACCTACGCCCTCTATAGGGGGCTGATGGCCAATTCAAACAACTGGTACAGTCGCGCCGATGCGACAACCGGATTCATCCGCGCGGGTTGGAACGGCGGCTCGTCCCAGTATCTCTACACCAACGGAATCTACACCGACATCGCAAACCCGAGCAAGATGTGGGGCTCGCTTGAAGACTACTCCGACTGGAGCAACTTCTACAAAGTCGTAGCCCAGGCCAATATGGTCATTCGCAAGATAGACGAGATACCCGATTCCAAGTTTAAGGAGGGGCAAAAGGACCGCATTCTCGGAGAGGCCTACTTCCTCCGCGCCCTTGTATATTTCAATATCCTCCGCATCTGGGGCAACGCTCCGTACATCAGCGAGATGATTGAGTCCTCGAGTCAGGTCATAGACAAGGCTCTCTCTCCGGTGGTAATTCCGCGAACCGAAGACATTGACATTTGCCAGAATGTCCTTGCCGACGTGAACAAGGCGGTCGAACTCCTGAAGTTCAATGCTCCGGGAGGAGACGGTTGGGGCATCACCGCCGACAAGGGGGCTGCACTTGCCCTTTGCGGACACGCGAGTATGTGGATGTGGTTCCTCGTGCGCAGGGATCGTGTTCCTGGAGTCAACGCCTCCGACTATGTGAAGGCTGCTGTCACCGCTCTTGAGGACTTCCGCGACCACTCCAACCGCTCCTATGTGCAGTACACTGATATGAAATCCGTTCAATCAATGTACCGAGGCGGCTCCACCGAGGCTGTGTTCGAACTCAATATCTCCACCGAAAGCAGCGAGTCCTACCGTGCCGATATGGCAGGAGTCACAGCCCGAACCTGCAAGATGGAGTCTTTTGATGGCGACCCGATGAAGGACCGCTCAACACAGATTGACTGGGTTCCGGCGAGCCAGAAGGCAAAGATGTATCCTGAATATGATTTTGCGACACAGACCGGCGACATCCGTCCGAAACTCTTCTTTGATGCCTGGGATTCCGAGTACAACGAGCCTGTGAACGATACCGGTGGCGCGGAGAACGACAGAACAAAGGTCACGTGGCTAACGAAATATGCGATGTTTACGGCAGACAAGGATAAAAAGGTCGATGAATATGTCGCTTACTTCGCCGAGGCCAACATCCCCGTATTTCGCTACACCGACATTATGCTCCTCCTCGCCGAGGCTTATGTCCGCAACAAGCAGTACGGAAAGGCCGCGGCCATCGTGAACGACATCCGCGGAAGAGCGAAGATTGGCGATTACAAGGGCGACGACTCCGGCCTCGCCGACGAAATCATGCAGCAGAGGATAGCTGAGCTTTTCGGAGAGGGCTGCCTCTACTTCGACATGGTCCGCAATAACTATTTCCCGAACGACCACCTCATGGCCCCTGCGAAATACAAGCAGGAAGGCTACTACTGGCCGGTATCCTCGTCAATCATGAAAATGAATCCTCTCATAAGCCAGACTCCATATTGGGACGGCAAGACAAGGTGGTAATCAAATTAAACGCATAGGAATATGAAAAGATTTTTCAAATATATGATTATTGCGGCCGTCATCGCTCCGATTCTGTCATCATGCCGCACCGACGTCATCGGAGGCACGATAAACGAGACGAACAAGTTCGATATGACGACCTACGAATATTTGCTTCAGGACGAGAATACTACAGTTGTCGCCCAGCTTTTCGAGAAGGCGGGGCTCAAGGATGCCATAAACGGCGACGTTACGGTCATCAGCCCGTCTAAATACTCTGTGAACCGCTACATCCGCCGCAAGAACTACGGATTCCGCAATGGTGTCGAGGGCGCAGTAGAGTTCAAACTTGAGGATATGACCGCAGCCGACCTCTCCCAGATGGGAATGTACATCTATCCCGGCAAGTGGGGACGCGAGGATATCCCTGAGGAGGGAGTCTATCTCACATCCATCGACGGGAAGCAGGAGATTCACCTCACCCTTGACGAAACCAATACCGACCCAGGCTCGGCCTACGACGGCGGTAATGTGGCGGGCGCCGGTTTCCAGTACTCGAACTTCCTGCTCACCACCCCGAAGCTCATCCACGTTCTCTTTAAGAGGGGTACGAACTGGGAGCTTACCTACCTGGAGCGCGCCACCCTCACTCCGGACAACGACGAGTGCGACCAAAGCTACAGGATGATGGTCTCCGATATTCATACGAACACAGGCGTGATTCACATCGTCTATTGCGGCGATTCCAGCTACAACGAGCACTTCTACTATCACAGTCTTTTCTTCTTCGGCAAACACGCCGACGACAAGTAACATATAACAAATTATGGATATGAAGAAATATACGATTAAATATATTCTCGCGGCATTTGTCCTCATCTTGTCTGTGTCCTCATGCTTCAAGGAGCCGAAGGTTCAAGGATATATTGGCGAAGGCATAAGACTTCAAGGTTCAGACACGATGTATGTCGCGCTCGGCGCCAAGGTGGCTTCCAGCACCGCGTGGCTCGACAATTCCACCCGTCCGTGCAAGTTCAGAATCGAGAATGTTCGCGATGAGAAGGGAAACCGCGTCGAAGGCTTCTTTCGGGGATTCCCGACAAGGCTCTGGGCGGCTCCTTACGACTACCTTACAGACAAGACCCTCGAACAGGTGATGTCCAAACTCACTGATGCTACGCTTACTCCGCTGATGATAAACGAGACTAACGGCCAGCTTCGTGCAATGGAATCGACCGCCAACATCGGCCTCAAAGAGGGGGATATTTATCACGTTGATGTCAGCGTCTCTAACTCCAAGGGTTCTGTCTTTCTTGAGGACTATGCGATTCTTAAGATAGAGAAGGGAACCGGTGGCGAGTCCGCGGTGGATTTTGAACTCACGGACATGGTGAACGGAATCTGCATCGTCGGTAAGGATGACAAGGGCACGCCTTCCAATACTTTCCCGTACTACGACCAGATAAACGATGCTGCCGCTAATTTCTCCACCCGACGGGATAATATCTACAAGGACAACGGCAGGGAGAAGAATATGGCAATCCGCAAACTCAGCGGCGAGCCTTCTGTGGGAATCCGCGTCTATGTGAAAATGTACGACAAGAACGGCAAGCTCTTCAATCCTGAGGAATATGCCACATATTCTACGACTACGAGTTATATCGACTACTCTGTGAACCGGAAGAATCTTCCTCAAGTCGGTGCGAACTACAATTCGGCAAAACCGAACAAAGCAGAGGAAGGGCTATATTTGGAGTTTCCTTATACCCCTTGGCCAGTAGGGCTGACATATTCTTATATACGCGGGGCGATTTACAAAGATTTTAGCAATCTTGATTGGGAAAAACTCAAGAAAGATAACATAGCGGGGACTGCTCCGAAGAATGCAAATTGGCCGGCTGATGACTATGACGGCGGAAAGAACGGATGGTATGTCCGTATCCGTACCAATGTCAAATTCTATCAGCCGGGAACATACGAATTGGTTTTCGTTGTTCCTTACACAACTGCAAAGTAGTGTTGAAATCAAATATTTTTTCCGTCGGTGGCGTTATCGTCTCCGGCGGAAATTTTTGTTGGAAAATTTCATTTTCGGGCACTGTTTCGTAATGCCGTGTAAAATAGTCTGTTAAGGCTTCAGTTTGCGTTGAGGGCAAAA
>ENA-UOIY01000353-UOIY01000353.1-human-gut-metagenome-genome-assembly--contig:-P114-NODE-353-length-77242-cov-43.227124_pt1 | contig 77242 bp, 74 predicted proteins | sample MGYA00242335_ERZ723882 | MGnify/ENA metagenome assembly ERZ723882 | reverse complement strand
AGCGGCGGCAAGCCACCTGAGCGAGAAAGCCACCTCTCCCTTTTCTCCCTCGCTGTGGCTATAGAAACCGTGGAAAACCGCAAGTGGTTTACACACCGTTCCAACAGCCTGCACTTACCCTCTTTTTCCTCTCCGGATTTCTCCCTATACAGAGAAAACGTGTTCATTTTTGTTCCGAGAACGTACAGTTACCGTGATAGGTAGAGCGCAGCATGTCAACACGGCATAGAAAAACAAATGGCACACAGGAGGGATTATCCTCAAAAAAAGCCCCGAGACGCAACAAAAAGAAGCCCAGCATCGCGCCATTTGACGTGATGCTGGGCTTTTCCTCATTACAGCGATTTTCTGCGGATAAATCCATCCCCCGTTCGCAAGAGGGCATTTCGCATTTTGCTGTTTGGCGCGGAAATGTACCGTTTCGCAAAATCTCACGCGCAGAAGTATACCGTGTACGCTCCATCGTGCTTTGCTTTCTAATATATTTTTCTACGCGAGAAGAAAGAAACTTGCTGTTTTCACTACACCCGCTTTTAACCCGGTGTTTTTACTACCTCACAATAACTTTACTCAACAATCAAGCCGAAGTGCCGTAGCGCATCTTTGATTGCCTCGACCTTTTCAGGCGGACAGGGATGGTACTCATGCTTTCTCTGCTCTACCGCATTCGGCGCCTTGTGCATATCCAGTCCAACCATGCGCTTAACCTCCGCAATATATGCAGTATGAACTTTGAAGCCGTACTTTTCCTGAACATACTCCTGAATGCGCTTATAGGTCGGATTCTCCTTGACCTCGCCGGTTTCCACTTCCATTCTGACTTCAACCGTCAGTGGATTTGTTTCCCGTGACAAGAGGACCACCGTCTCAACATGGCACGAGACTCCCATTTAGATACTCATTTTCCTTGCCCGTTCGCATTATTGCGGTCAGGAACATATCCCCACGGTTATGTCCGTTCGCACTTTTGGCTCCGGGAACATTTCCACAGTTTGCCTGTTCGTCAGGAACATATCCACGAAACAGAGTATGGAAATATATTATTCCGATAAAAACAATGCCTAATAATTACAGCTGGCATCTAACTCATCATAAGAGCCATAAAACAACTCCGATATATCCTCGCCTGCATCAACCATTCTCATAATTCGGCAGTACTCCATCCCAAAAATATCAGCACCGGTGTCGTTTAAATGACCAGCATCATAATAAGCTAATTCGTCTGGAAGCATATCTTGTTTTTCTTTCAATAAATTGAAATCATAAAACTCAAGTTCATTTTCATAAGCATATTCTTTATACCAGTTATAAAAGACATCTAGATTCGAACACTTGCAGGTAACCAATTCAGACAGAGGAGTTGTAACCAGAATAATCCGGGTGCCGTGCTGCTTACAAAGCGCAATTATTTTATCGAGATACTGCACACTTTCATCATCTATTTCCGTCTCATATTCACGGGTATTATGTATTTCGCTATAGTTGTCATCAAGTTTAGTATCCGGCTTAGGTGTAGGGAAGTAGCCTTTATAAAACTCTGATAACTCTGTTGTGTAATTTCCAGTAACTAAGTTTTTCAGGCTGGTTATACCACGATTGATTGTGTCATAGTACACTTGCCCATATTCACTGGGATAAAAAGCCTTCGCAAAAAATCCTACTCTTTGCGAAAAACTATTAAATCTTCCCAGCACATATAGATCCCCTTCAGGCCCCTCATCTTTCCGATTTCTTGTCATACTATCATAGGAAAGCTCAATCACGACTGTTTCAATTGGATTTCGCTCGAGCTCAATAGATAAAAGCTCATAGCGACCCTTCATTGTCATTCTAGCGCCCGACAAATTATAGCAATTTACATCAAGTTCTTGATCTATTATTGACGGTTTGAATGCGCGTAGCCCATGAGATGCGCCACTTATTATGTAGTTCACTGAACCACTTAACGCATCTCGTTCTTTAGCATCTTGATAAAATGAGTTTTCTCCCTGAAAATATATTTCTGATAATCCAACACTAATGACAAAAATACATAACACAAAAATGATAGTTGTTTTCAGTGCCTTTTTAAAATTGAGCATATAAGAACCCTCCTACCATTCCTGAAGAAGGAACACCAAAATATACAATGCAGAAGAAAAGAATTACATATATAAGAATTCTAGTAGGATAGTGTGTTTTTGCCTCTAACCACTGTCGAATTGGTTGTTTCCTTTGAATTAAACTTGTGACGAAAAGCAAAATTGCCCCCAGAATAGCAGCGCCAAAAGCACGGTAGCTTGTAACAAATGGGAGAAGAGTTGATAATGAGGATGGTACACCTTTTGCTGTAAAAATTCTGGCCCAAAGTCCTAGGCCCGAACCCAACGTACCAACCTCTGGTAATACTTTTATGAAAGTGATCAAAACAAAGGTTCTTATAGTTTGAAAAGCTCTCCAAGCCCATGCACTCTCATTAATCTTCAATCTTGATTTCCAACTATCGTAAACCGGTTCCATCCAGATCGAAAGAATTATAAAGAGTCCATTTAATAAACCCCAGACGATATATGCCCAACTGGCACCATGCCACGCACCAGTTGCCAGCCATACAATAATCAAAGCCACAGTTGCGGGGATGGTATATGCCAACCGTTTACCAAACTTATTCTTTACTTTGAAAGCTAATTGCCTGTTCCAATTAGACATTCCAATCGGATAATAAATGTAATTCTTGAACCACGCGCCAAGGGTAATATGCCACCTGCGCCAATATTCAGTTACAGATTTTGAAAAATACGGACGCTCGAAGTTTTCAGCGAGACGTATTCCAAGCACTTCACAAAAGCCACACATAATATCCATGTAACCCGAAAAGTCTGCATATATCTGTATGCTGTACAAAAATGCGCCAATTAAAACGCTGATTCCAGGATACTGAGAATAATTAGCAAATACGTCTTGAACACACCCTGCCACTCCATTTGCGATTACCATTTTTTTGAAGAAGCCCCAGATGATTCTCTGAATTCCCCAAGAATAGTTTTTGTAGGTAAACGAATGTTCAGAAAACAACTCAGACGACAATTGCTCATACTGACTAATAGGACCTTGTGTCATCTGCGGAAAGAATGAGACAAACAGCAAAACCTTAAGATAGTTTCTTTCTGCCGTTTGTTTTTCCCAAAAAACATCTAAAAGATATCCTGTCGACTGGAAGGTATAGAAAGATATACCCAACGGGACTATAAGTTTAAATGTATTATCTATCCCATCTCCACCAAAACAGTGGACAAGAACATTTACCTGATCTACAGCAAAATGTGAATACTTTATTACACATAGTATTCCTATATTTAGAAGCAAGGTAAGGATCATTATCCTTTTCCTTTTTGCTTTAATGCCCGCCTTATACACTTTCTTTTCATCTTTGCTCAGCGTTGCTTTATTTTCTTTAATATAGACTTTTTGTTCTTCAAGTAATCGTTGCATATTGCAAGTTGCAAAATAGATAGTTGTTGCTGTAACAACCACAAAAACAGCACCTTTCGCACTTAACAACAAGTAGAATATGCAACTTGCAATTAGTAAAACGCCCCACTGGCATTTCTTCGGGACGATATAATAAACTAGAACAACTGCTGCCAAGAAAATGATAAATGCAAGAGACAGTATTGACATGCTATATCCCTCCCAATACATTTGGATAATACAAGCACTACTCCTCTTCCTGGATTGCCTGAATCATCTTCCACATTGCAGCGACACTATTAAAGTTCTCATTCCTCATCCATTTAGGACCAATCTCTATATCAAACACATCACATATTTCCGTAATCAAGGTCAATATGCTGAGAGAGTCCAATACCTTCCCATCAATAAGGTTAGTTTCATTTTCATAGTCAATATCCGGATCAATTTCTTCTAAAATCTCAAGCAGTTCGTCCATTATTCACAATCTCCTTACACTTCGTTTTTAATGCTTGCCGATCAATCTTTCCATTTCGGTTAATCGGCAGTTTTTCTTTTATAATAACTTTTCCGGGTAACATGTAACTGGAAAGCTGCGTCTTTAGCTCGCTCCGAATTTCTTTGCTCGTTTTTGTAGATGCAGGAACGAGTTGGCAAAACAGTATAATCTTTCGCTTCTCTTGATTATAAAGACAACAGCAACGATCAATTCCATCAAGCGAACCGGCTACAGTCTCAATCTCTCCAAGCTCAATTCGATGTCCCATATGCTTGATTTGATTGTCTCGTCTTGCGGCAAACAGAAGATTCCCTTCGGAGTCATATTGCGCCATGTCTCCGGTTTTGAAGCAGCGTACCGAACCCTCTCCAAAATCATGATATAAGAAGGATTGTTTTGTCTTCTCTTCATCATTCCAGTAGCAGTCCGCCAATGCATCACTGACTATATACAATTCCCCGACATGCCCCGGTTCAGTTACCAAAACGCCGTTGTCAAGAAGATAGAGCTTGCAATTATCCAGGGCTTTGCCCATTGGTAAAACTGCAGAGTTTTCAAACTCGCCCTCAACAACATAGTAAGAGCAAACTCCTGCAATCTCGCTTTGGCCGTATAGATTCACATAGGTGATGTCAGGTAATTCTCTTCTCCATACATTCAAGTGCTTCATCGGCATAACTTCGCCAACGAACAGCACTTTTCTTAATGTGGTGGGTTTATACATCGAGAACGGATTCAGCTGTGCAACTAAAGAAATCACAGTTGGCACCCAAGATGCAATGGTTACCTTTTTTTCATTAATATAATCAATCAGTTCTGGTGGAAGAGCGAATAGTTCCGTAGGAATGATTGCTATAGTAAGTCCCTTGCAGAGCATTAGATAGAAATCCTTAGCTGCAGCATCAAAAAAGAATGGAGTCTGATTTCCAATGATGTCGTTCTCGCTGAATTCCATTCTCTTCCAATATGCATCTATGAAGCAGAGCTCCGCACTCTGGGTTTTCAATACACCTTTCGGTTTTCCTGTTGAGCCTGAAGTATAGACCATGTAGAGGAGGTCATTAGTTGGATCTTGCGGAATTTCACACTCGTCAGAAGGCAGTTCATCATAATGAACAACTACTCCCTTATAATTGACCGCTTCTAAAATCTCATCTCCATCGTGGCTACACAAGATAGCTGGAAGATTCGCGTCTTCTATGACATGATGGATTTTTTCCATAGGCATTTCAACATCAATCGGAACATAGAAATTGTTACTATACAAGATCCCAATAAACCCGGCAAGTGGCTCAATGGCTCGATCTGTCAATACTCCTATTGGTTTTTTTGATATATCTAAGTTGTTAATAGCAGACCCAATTCTCTTTGAAAAAGAAGCAAGTTCCTGAAAGGTTAACTGGTTTTCTCGTAATTCAACAGCTGGCTTATCGGGATGCTCTCTAACAATTGCTTCAAAGCACTCGAGTATCCTGGACATGTTTAAACCCCTCTCTACATTCGTTATTATGATATTCAATTACTCCTGCTTTCGCTTCTCATAGGTTAGTCTCACGTCGTAGCCAAGAGCTTCCATCATAGCTAGGAACGATTTATTAACTATGTTCTCGTTCTTACGGATGAGCCGATTTACATATGACGGAGTAATTTCCTATTTCTTCTGCAATCTTTGCCTGTGCGGTTGATGCTTCAATACATTTCACCTTCACATCTAACTCAATGTTATTTTTGAGCATATTCTCACCTCACTATGGTGTTGCAAAAAGTTGTAGAATTCGTACAAGTTATTGTAACCGATAACGTATTCTTTTTCAATCATTATTTTGTATGTATGACTATCGTCTTCCGTCAGATACTCCTCCAGCCACCTGCGGGCCTCATACCCGAGGTGTGCGTCGATCAGCTCCATCATGTCTCTGATATCAAAGACGGTGTGGTTACTTCCGTCCGAAAGCTGTAAAACCTCAGCCATTGTCCTGCACCTCCTTCAGGATGCCTGGTATCTGCTCCGGGTCATCAAGGACCGAAACCTGAAAGCCAAGCTCCCGCAGCTGCTCGTGCCGCCGCTCCTGAATGGCCCTCGGCTTCTGGCCGGGAGCCTTCACACCTCAACGAATCCGATGTGGGCCTTTGGCAGCAGCACCATGCGATCCGGCATTCCGTCCGTTCCGGGAGATACCAGCTTAGGGCACATGCCGCCCTCTGCCTTCACCGCCTTGACGAGTTTTTGTTCGATCTGCTTTTCTCGCATTGTGCATATTCCTCCCAGCACTCTTCAAAGACCTCGAGGCAAGCATCGCAGGCCTGACAGCTTTCCAGGTATCCTCGGATCACACCGTGCCCGTCACGATCCTTAATGCCAACACGGGTCGGGAACTCGGCCTCATCACCAGCCATATCATTTGCGAGGTCGGCTTTGCGGCCTTCTTTGTTGTAGTAGTTGCGTTTCATATATCCGTAGAACGTCATGATTGCTACCTCCATCACATGAATTTTTAAGGTGGTGGTGTAGTCGGATGAAGGTCTCTACATAACCCCTTATATAAATATTTTTCTTCTGAAATTTCTTTATATAGGGCTCTATGTAAAGAGGTACACCCGTCTACACCACACTCTAAAATGCTTGATATTAAAGGCTTTTCAGCCTACGCCTGATGCAGTCAAATGTAGGTCAACTGCCAAATTCCGTCTTGATGCGCAGCCCTTTGACCAGTACTCCCTGCTTAAAACGTCTCCGTTCAAAGTCCCTCTGGGCCAGAGCATTGTAGAAATCTGTGGTGCTTCTGGCATACTCGCCCATGCGCATACAGTAGGCGCGGTACTCCTGATAGAGCTCACCGGACTTCTCCCGGTAAGAAGGATCGACCTCGCAGCACTCTTCCAGAAACTCGCTCATCCAGTCGTTCTGCCCGCGATAAGCATCAATGGCATCCTGGACCACCTTCGGATTCTTCAAATGGAAGTCCTTAGAGATAATGCGTTTGGCACCCTCGATGATCCACGAAAGGACTGCCGGGCCTGCGTTCTCGAAAAGGTAATCGGCATAGTTCTTCACGTCGCTCCGGCCTTCAAACACCGCATTGAACGGAATCACGATCAGCCTTCGCCACGTGCCCTCGTCCGTTGCACCCACCTTCGGCAGGTGATTGGTATAGAGGACCAAGGTGTGTGACGGCGTGAAGGAAGCAGGCTTGCAGAACTTCTTCTCACCGTAAATGTCGTCGGTGGAAGTGAGCTGCTTGACCACAGAGGTGTTCAGGCGCATGCCCTCTTCCAGTTCCTTCGCCAGCGCCAGCCGCACACCCTTAAGCTCTGCCATCTCCGGTTTCACGTTCCTGCGGCAGCCGACCGTCAGGGTATCCGCAGACACGTTCCCGGCATACCCGCCGAGGACCCTTGCGATGGTGTTCCAAAAGGTCGACTTGCCGTTCCGGCCTTCGCCATATGCGATGATCATCGCCTCCATGTACACCTTGCCGATGGCGGCCAGACCTACGACCTCCTGCACGTAGTCGATCAGTTCCAGGTCTCCGAGGAAGGTCTTATAGAGCGCATCCAGCCAGATCGCCTTTCCCGTATCACCGGGCTCCACGGTCGTGACCTTCGTGCAGTAATCCTTCCAGTTGTGTTCCTGCATACCCTCAAGTCCATCAACCAGACGGTACGACGCGGACGGGGTATTCAGGAGCAGCGGATCGCTATTCAGCTCTTCCAGTTCCACTCCAACCATCGGCTTGGCGGCCTCCATGGCAGAGCGGATGTATTTGATGTTCCGTCTGCCCATCACGAACTTGTAATAGGTCAGCGCGGACAGGTATTCCTCCAGCAGCTTTAAGAGATCGTCGGACAGACCGTTCAGCGCTCTCTTGCCTCCGGCCAGTGCGGCCTCGTCTCCACCGGCATTTAAGAAGGCCTGCTTGGTGGTGAACACGAGCAGTTCCGCATCGGCCAGCTGCTGATCCAGAAACTCCATCGTCGCACCGAGGGCAGCTTCCTTCGATTCGATCCAGTAGGTCCCGTTGTAGCGGAAGTAGTCGGTGGCCGGGTTGAAGCAGATCTCGTCACCGTATTCTTTCGACAGGATCTTCGCCTGCCCGATGTCGGAATAGTCCTCCGGTTTCAGACACCCGGCAGGACCGGCGAGCTTTGCAATGTTGAACTGCTCCGGAGGGACATAACCTTCCTGTTTCGTGACGACCTTCTCGAACTTTCTGGCACTGCGCCAGATCTTCGTCAGTTCCTCGTCCGGGAGTGGCGGCTCACACTTGGCGGCCTCATCCAGAAAGATCTTGTGCGAGGCATCGTTCCAGCCATAGCGCTTGACCACCCGACCGGCAAACCGGGACAGGGTCGCATTCCGGCTTCCTTCCTTAATGACATGGCTGCCATAGCTGCCCTTGTCCATCCCGGCATCGAAATCTTCCTCTTCCAAAAGGTCGTTCAGCGTCTTGGGACCGGGAAGGTACTCGACCTGGGGATTATCGGTGCCATAGAAAAAATGAGCCGAGTCTAATGCCTTGGGGTACACATAGGGAAAGATTGCTGCCACCTGCTGCTTCATCGCTTTATAGGCATCCGCATCTGTTATCGGCTCGATCTCCAGAAACGCATGGAACTTCGGCCTCGCGGGCTTTCCGTTTTTCTCCTTCATGTGGTGGCGGCTGTAATGGATGCCGATCGTCACCTCGGGGAAGGTATTCTGCAGATCCTCCGGTGTGACCCAGTCGTCCGGATTCTCCGAATGATCATTGTCAAACTCCACCGCGAGACAGTTGCTGGTGATAAAGTTCGCATTGCTGCGGTAGCTGTTTTTATATTCCGCGCAGACATAGTCCCTTGAGACCGCCTGTGCCAGTGACGCTGCATCGGTGACGTCGGCCTTGTGAGGATACAGGCAGTTGCCCTCTCGACCGATGCAGTCAGCGTAATAAATATTGAACATACGTTATTCCTCCATACTCAGACAGGCAGACCGGACCAACCCCGGCCTGCCTTTTTCTTTTTCAGTCGTCCACATCGCAGCGCTGATAGTTGATGGCCGTGTGGGCAAATTCCAGAGCTTTCATGATGGCGTTCAGCCCATCGTCGCCGCAGCAGGCAATGGTGATCCCGGCGATGTTGCCATCGTCGTCCCGGATCGGCCCCAAGAAAAAGTCTCCGGACAGGCACAGAAGACTCAGGTACGTGCGGCCTCCGGCATTGCGGCAGCAGCCGCCTTTATATCCGGTGGTCCCGGCTTCTATCTCAAGGTTGGTATTTCCATCACAGATCTCGCGCTGGAAGGTCTCGACCACTTCGCCGTTGATCTTCTGGACGCTCTCTTCAATCGCATACATTGATTTCTTCCTCCTTCACGTGTCGGATTGGTATTCCGAGTTCAGCCGCGTAAGCCATCTCACGCCGCATGCCTTCACTGATCACATCCCCGCAGACCCAGAGCTCCCTGCAGACATCCATCAGGCGCAGGTCCAGGCTGATCGCCAACTCCCGCTCCGTCTCTTCCGATAAGAAAAGCGGCAGATAGAGGTGTGGCGTGATTGGGACGCAGCCCTCGTCGACCGCAAACCGGCTGTACCGACAGGCCCGATCGAGGTTCCCGTTCACATCGCCTGAGTACGGGGAACAGATGTAAATGATGGGTGAATCCTTGTTTTTTACTTCCATGGGAAAGCGCTCCTTTCATCGTTCTGCTATCCCATGCCTGCAAAGGCTCCATTTTTATAACCGGAAGCAAATTTTTCTGATCGCTTCCTTTTTTTATATGGAAAAAGCCGCTCCCGGAAATTTCTCCGAGGGCGGCTATAAAAACGATCGATTTGCAGGCATGGGAGTATGACCGGCAAGCAGCGGTCACCGCTTCCGAAAAAAACTGAAGCGCCGTTATAAAAAATCGCTGTTTGCAGGCATGGGTAGTTGAGAACACAAGAAAGGAGGAAATCTCTCATGACAAAGAAAGACAAACAGGTTCTCATCGAGGGGCTGAAGAAGCTGTCAGCGGATGTGGCGGATCTCGCCGCGCTGCTGGAAGGAACTGAGGCTCCGGCAAAGACGCAGGACGCACCTGCGAAGGACCCGGCTCCGATGCCTGAGAAGGAAGCACCCGCCAAGGTGTACACCTACGAAGAGACACGGGCCATCCTCGCAGAAAAGTCCAGGACTGGTTTCAGAGCTGAGGTCAAAGCGATTCTCACCGCGCACGGTGTGAAGCAGCTTTCCGAAGTGAAGGACCCGGAGGAACTGGCCGCCATTGTCGCGGAAGCGGAGGTTATAGGGAATGGCTAAGCATGCATACCTTGCCGCCTCCGCCAGTGAACGGTGGCTCAAGTGTCCACCTTCCGCAAAGCTGTGTGCGCAGGAGGAAGATCGCGGATCACCCTACGCCCAGCAAGGCACCGACGCTCACGAGTTGGCTGCCTACCTTGCCGAGAAGGCGCTGGGCAGGAACAGCCGTGATCCGACCGAGGACCTGACCTGGTACGACGCGGAGATGCAGGAAGCCGCTGAAGGCTACGCTGCCTTCGTAATGGAACAGGTCGCAGAGGCCAAGAGCCTGTGCGCCGACCCGCTGGTCTGCATCGAGCAGACACTGGACTTCTCCAAATGGGTCGAGCACGGTTTCGGAACCGGCGACTGTGTGATCGTCGCGGACGACCTGCTGCACATCGTGGATCTGAAATATGGTCTCGGAATTCTGGTCTCCGCTTCCGGTGAAGACGGTACCGGCAACAGTCAGCTCAAGTGCTACGCGCTGGGTGCGCTGGACACTTTCGGAGACTTATACGACATCCGCCGTATCAAGCTCTCCATCTACCAGCCGCGCAGGGAGAACGTGGACACGTTTGAACTGAGCAGGGAGGACCTGCTGAAGTGGGCTGATGAGGTACTGGCCCCGATCGCAAAGCTGGCCTACGACGGTCTCGGTGAATTCGCTGCCGGTGACCACTGCCAGTTCTGCAAGGTCAAGGCCAACTGCCGGAAACGTGCTGAGTACAGTATGGAACTGGCGAAGTACGACTTTGCCGAGGCTCCCACCCTCAGCGAGGATGAGATCTCGGAGATCCTGCCGCAGATCGACAGCCTTGTATCCTTGGCCGAGGACATCAAGTCCTACGAGCTGGAGCAGGCACTTTCCGGAGTCCGCTATCCCGGCTTCAAACTGGTCGAAGGCAGAAGCAACCGCAAGTACACCGACGAGGTGGCTGTCGCCACGGTCGTATCGAATGCCGGATACGATCCATATGAAAAGAAGCTGCTGGGCATCACCGCGATGACCCGCCAGCTGGGCAAAAAGAAGTTAGATTTAGATTGAGATGAAATATTTGTGCCAGATGGTGGCACGGACGCCGGAACTCTCTCCGATCGAAATAAGATAAAAGACTCCTCCCGGGAATAGTACCCAGCGAGGATTAGCTACGAGTATATGCTCATTTTGATTGAGGGGCAAGATAGAATCTTCATAAATTTTTTTGTTTTAGTTGCCGATAATTCATCGGGTGACATCTCCTCCTGCACCTGCAGGAAAAGGTCTCGCGGAATGATGGCCTCGTGACTGTTCTCCACATAGTACTGCGGCACGATGCCCTTGTTGGCCACCCGCTTCTTGTTCAGGAAGTCGGTGGTGACCGTCTTCTGCAAAAGCGCATCCCCGATGTATTTCTCGTTTGTCAGTATCTTCTTCAGGGTGGAGGCCAGCCAGTAATCGCTGCCTGCCGCAGTCCGGATACCGTCAGCGGTCAGCCCCTGGCCGATGGCGTAGTAGCTTTTGCCCTCCAGGTACTCCCGGTAGATCCGTTTCACCACCTCAGCCTCTTCCGGATTGATCACCAGGTTGCCATCCTCGTCCTTGTCGTATCCGAGGAACCGGTTAGTGCAAACCTGCACCTTGCCTTGCTGGTACCGGTACTGCAGCCCCAGTCGGACGTTCTGGGAAAGGCTCTGGCTCTCCTGCTGAGCAAGGGAGGCCATGATGGTGAGCAGGACTTCGCCTTTGGCGTCCAGGGTGTTGATGGCCTCCTTCTCAAAGAAAACCGGTATGTTCTTATCCTTCAGCTGTCGGATGTACTTCAGGCAGTCGAGGGTGTTGCGGGCAAATCTGCTGATCGACTTGGTAACTACCATATCAATCTGGCCTGCCATGCAATCGTCGATCAGGCGGTTGAACTCTTCACGCTTCTTGGTGTTGGTGCCGGAAATACCATCGTCGGCATAGATGCCCGCGAGCTCCCAGCCGGGATGGTTTCCTATGAATTCTGTATAGTGCTCAATCTGAGCTTCATAACTTGTCGCCTGCTCGTCGGTCTCCGTGGATACGCGGCAGTAAGCTGCTACCCGGAGCTTCGGAGCATCTTCTGTTTTCTTCCTCGCGCCGACTGTTTTCCGCGCAGGGATCATTGTCACTGTTGCCATTTCAAACCTCGCTTTCAATCAGGCTGTACACAAGCTGAAGGAAGGCAAAGACCTGATCAAATACTTCTGCTGCCCCTGCAAGCCCACGAAGAGCAACGGCGGCCGGACATGGAACCTGCCGCACCACGCGCCGGATAAGTGGGCGCTTTTCAAAAAATATAACGAGCGCGATGTGCAGGTGGAGATGCAGATACAGGAGCGGCTGAAAAATTACCCGGTTCCGGACTTCGTCTGGGATGAATACCACCTCGATCAGGAGATCAACGATCGCGGCATCATGATCGATCAGGATATGGTCCGGCAGGCGCTGCGGATCGACGAACTTTCCAAATGTGATCTGACCGCCAGAATGCAGAAAAAGACCGGGCTGGAGAATCCCATCTCGGTCGTACAGATGAAGGACTTCCTTGCGGAAAACGGCATGGAGGTGGATAGTCTGGGGAAGAAGGACGTCGCCGCCATGATCAAAACCGCACCGGACAATCTGGCGGAGGTGTTAGCCCTCCGGCTGCAGCTGGCCAAGAGCTCCGTTCGGAAATACCAGGCGATGCAGAATGCGGTCTGTGAGGATGGCCGGTGCCACGGCATGTTCCAGTTTTACGGTGCCAACCGCAGTGGCCGGTGGGCCGGACGCCTGATCCAACTGCAAAACCTGCCTCAAAACCACATGGACGATCTGGAGGAGGCGCGGGATCTGGTAAAGGCCGGTGACTATGAAATGCTGGATAGGCTTTGATGGCGTACACGTCATCCTGGAGCTTCTCGTTCCAGTAGTTCATGAGGCAGTCGTAGATGTCGTAATGGTCGAGGAAGAGCGAGTCCTCATAGGCATCCAGAATCTTGCCGCCAAGCTCCCGGATGAACAGCTTGGGGTCGGTCGCGTCCGAAATGCCAAGGAGCCGGTCGCGTACTTCATCGCGCCAGACCTCAAACACCTCCGTGCCTTCCTTCCGCTTCTCCGCCTGCAGATGGACATCAGCCTCAAACACAGCTTCGATTGCGTCAGAGGCCAGCGCAAGCTGGTATATGTCATGGGCAGGATCAACACAGGTGAAAATGGCATCCTTTAGTTCTCCGGACACCGACCACAGGCGGTCGAGCGTGTCGATATCGTGCTTTGGAATGCCGCCGCGCAGATGCGCCGCGATATTCTGCGGCAGGGAGTCGTCTATCCTCTGGATATACCTCGGCACGTTCATGTTGCCGTTGTTCGTGCTCTCATCGGTGATTTCGGAGTACGGCACCATATGGGAATAGCCCCGGATTTCTTCCTGGGCGGTGTACACGCGGACGATCTTCTCGATGTCCTGTTCCCGGAGCCTGTTCTTATTGCCGTCCTTCTTATAGCCGTTGCTGGCGTCGATGAAGAAAATTCCCTCGCGGGTCTCCGCATCCTCTTTATCAATGAATACCAGGCAAGCGGGGATGCCTGTCCCGTAGAACAGGTTCGCCGGGAGGCTGATAATGCCCTTGATGTATCTCCGCTTCAGTATCTCCTTGCGGATGGTCTCCTCGGCATTGCCGCGGAACAGCACGCCGTGGGGCATAACGATGCCCGCCTTGCCCTTGCTGTCCAAGGACTTTATGACGTGGAGGAACCAGGCGAAATCGCCGTTCTTCTCCGGGGGGGATGCCAAACCCCTCAAAGCGGTGATAGGGGTCGTCGCTGGCTTTCAGGCCGTCGCTCCAAGACTTATCTGAAAACGGCGGATTCATGACAATGAAGTCAAAGGTGCGAAGCTGTCCAAAGCCGTCTTTGAAAAACGGATCAACCAGCGTGTTGCCGCGTTCGACTCTTCCCGTGTCCCTGTGATGGAGGACGAGGTTCATATTAGCAAGACCGGCTGTGGAGATATCTTTTTCCTGCCCATGAATGGTCACCAGATCACCATAGGGGCCCGTGGGAGCCTCATCCGCCGCACGAATAAGGAGGCTGCCGCTGCCAGCCGCTGGGTCATACAGCGTCCAGGATTTATTGGGATCAAACTTGATATTCCCAATGCCGATGAGCCGCGCAATGATGCGGGAGACCTCGCTTGGCGTATAGAACTGGCCCTTACTCTTTCCGGACTCCTGGGCGAACTTCATCATGAAGTATTCGTAAGCGTCGCCAATGATGTCGTCGCCACTGGCACGATTGGTGCGGAAGTCGATGGCGGGATTCTGGAATACGCCAATTAGCCCAGAGACCTTGTCCACAAGTTCTTTGCCGGTTCCAAGCTCGTCCGTGTTGTTGAAGCTCACGTCCGGGAGCGACCCCTGCAGATGGTTATCCTCCATAAACTGCCGGATGATCTTGTCTACACGCTCGCCAATGTCTGGCTTGCCTTTCGCGCTCTTCAAAGCGTCGAATGACGTCGCATCTGTGATATTGTATACGGACAGAGGATCTCCCTTGTACCTATCCGACACATATTTATGGAACAGCAGCACCAGAACATAGTCTTTGTACCGCGCAGGTTCCACGCCGCCCCGGAGCTTGTTGCAAGCCTCCCAGAGCATGGAATATAATTCTGACTTCTTCACAGCCATAACCTCTTAATCTCCATTTCTATGTTGCTTAGAATTCATTGACGTCTATTCCTGCTTTTAGCAGTCGTTCATACCGCTCATTCGATATCATGATCACCATCGGCTTCCCGTGCTTTAGAACATAACCGACCGTATCCTCCTCAGATACCTTTGTGAATATCTTGGAAGCCTGGCCCTTTAGGAAATCCGACATATTATAATGCTCCAGCGGTTTTATGCTTTTTCTTTCGTCATTAGTAATATCAGTCATTTCGCACCTCCTGAGTCAGAACAAAACACCAATCTAAAGTATATCAAAATGTAATGACTTTTTCAAGTACTCTTGATTAACTTTCTTCCCAGCATGTCAAAATCAGTTGTTAGGGAACCTCTGAATAAATTGGCTGCGGCGCTCAGCGGGTCTTTTGTCCCAACTTATCGGTTTGAAAATCTTGAAATACACAAAGTATTCCTGCGATTTCCAAACCTCAATCTGGAACAAAATCCCTCGCTGACCGCTCTTGCAATTTAATCAGAGGTTCCTTAGATAAAAAAGCAGAAAATCTCTCAACTTTGAAAGTTGGGATCAGGCTCCTTCGGGAGCCTTTTTTTGTCGCCTTTAGATTGAAGAAGCCTTATTCATTGGGCTGTTTGCCCAACTTCCGGAGTTGGTCGGGCATTCTGGATTTTCACTATACTAAGTTTGCTCGTGAATGCAGAGGCTCCGTTCAGCCAGTCGACAGACTGAACGGCGTGTCGCAGCCCCTCGTTCTGAACACAAGAATTGAAAGGGCCGGTAAGGCGAACAACCGGATTCTTTCAGAAAAATCATGAGGTGTCAATCTAATGACAAAGGCTGAAAGAGAGAACTGGCTCATTAACATCCAGAACGCCGCCACCGAGGTGGCAATGGTACACGGCTGGGAAACGATAAGGTTCATCCTTAACGAGTATGGTGGAGGTGTATCCAGCATCGAGCACCTGCGTCCCTGCTATTACGAATCAGTCTGGAACGCGCTCTTCGATTATGAAAGAGAACTGAAAGACTAACTCATTAACCCTAACGTCTGCGGCGGCGCACATTGACCGGCCGGAATGTGTGTGCATGGCCAAAGCAGGCAAGATCCACTGAATATGTCCAGTGTCATGCACCACTGGTCACCGATTTGAAACGGGGATAGCCCCAGAGGTGACCAATGAAAAGAATACTGGCGTGCCATGGCGGTTGTCTCCGTTTCGCAATTTGCGAAAGGAGTCAATCTACATGGCAAAGAAAGCATTTATCCCGTCGCATAGCGACAATCTCAACAATCCAGAACGCGAGTTCAGGCATCACACAAGTATCGGGCCGAATGGCGAGCTTCTGTTCGATTGCCCACTCGAAATCCGAGACCAGCAGGATCTCGACAACTATGGCATCACCTGGAGTGACTGCCGGACGCTCAACTTCCACGGTAGCGACAAGGTGACGGTCTTCTTCTTCAAAACGGAGAACCGTGCCTTCGCCGAGTACCAGTGGAGCTATCTGGACACCCAGCACTCACGTGGTTATGCCAGCGTCAGATGCATGATCCCCGGCAAGAGGAAAGCATTCATCAAATGCCCTGACACCGTCTCCTGCGCCACCTGCCCTTATAAGGACAAGAAGCTATCCTCCATCATCAGTTGGGATGGCCTCGTCGAAACTGGATATGAGCCGGTCGGCAGTGCCCCTGTGGACGAGCAGGCTATTGCGAAAGACGAGTACAATGGTATTAAGGCATTGATGGACGCGGAGGACATCCGCATTGCGAGAGCGTTTGAGATGAAGGAGCTGCAGGGCTACTCCGTTAGGGAGATAGCTGCAGAACTGGAAATCTCCCAGCCTCTCGTCTATCAGTTGATCGCCAAAGCCAAGGCTATCGGCAAGGAATACCGCAAAATTAACGATTAAGACAGAAAAAGGCGGCATCGGAACTGATCACTCCGGTGCCGCCGCTTTCTATCTGGCTGTCAGTAAACTCATATCCACGACCTACCCAAATCAGTAAAATCCTATTCTCGTTTTCCCAAAAGTAGTAAACTCATAGTCTCGTTTTTCAAAATAGTAATCTCGTAGCCTCGACCCTGCTTCTGGACAAGTTCCCACAGAGGATAAACGAGGGTTTCCATCACGCCTGGCACGATATGCCCCCGGCGACGGAAACCCCAGTATTTCAGGCTTTTCAGGCCCCTAAGTTCAAGAATGTGTTAGTAGACAGACGGTCTCGACATGCGCGCAGCGGGGGAAGAGGTCGACGGACTCGGCGTGGCGGAGGGCGTAGCCCTTGGCGTTCAGGAGCTTCACGTCGCGCGCCAGTGTGGCCGGGTCGCACGAAACATAGACCACGCGTTCAGGGGACATGGCCGCGATCGCCTCGATGACGTCGGCGCTCAGGCCCTTGCGCGGCGGATCGACGACGATCACGTCGGGCGCGACGCCCTCGGCGGCAAGCCGGAGCGCGGCCTGCCCGGCGTCGGCGCAGAAGAACCGCGCGTTCTCAATGCCGTTTCTCTCGGCATTTTTCTTGGCGTCCTCGATCGCTGCCTCGACGACCTCGACGCCGATGGCCTGCCTCGCGCGCCGGGCAAGACAGAGCGTGATGGTGCCCGTCCCGCAGTAGAGGTCGAGCACGGTCTCGCGTCCGGTCAGACCGGCGGCGTCGAGCGCCTTTTGATAAAGCACCTGCGCCTGCGCGCGGTTGACCTGATAGAACGAGCGCGGGGAGATGCGGAAGCGCAGACCGCAGAGCACGTCCTCGATGAAGCCGTCGCCCCAGAGCGTCCGCGTCTCGTCGCCCAAAACGGCGTTGCCGCGGCGAAGGTTCGTGTTCAGAACGACGGTTCGTAATCCGGGAACACGGTCGCGCAGGGCGCCGACCAGCTCGTTTTCCCGGGGATGACGAGCGCCGTTTGCGACGATGCAGACCATGACCTGTCCGGTCGCCTCGGCGTGTCGCACGAAAATATGTCGGACAAGGCCGCTGTGCTGCGTCTCGTCATAGGCCGGGACGCGGAACTGCCGCATCCAGTCAAGCACAGCCTGCTTCGCGCGGTCGGCGCATTCCGGAAGGATCAGGCAGCGCTTGACCGCAACCACCTCGTGTGTGCCCTCGCGGTAAAAGCCTGCGATCGGCTTATTTTTCTCGGTGGTGACGGGGTATTGCGCCTTGTTGCGGTAGCCCTCGCAGGTCGGCGCAGGTGTGAGCGCAAGCGTTTCAAGCGACTGTCCGCCGAGGCGGTTCAGGGCGTCGAGCACACGCTGGCGCTTGAGCTCGCACTCGGCCTCATAGGTCAGATGCCAGAACCGGCAGCCGCCGCAGCGCTTGGCGTAGGGGCAGGCGCGGTTGACGCGCGCGACGGATTTTGTTATAATGTTGACGATCTTTCCGTGCGCGCTGTTTTTCCCGACATGGGTGATGCGCAGGTCATATTCCTCATCCGGCGCGGCGTTCGGCACGAACACGGCGCAGCCCTCCACGCGGCAGACGCCCAGTCCGTCGCTGGTAAAGCCGGTCACGGCCGCGCGGTACAGTTCATTTTTCTTCAGCATAATTCCTCACTGTTTCACGTGAAACACAGATTTTTTGACATGACTATTCTATCACGTTTTCGGACGTTTGAAAAGGGTGATTCGATGTTGAGCTACAAAAACTGCACGCTCTGCCCGCGCCGCTGCGGCGTCGACCGGACGGCAGAGGAGCGCGGATTCTGTAAAATGGGCGCAGAGCTGACGGCAGCCAAGGCGATGCTGCACTATGGGGAAGAGCCGCCGATCTGTGGCAGCTTCGGAACGGGCGCGGTGTTTTTTTCGGGCTGTACGCTCCGATGCAAATTCTGTCAGAATTCCGAAATCTCCCTGCATCTGCACGGGCAGGCAATCTCATCCGACGAGCTACGTGCGGTCTTTGAGCGTCTGATCGACGACGGCGCGCAGTCGATCGATCTGGTCACGCCGACGCAGTTTTTGCCGTCAATCCTTCCCGCGCTCACACCGAAGCTGCCCGTCCCTGTGATCTACAACTGCGGCGGCTATGAGCGCGTCGAGACGCTGCGCGAGCTGGAGGGACTGATCGACATTTATCTTCCCGATTATAAGTACAGCGACGCGGCACTGGCCGCGCGTCTCTCCGGTGCGCCGGATTATGTGGAAACGGCTCAGGCTGCGATCCTCGAGATGTTCCGGCAGGTCGGTAAGGTACAGCTTGAGGACGACGAAATGCAGCGCGGCGTCCTGATCCGCCACCTGGTCCTGCCCGGGTTTATTGAAAACAGTCTCGGTGCGGTGGAGTGGATCGCAGAGACCTTCCCGAAAAATTCAATCCTGTTTTCGCTCCTGCGGCAATACACGCCGATCGGCGCACAGGAGCCGCCGCTTGACCGGCGCGTCACGGACGAGGAATACGACGGTGTGCTCTCATGGATGGAGCTGTGCGGTCTGGACAACGGCTTCCTACAGGACGCGGCAGCCGCAACAACGGAATACCTTCCCGAATTTGACGGCAGCGGACTGGCCGTACCGCCTGAAAAAACGGAACGCTAAGAAAAAATCGTGTTTCACGTGAAACAATGCACGCTGTTTTTGTTGCATTCCGTCTGCATGTATGATAGAATGTGTTCAAGAATCGATACATTATAAAAAGGAGGCGGCTGCATGGCGAAGATCATTGCCGTCGTGAACCAGAAGGGCGGCGTGGGGAAAACCACGACGTCCGTGAACCTGAGCGCCGCGCTGCACGAGACGAGCGCTCGTGTTTTGCTCTGCGATTTCGATCCGCAAGCGAACGCGACCTCCGGCATGGGCGTGGACAAGCGCACTGTCAAGGCCAGTGTCTATGACGTCATCATCAACGACGTCTCCCCGGAAAAAAGCATCATCATGACAGGATACGGCGATGTAATGCCCTCGTCGGCCGCGCTGGCGGGCGCATCGGTCGAGCTGATCGGGATCGAACAGCGGGAATATTGCCTGAAGGAGCGTCTCGCGCTCCTGCGCGACAGCTACGATTACATTTTCATCGACTGCCCGCCCTCGCTCGAGCTGCTCACACTGAACGCGCTCTGCGCAGCGGACAGCATTCTGATCCCGGTGCAGTGCGAGTATTACGCGCTCGAGGGGCTGTCCGACCTGATGTCGACGCTCCGCGCCGTGAAAAAGCGTCTGAATCCGAAGCTGCATATCTTCGGCGTGCTGCTGACGATGTTTGACGGACGGACGAATTTCTCCAATCAGGTCGCGCAGGAGGTGCGGCGGCATTTCCCCGGCAAGGTATTTGCCACGGGGATTCCGCGCAACGTCCGCCTGGCCGAGGCGCCGAGCTACGGCGTACCGGTTTTTGCCTATGACCGCAGCTCCCGCGGCGCGCAGGCCTATCAGGCCGTCGCCGAGGAGATCCGCAGAAAGGAGTAACTATGGCAATGAAGCAACGGGGGCTTGGGCGCGGTCTCGGCGCGCTGCTCACCGATTATTCCGAGAACGATGCCGCGCGGGCCGTCACAACGCTGCCCCTGCAGCGCATTGAGCCGAACCCAAATCAGCCGCGCAAGCGCTTTGACGAGGTCGAGCTTCAGGCGCTGGCCGACTCGATCGCGCAGCACGGGCTGCTGCAGCCGCTGGCGGTGCGCGACATGGGCAACGGATATTATCAGATCATCGCGGGCGAGCGACGCTGGCGCGCCTGCCGTCTGGCAGGGCTTTCCGAGGTGCCGGTGACGGTCGTCGAGGCCGACGACCGCACGGTTATGGAGCTGGCGCTGGTCGAAAACCTCCAGCGCGAGGATCTCAACCCCATGGAGGAGGCCGAGGGCTACCGGGTGCTGCTCGAGGAATACGGACTGACGCAGGAGCAGGCGGCGCAGCAGGTCGGAAAATCACGCTCCGCCGTCGCGAACGCGCTTCGCCTGCTGACGCTCTCGGACGAGGTACGCGCGCTCGTGGAGTCCGGTGAGCTGACTGCCGGACACGCCCGCGCGCTCCTGACGCTGCCGAACGGCCGTCTGCAAAAGGCCGCGGCGCAGAAAATTCTGGCTCTGCGGCTTTCGGTGCGGCAGGCCGAGGCGATGTGCAAGCGCATGGCCGCCGAGGAAAAGCCAAAGGAAGAGCCGGAGCCGCTGGCCGTGGATTACATTGCAGAGTGCGAAAAGCACCTGACACGGCGTCTCGGGCGGCGTGTGCATATCGTCAACGGCAAACGCAAGGGCCGCGTCGAGCTGGATTTTTACGGCGACGACGACCTTCAAAAACTATATGAGGCGCTCTGCGCGCTGAAACGAACGGAGGACACACATGGAGGATAAGCAAACCGTGCAGGAGGAACCGCTCACGCCGAGAAAAAAACGCGCCATGGTCGAATACATGGGCATTTTGTTCGCGGCAGCCTTTCTGCTCGTGGCAATCTCGCTGGTGGTGAAGGTGCATTATATGCAGGATAATTTCGACGCCGCCAGCCAGGGCGCTTCTGAAAACATCGAGGCGATCCAGCGAGAATCGAGCGCAACGCTCCTGCTCGTGCAGGCGCAGGAGGCCTACCGCATCGGCGACGCCGGCGCATTCACGCGCTGCATGGATGAGCTGAGCGCCTGCAAGGCCGACCTTCCCGAGCCTGCCGCAAAAATTTATGACAGCCTGCTGACCCTGCAAGCGCAGCAGAACTAATTCAATGAGGTGATCTTATGCTGGATATCAAACGAATCAAGGAAAATCCCGAGGCCGTCAAGGCCGGTCTTCGTGCAAAGGAGGTCGACTGCGACGCGCAGGTCGACCGCATTCTCGAGCTGGACGCCAAGCGCCGCGCGCTGATTCTCTCGACCGAGACGGACAAGGCCGAGCAGAACCGCGTCTCCAAGGAGATCCCGATGAAGAAAAAGGCGGGCGAGGATGTCGCGCCGATCTTCAAGCGCATGGCCGAGCTGAAGGCGCAGATCGCCGAGAACGACAAGGCGCTCGGCGACGTCGAGGCCGAGTATCGCACGCTGATGCTGAGCCTTCCGAACCTGCCCGACCCCGACCTGAAGCCCGGCGGCAAGGAGAACAACGAGCCGCTGCGCTACTACGGCAAGCCGCATTCCTTCGACTTTGAGCCGAAGCATCACGTCGACCTCTGCACCGACCTCGGCCTGATCGACTATGAGCGCGGCACGAAGCTGGCCGGCTCAGGCTTCTGGATGTACCGCGGCATGGGCAGCCGTCTGGAATGGGCGCTGCTGAACTATTTCATCGACCAGCATCTGGCCGACGGCTACGAGATGGTCGTGCTGCCGCTGATGCTCGAATACCGCTGCGGCGAGACGGCGGGGCAGTTCCCGAAATTCGCCGACGAGGTCTATAAGATCGAAAACCCGACCGACGACCGGATGCATTTCATGCTCCCGACGGCCGAGACCGCGCTGGCCAGCCTGCACCGCGACGAAATCCTCGCCGAGTCCGATCTGCCGCACAAGCTCTTTGCCTATACGCCGTGCTTCCGCCGCGAAGCGGGCAGCCACCGCGCCGACGAGCGCGGCATGGTGCGCGGCCATCAGTTCAACAAGGTCGAGATGTTCCAGTATTGCCTTCCGGAGAAATCCGACGAGGCCTTCGAGGAGCTGGTCACCAAGGCCGAAAACCTTGTCAAGGGTCTAGGCTTCCATTTCCGCACCGTGAAGCTTGCGGCGGGCGACTGCTCGGCCTCCATGGCGCGCACCTATGACATTGAAATTCAAATTCCGTCCATGAACGGCTATAAGGAGGTCTCCTCCGTCTCGAACGCCCGCGATTATCAGGCGCGGCGCGGCAACATCCGTTTCCGCCGCGAGGCGACCGGCAAGACCGAGTTCGTCCACACGCTCAACGGCTCCGGCCTCGCGACCTCCCGTATTTTCCCGGCCATGGTCGAGCAGAACCAGCGCGCCGACGGCTCCGTCGTCGTGCCCGAGGTGCTGCGCAAATATCTCGGCGGTCTGGAAATCCTCGAGAAGAAATAATCGGGGGGCGGCTCGATGGTAACGGTTCACAATGAGGGATATTTCCTTGAAAACGGGCGGCTGATCGCCGCCTCGCAGAGCGCGCGCATCCCCGCAGAGGGCAAAAAGCGCACGATCAGCTACGGCATTTTGCAGGCGCACAACACCTCCGGCAACCCCGAGCGCCTGCGCATCCGCTTCGACGCAATGGCCTCGCACGACATCACCTATGTCGGCATCATCCAGACGGCGCGCGCCTCGGGTCTGGAGCGCTTTCCGCTGCCCTATGTGCTGACGAACTGCCACAATTCGCTCTGCGCCGTCGGCGGAACGATCAACGAGGACGACCACGTCTTCGGCCTGTCGGCCGCGAAGCGCTACGGCGGCGAATTCGTCCCGGCGCATCAGGCCGTCATCCACAGCTATATGCGCGAGATGTACGCGGGCGGCGGACGCATGATCCTCGGCTCGGACTCGCACACGCGCTATGGCGCCTACGGCACGATGGCAATCGGCGAGGGCGGCCCGGAGCTGGTCAAGCAGCTCCTTGAAAAGACCTATGACATTGCTTATCCGCGTGTGGTCGGCGTGCAGCTGACCGGTAAGCCCCGCGCGGGCGTCGGCCCGCAGGACGTCGCGCTGGCGCTGATCGGCGCGACTTTCCGCGCCGGAACGGTCAAAAACAGCGTGATGGAGTTCTTCGGCGACGGCATCGCGAGCCTCGCGATGGACTACCGCAACGGCATCGACGTCATGACCACCGAGACGAGCTGCCTGACCTCGGTCTGGCAGACCGACGACACCGTGCGCCGCAGCCTTACCGCGCACGGCCGCGCCGAGGCCTATCGCGCGCTCGCGCCGCAGGACGGCGCATATTACGACGCGCTCATTGAGGTCGACCTCAGCCGCGTCGAGCCGATGATCGCGCTGCCCTTCCACCCTTCGAATGCCTACACGATCCGCGAATTCAACGAGAACGCTGCCGACCTGCTACACGCGGTCGACGAGGCGACGCCCTCGGCGCTCGGCCTGAAAAAACAGCCGGAATCCCTGCTGAAGAAGCTCAAAAACGGCAGGTTCTACGCCGATCAGGGCGTCATTGCGGGCTGCTCCGGCGGTACCTATCAAAATCTGCTCCGCACGGCCGAGATCCTGCGTGGGCGCGCCCTCGGCGACGACCGCTTCTGGCTCTCTTGCTACCCGGCCAGCCAGCCGGTCATGATGGAGCTGATGCGCACGGGCGCGCTGACCGACCTGATGGCCGCCGGCGCCTCGATCCGCAGCGCGTTCTGCGGGCCGTGCTTCGGCGCGGGAGATGTCCCGGCCAACGGCGCGTTCTCCCTGCGCCATTCGACGCGCAACTTCCCGAACCGAGAAGGCTCGAAGCCCTCGGACGGGCAGGCGGCCTATGTCGCGCTCATGGATGCGCGCTCGATTGCGGCCTCCGCGCTCAACGGCGGCGCGATCACCCCGGCGACCGAGCTGGAATGGCTCGAAAGCGACCCGGCGGAGGTCGATTATGTGTTCAATCCCGCGCCCTACAGCCGCGTTTATCACGGCGTTGGGCGTCCGCAGCCCGAGGAGCCGCTGGTGTTCGGCCCGAACATTGCCGACTGGCCGGAGCAGATCGCCCTGCCGGAAAACCTGCTGCTGACGGTCGCCTCGGCGATCTATGATCCCGTCACGACCACGGACGAGCTGATCCCGTCCGGCGAGACGTCGTCCTACCGCAGCAATCCGCTGCGCCTGAGCGAATTTGCCCTGAGCCGCAAGGATCCGGCCTATGTCGGCCGCGCCAAGGCCGTGCGGGAGCAGGAGCAAAAGCGCCGTGCCGACCCGGAAAGCGTCGATCTCGGGGAATTCGACCCGAAAACGACCGGTCTCGGCAGCGCCGTGATGGCGATCCGCCCGGGCGACGGCTCGGCGCGCGAGCAGGCGGCGAGCTGCCAGCGCGTGCTCGGCGGCGCGGCGAACCTCTGCGAGGATTTTGCGACGAAGCGCTACCGCAGCAACGTCATCAACTGGGGCATGGTGCCCTTCACGGTCGACCGCATCGCCGACTACAACATGCAGCCCGGCGACCGGCTCTATGTTCCGGGCATCCGCGCGGCGCTGCTGGGCGAGGCCGACCGCGTCGAGGCCGTCCTGATGCAGGGCGACGCGCGCACCCCGATCACGCTCAAGCTCGAGCGCCTCACGCGCGAGGAGCGCGACATTCTCCTCGCAGGCTGCCTCATCAACTACTACGCGAAATAATTCGTATCCTTATAAAATCGGTAGGTTTTCGATGAAAACCTACCGATTTTTTGCACAGGACTGTTCAAAAAAATCCGGACAGCAGTTGAAACGGGCAAACTGTCCCGTACATGGAATCGGGTATCGCGTGCCGCATCTCGGCTCGTGCTCCCTTTCGTCGTTCCGGGATGCCATACCTATAACTTTCAGATTGCCGCGTCGCTTCGCTCCTCGCAATGACACGAAATTGGAACGCATTTTCGTTGATTTAACGCTTTAAATTAATGAAGCCGCATGTGGGAAGTTCTATGAAATAGGTCAAACAGGGTGAAAAACGGCAGGTTAATTCGTAAAACCCGCCGTTTTTGTGATCGATCTGTTTCAAATTTGTCGCGGAGCGACACCATCATAGCGACCATGGGACGCTGTCTCATACGGCCGCAAGACCGATGCGTATATCATACAGCCAATGGCTGTATATCATTGCGCAGCCGGCTTTGCCTCCACGCCGTCGGCACGGAGGGCGGTCGGCGTGACGATCCGGATCTGATTGTGCAGGGCCTCGCCGCGCAGATAGACCTTCACGCCGTTGCGGGCGTGGCCGGTGAAAAAGCCGTCCTCGAGCTGCTCGAACAGCACCTCCTGCGGCTTGCCGAGCAGCGCCGTGTCATAGCGCTCGCGCAGCGTCCGCGCGAGCTCGCCAGCCTTGGCCGCGCGTTCCTCCTTCTCGGCGCGCGTAAGCTGGCCGGGCATGGACGCGGCGGGCGTGCCCGGTCGGCGCGAATAGGGGAAGACGTGCATCGCGGCAAAGCCGCAGCGCTCGGCAAAGGCCAGCGATTCGGCAAATTCCGCCTCCGTCTCACCGGGGAAGCCGACGATCATATCCGTCGTGACGGCGCAGCCCGGAAAGGCCGCGTTCAGCAGCTCCACGCTCTGAAAATACCGCGCGGAGTCATATTTCCGGTGCATCCGGCGCAGGACGCCGTCGCTGCCGCTCTGCATACTCAGATGGAACTGCGGACAGAGGTTTTCGCAGGCCGAGAGCCGCCGGCAGAATTCCCCGTCGACCGTGCGCGGCTCAAGCGAGCCGAGACGCACGCGCACCTGCGGCACGGCGCGGCAAACGGCCTCGACAAGGTCGACCAGCCTGCTGCCGTCCTTGAAATCCCAGCCCCATGAGGCGATCTCGATGCCCGTCAGGACGATCTCGCGATAGCCGTCGGCCGCCAGCCCCTCGGCCAGCGCCACGGCGCGCGCCAGCGGCAGCGAACGCACCGGCCCGCGCGCGTAGGGAATGATGCAGTAGGTGCAGAAATTGCAGCAGCCGTCCTGCACCTTGAGCATCGCGCGCGTGCGCGCGGCAAGCCCGCCGGCCGGAAGCTCCTCGAATTCGCGGCGGCGCAGCGCCTCGTCGACGGCGACGATCGGCGCCCGTTCGCGCGCCGCGTGCAGCAGATTCTGCAAAAACGCCTCGCGGTCGCCGCTCCCGCCGATCACGTCGACATCCAGCGCGCGCACCTCGTCGCTCTTGAGCTGCGCATAGCAGCCGCAGACGCCGAGCACGGCGTTCGGATTTTCGCGGCGCAGCCGGCGGATCAGCGTCCGGTTCTTCCGGTCGGCGACCGCCGTCACCGTGCAGGTGTTCACGATCAGCAGGTCGCAGTCCCGGTCGGCCTGCTCGTGCCCGAGCGCGAGGAGCTGCCGCTCCAGCGCCTGCGTTTCATATTGATTGACCTTGCAGCCAAGCGTGTAACATTGAAATTTCATTGTGCGCTCCAACCTTTTTGTTTCTGCCTACCATTGTAGCAGATTTTTCGGAAAAGGGAAAGTCTTTTTCTCGCCGTCCGGGCATATGCTTGTACCAAACCGGGAAAGGATGGGGTTCATATGGTCAAACGGATCTGCGCAATGCTGTTGGCCGCCGCGCTGCTGGCGGCGTTTCTGCCGCATACGGCGGCGGTTGAGGTCGAGATTCCGGCGCCCTCGGCCGTCCTGATGGACGCGGCGACCGGAACGGTGCTGATCGAAAAAAACGCGCACGAGCGTCTTGCCCCGGCGTCCGTGACGAAGATCATGACGCTGCTGCTCGTCATGGAGGCGCTCGACGAGGGGCGGATCACGATGGACGACATGGTCACGACCTCAGAGGCCGCGGCGGCAAAGGGCGGCAGTCAGGTTTATCTGGAGGTCGGCGAGCAGATGAGCATGGATGAGATGCTCAAAAGCGTGGTCGTCAGCTCGGCCAACGACTGCGCGACGGCGCTTGCCGAGCACGTCGCCGGGAGCGAGGCGGCGTTTGTCGAGCGGATGAACGCGCGCGCGGCCGAGCTTGGGATGCAGGACACGCATTTTGTCAACTGCACCGGCCTCGACGACGCGCCGGACGCCGCCGAGCATCTGACGAGCGCTTATGACATTGCGGTCATGTCGCGCGAGCTTTTGAAGCACGACCGCATCCGCAGCTACACGACGATCTGGATGGACACGGTGCGCAACGGTCAGTTCGGCCTCTCGAACACGAACAAGCTCGTGCGCTTTTACAAGGGCACGACCGGCCTGAAGACAGGCTACACCTCGTCGGCCGGGCACTGTCTCTCAGCCTCGGCCGAGCGCGACGGGCTGGAGCTGATCGCCGTCGTGCTGCATTGCGCCAGCTCGGCCGACCGCTTCACCTCTGCCAAGGCGCTGCTGGATCACGGCTTCGCGAACTATGCCCTCGTGCAGACCGAGCCGGACGAGGCGCTGCCGCCGCTGCGTGTCCGCCTCGGCACGCAGACCGCGCTCACGCCGGTCTTGCAGGACAGCGCGCCGCTGCTGACCAAAAAGGGCGCGCAGATCGAAAAAACAGTCGAGCTGCCTGAGGAGCTTGACGCGCCGCTCCAAAGCGGCCAGCAGCTCGGCACGCTGACGATCACGTCCGACGGGCAGACCCTCGCGCAGGTCGCGATCATCGCGCCGGAGGCCGTTCCGCGGCTGAGCTGGTGGCAGCTCACAATGCGTCTGCTCCAGCGCCTCTGCATGGCGGGGGAATAGACCGCCGAACGGCACAAAAAACCGGGACTGCCGCATTCAGACGCGGCAGTCCCGGTTCCGATGCACAGCGCTGTGCAAAAATCACGGATTTTTCTCCACAGCCATCATCTTGTCAATGCGGCGCTGGTGGCGGCCGCCCTCAAACTCGGCGTGCAGCCAGGTGTCGACGATCTGAAGCGCCAGCTTCTCGCCGACGATGCCCTGACCGAGCGCCATCATGTTGGTGTTATTGTGGTTGCGGCAGAGCTTGGCCGAGACCGTGTCGCTCAGCAGCGCACAGCGGATGCCGTTGACCTTGTTGGCCGTGATGGAGATGCCGATGCCGGTCGTGCAGACCAGAATGCCGCGCTCACACGCGCCGGACGCGACGGCGCGCGCCGCCGGGATCGCAAAATCGGGATAGTCGCAGCTGTCGGTCGAGTTCGTGCCGAAGTCGACGACCTCGTGCCCCTGCTCAAGCAGGTGCGCCTTGATCGCGTTTTTTAGCTGCAAGCCGCCGTGGTCGCAGCCCATGGAAATTTTCATTGGAAATGCCTCCTAAAATTAAAAAGTCATCGTGAATATCAAACAGACCGCGATGCCGGCCGCAAAGAGAACCGGCGCGGCAAATTTACGTTTTCTGGAAAGCCCCGCCCAGACGCGTCCGAGAGGAAGCACCGCCGGCAGCAGCAGATGCAGCGCGTAGGGCACGCCGCAGAGCCACAGCGCCAGCACCGGCAGGGGCAGCAGCAGCGCGGGCAGGCAGACGATCTCGCGCCGGAACAGGAAGCCGTGCGCCGCCGTCAGCCATGCGGCCAGGCCGAGCAAGAGCACCGTCGCGTCGAACAGCGTCGGCGTCGGGGGCGCGAAGCAATGCAGGCAGCTGCTGAGGAAGCGCAGCATCTCGGACGGAAGTGCAATGTAATAGTCAACCGTCCAGAAGTTCTCCGGCTCGAGCCCGCCGAGCATGAGGCGCAGGGTCGTGACAACGGCCACCGTGAAGAGCACGAGCAGCAGCGTCAGGACGATCGAAACAGCGAGCTTTCCGCCGCGCTGCCCCTCCACACCCGTGTGCCAGCGGTAGCACTGCGTGACCGCATAGGCGATTATGTAAAGCGGAAAAAACCAGAGCATCTCCGGCAGGATTACAACGCTCAGGCTATAGGCCAGCGCGGTCGGGACGAGCCAGAATGCGTGGAAGAACAGCGGCTGGTCGCCGGGCGCAGTCATCCAGAAGCTCAGGAAGAACAGCGACAGCGCCAGAAAGGCCGTGGCCTCCGTGCCGAAGGTCTGAAGCCCGGAGAGCGCCGCGACGCAGAGCGCCGCGAGGGGGCTGCCCCACATCAGGCGCGTCAGCAGGTAGGCCATCACGCCGAGCAGCGCCGGGTAGCCGAGGCTGCGCACTGCCGCCTTGAGCCAGGAGACGGACAGAAATACCGTCGACGTGCGCAGCGCCGCCGCGCCGAGGCACAGCCCGGCCGCGCACAGCCCCGCGACCGCGCAGAACAGCAGGTCCATCCATTGCAGCGCATAGATCCGGTAGGCGGTGAATCTGGGCGGATCGATGCTGCGCATCCAATCCGTGCTGCCGGGGCTGGGCTTGCGCGCCAGACGGTACATCGGGAAAAGCAGCACGGCCAGCGCAAGCGCGAGAACAGGCAGCGCCAGATAGACCGGCCGGTCAAGCAGTGCATTCAAAAGTTGTTGCATGGCATAGCCTCCGGATCGAATTTCAAAATTGGGATTGCTCAGCGCGCCTTGGTGATCGGCGTCGAACGCTCCTGCAGCTCCTGCAAATAGAGGATGATCTGATTGCTGACGAGCCAGCCGCGCTCGGTCAGGCGCCAGCGGTCGCGCGTCATCTCGGTCAGTCCCTTGGTCTGGAGCTTCTGCATGGCCTCCTCGATCGGCGCGAAGGGCAGCAGGAAGTGGCGCTCATATTCGCGGGCGTTGATGCCCTGCGCGATGCGCAGACGCAGCATCAGGTATTCCCCGGCGCGCTCGCGCTGCGGGATCGGGTCGCATTCCGAGAGAATGACGCCGCGCTTCCTGATGCCTTCGCAATAGCCCTTGAGGTCGCGGACGATCGTGAAGCGCTTGCCGTCGTAGTCGCTGGCGGCAGTCGGGCCGAAGCCGATGTATTCGCCGCCCGTCCAATATTTCAGATTGTGCTTGCATTCGAAGCCCTTTTTCGCCCAGTTCGAGATCTCATAGTGCTCGTAGCCGTGCGTTTGCAGCAGCTCGCAGGCCGCCAGATACATATCGGCCTGCTGATCGTCGCTGGGCAGGTTCGCGGTGTCCTGATACGTCCAGAGCGGAGTGTTCGGCTCGACCTTGAGGCCGTAGCAGGAGATATGCTCCGGGCGCATCCGGATGATGCGCTCGACGGTCTGTTTCCAGCTCTCAAGCGTCTGGCCGGGCAGACCATACATAAGGTCGAGCGAGATGTTCGCGAAGCCGGCCTTGCGCGCCTTATCCATTGCCTGCCGCGCCTGCTCAAAGGTATGCGGCCGGCCGATTTTTTTGAGAATTTCGTTGTCGTCGGACTGCACGCCGATGGAGAGCCGGTTGAAGCCCGCGCGCAGCATCCGCCGCAGCCCCATGGGCGTCAGGCTCTCGGGGTTCGCCTCGAGCGAGATCTCCGCGTCGACGCCGATGCGGAAGGAGCGCTGCAGCTCGTCGAGAATTTTTTCGAGATTTTCCGCGCCGAAATAGCTCGGCGTGCCGCCGCCGAAATAGACGCTGTCGACCAGATGCTCGGTCGACAGCTGTCCGGCCTCGCGGATGTGGTCGGCCAGAGCCTGCAAATAGTCGTCGGTCGTGCGCTGGTCGCACGCGCCGGGCAGGGAATAGAAGTCGCAGTATTCACATTTGCTCTTGCAGAAGGGAATGTGGACATAAACGCCGAGGCGCTTATCCTGCGTCTGTTTTCCGAGGAAAAATGCCATTGCTCTGCCTCCTTAGCTGCGGCTCAGACCGCGCGCCTCCAGAAATTTCACGAGGTCGTCGACCGTTCCGCCGACGATGCCGCTCTTTTCGACAAAGAACCAGTTGTCGCGCGAGCGGCGCAGGAGGAGCAGATGCTCCGTCTCGGCGATGCGCGAGAGGGCGGAATAGCCCTCGACGGTGATATCGTCGTTTTCCTTCAGGGTCTGTGCGAGGTTGTGGGGGTAAAATTCCGTCTCAAGCGTCAGGCAATCCGTGCCGTACTGCCGGCGGATGCCCGCCTCCCAGCGCTGCAGGGCCTTTTTCGGGGCGGTGAATTTGTTATAGAGCAGGAAGATCATCGTCAGCGCCAGCACGACCAGCATAAACAGGTTGTTTTTGTTGCCGGTGGCGATGAGCTGCCAGACCAGCACGCCCGCCATCAGCGCGATCACGCCGAAGCAGATCCAGCTGACCACCGTCGTGGCCTTTGGCGTGAGCGCCGTGGCGGCCTCCTGCTGCATTGCGGCGTTCAGACGGGTCGTGGCCGTGAATACCGGCCGATCCTGCACTTCCTCGAGTTGTTCGGTTTCAGGATTCATGGCTTACTCCTTTGTCTCTTCTGTTTCTTCGGAGGCCGCCTCCGTGCTTTGCAGGGAGATCACGCGGTTCTCCTCCTCGACACGCATCAGGATCACGCCCTGCGTGTCGCGGCCATAGATGCTGATGCCGGAGACGGGCATACGGATCACGACGCCGCCCGACTCGACCAGCAGCACGTCCTCGTCCTCGCCGACCACGATCGCGCCCGCGACCGGGCCGGTCTTCTCGGTCAGACGATAGTTCTTCATACCCTTGCCGCCGCGGCTCTGCACGGCGTCGCCGCGCAGATAGCTCTCGACCGGGGTGCGCTTGCCGTAGCCGTTCTCGGTGACGGTCAGCAGGGTCTTGCCCTCCTCGGCGACCGTCGCGCCGACGACGCAGTCGTCCTCGCCGAGGCGGATGCCGCGCACGCCTGCGGCCATGCGGCCCATGCAGCGCACGTCCTGCTCGTTGAAGCAGATGGCCATGCCGCCGCGCGTCGCCAGCAGGACGTTGTCCTCGCCGGTGGTCTTGAAGACGGCGATCAGCTCGTCGCCCTCGTCGAGCGTCAGCACGCGGATACCGGCCTTGCGGGCGGTGTAGATGTCAGAAAGCTGCATCCGCTTGACCGTGCCGCCGCGCGTGACCATCATCAGATACTCCGTCTCGGAGAATTCGCGCGTCAGCAGCATCGCCGTGACCGTCTCGCCCTGCTCGAGCGGCAGGACGTTGACGATGTTCGTGCCGCGCGCGGCGCGCCCGGCCTCGGGGATCAGATAGCCCTTGCGGCGGTGCACGCGCCCGAGATTCGTGAAGAACAGCAGGTAATCGTGCGTAGATGCAATGTAAAGATTCTTAACATAGTCCTCATCCTTGAGGTTCTGGCCGTTCACGCCGCGGCCGCCGCGCCGCTGGGCGCGGTAGGTGTCGACCGGCAGGCGCTTGATGTAGCCTGCGTTCGACAGCGTGAAGCAGCACGTCTCCTCCTCGATCAGGTCCTCGTCGTCGATCTCGTCCTCGACCTCCTGAATTTCGGTCAGGCGGCCGTCGCCGTATTTGTCGCGGATGGCCGTCAGCTCGTCCTTGACGATTTGCTTGACCAGATTCATGTCGCCGAGCACCTGCAAATAGTAGGCGATTTTCTTCTCCAGCTCGGCATATTCGGCCTTGAGCTTATCCTCCTCCAGACCCTGCAAGCGCTTGAGCTGCATGTCCAGAATGGCCTGCGCCTGAATTTCGCTGAGACTGAAGCGCTCCATCAGGCGCTCCTTTGCGTCGTCATATGCGCTGCGGATGATGCGAATGACCTCGTCGATGTTGGCCTGCGCGATCAGCAGACCCTCGAGCAGATGTGCGCGCTCCTGCGCCTTTTTCAGGTCGAATTTCGTGCGCCGGATGACCACGTCCTCCTGATGCGCCAGATATTCGTCCAGAATTTCGCGCAGATTCAGCACCTTCGGCTGGCTCTGGTTCTTGACGAGCGCCAGCATATTGGCCGAGAACGTCGTTTGAAGCGACGTCTGCGCGAACAGGCGGTTGAGCACGACCTGCGCGTTGGCCTCGCGCTTCAGCTCGATGACGATGCGCATACCGTTGCGGTCGGATTCGTCGCGGATGTCGGAGATGCCCTCGAGCCGCTTTTCGTTGACCTGATCGGCCATGCTCTTGATGAGCATCCGCTTGTTGACCTGATAGGGGATCTCCGTGACGATGATGCGCTGGCGGTTCTGACCGAATTCCTCGATCTCGGTGCGGGCGCGCATTGTGATGCGCCCCTTGCCGGTGGCGTACATGCTGCGGATGCCCGCGCGGCCGAGAATCAGCCCCTTCGTCGGGAAGTCCGGCCCCTGAATGTGCTCCATAAGGTCGTAGACCGTGGCCTCCGGATTGTCCAGCACGCAAAGGCAGGCGTTGATGACCTCCGTCAGGTTGTGCGGCGGGATGTTCGTGGCCATGCCGACGGCGATGCCGGACGAGCCGTTGACCAGCAGGTTCGGGAAGCGGCAGGGCAGCACGCGCGGCTCCTTGCGCGTCTCGTCAAAGTTCGGATCCCAGTCGACCGTGTCCTTCTCGAGGTCGCGGAGCATCTCGTTGGAAATTTTCGACAGTCTGGCCTCCGTGTAACGGTAGGCCGCAGGGGGGTCGCCGTCGACGGAGCCGAAGTTGCCGTGGCCGTCGACGAGCATATAGCGCATGGAAAAATCCTGCGCCAGACGCACGAGCGCGTCATAGACCGAGGCGTCGCCGTGCGGGTGATACCGACCCAGCACGTCGCCGACGCAGGTCGCGGATTTCTTAAATGGTTTGTCAGATGTTAAATTATCTTCATACATGGCGTAAAGTATGCGCCGATGCACCGGCTTTAAGCCGTCGCGCACGTCAGGGAGCGCGCGTCCGATGATGACGGACATGGCATACTCCATGTAGCTTGTCTTCATTTCGTGGACAAGCTCCGACGTGACGATCGCCTGATCGGGATAGCGAATATCCTCAGGCTTGTAGTCCTTTTTATGCGCCAAAGCGGTTCCTCCTTGTTTCAGAGATCACATGCTCGATCAGTAATCGAGGTTCGCGACATATTTCGCGTTCTGCTCGATGTATTCCTTGCGCGGCTCGACCTTTTCGCCCATGAGCAGCGCGAAGATGGAATCGGCCTTGACGGCGTCCTCCATTTCGATGCGCTTGAGCGTGCGGCGCTCGGGGTCCATGGTCGTCTCCCAAAGCTCGTGCGGGTTCATCTCGCCCAAGCCCTTGAAGCGCGAAATATCGACCTTCGCGTTGGGATTGTCGGCGCGCAGCTCGGCGGAGATGCGGTCGCGCTCCTCGTCGGAGAAGGCGACGCGGGTCGTCTTGCCGCGTGTCAGCTTGAAGAGCGGCGGCATGGCCGAGTAGACATAGCCCTGTTCGATCAGCGGCCGCATATAGCGGAAGAAGAAGGTCAGCATCAGCGTGCGGATGTGACTGCCGTCGACATCGGCATCGGCCATGATGACGATCTTGTGATAGCGCAGCTTGTCGAGGTTGAATTCCTCGCCGATGCCCGCGCCGAGCGCGGTAATGACGGGCTGCAATTTATCGTTGCCGATGACCTTGTCCTCGCGCACGCGCTCGACGTTGAGCATCTTGCCCCAGAGCGGCAGGATCGCCTGAAAACGCGAGTCTCTGCCCTGCGTGGCAGAGCCGCCTGCCGAGTCGCCCTCGACGATGTAAAGCTCGGTGAGGGAGGGATCGGTCTCGTTGCAGTCGCGGAGCTTGTCCGGCATGGCCGCGCCGCCGAGCGCGGTCTTTCTGCGGATGGATTCGCGCGCCTTGCGCGCAGCCTCGCGGGCGCGGTTGGCCATCATGGCCTTGTCGAGCACGATGCGCGCCGAGGCGGGGTTCTCCTCAAGGTAGGTTGCAAGCTGACTGGACACAATGCTGTCGACGAGCGTGCGGATATAGGCGTTGCCGAGCTTCTGCTTGGTCTGCCCCTCGAACTGCGCCTCGGGCAGCTTCACCGAGATCACGACGGTCAGACCCTCGCGGCAGTCCTCGCCGGAGACCTTGTCGTCGCCCTTGATGATGCCGTATTTTGTTCCGTAAGCATTCAAAACACGCGTCAGAGCCGCCTTGAAGCCCGTCTCGTGCATACCGCCCTCGGGCGTGTGGATGTCGTTTGCGAAGGACACCACGACCTCGTTATAGCCGTCGTTATATTGCATGGCGATTTCTGCCACGGAGTCGTCCCTGCGGCCGGACATATAGATCACGTCCTCCTGGATCGCGTTCTTGTTCCGGTTGATCCAGCGGACGAACTCACGGATGCCGCCCTCGTAGCACATGGAATCCGACGGGCCGTCCTCGGTGCGGGCGTCGCGGATAGAGATCTTCAGGCCGGCGTTCAGGAAGGCCTGCTCGCGCATCCGTGTGTGCAGGATCTCATAGTCGTATTCCGTCGTGTCGAACATCTCGGGGTCGGGCTTGAAGGTGACGCTCGTGCCGTGGCGGTCGGTCTTGCCGATGACGCGCATTTCCTGCGTGATCGCGCCGCGCGCGAATTTCATCTGATAGATGCTGCCGTCCTTATGCACCTCGACCTCGAGCCACTCGCTCAGGGCGTTGACGACGGACGCGCCGACGCCGTGCAGACCGCCGGAGACCTTGTAGCCGCCGCCGCCGAATTTGCCGCCGGCGTGCAGCACGGTGTAGACGACCTCGAGCGCCGGCCGGCCGGTCTGCGCCTGAATGTCCACGGGGATGCCGCGGCCGTCGTCGGTGACGGTGATCGTATTGCCGGGGTTGATCGTCACGGTGATGTGCTTGCAATAGCCCGCGAGCGCCTCGTCGATGGCGTTATCGACGATCTCATAGACCAGGTGGTGCAGACCGCTCGACGAGGTCGAGCCGATGTACATGCCCGGCCGCTTGCGCACGGCCTCCAGACCCTCAAGCACTTGGATTTGTGACGCATCGTATTCCTGCTCAACGGTCGTATTCATAAGTTCTTCGCCCATTTTTACTGTCTCCTTACCTACCTACTACTCAATGATACCTCAAGGCTTAACCAAGCCTATCCATAAATACAGCATAAAACTGTAAAATTGCCTTGTTTCATGCAATCCTTCAGAAAAATTATTTCGTTCTCCGGTCGATGGCGGCGGTGTTGAACTGCGTCAGATAGACGCGCTCCATGCCCAGCTCCTGCGTGAGCACGAAGCTCTTCGGCAGCTCGCCGGAGACGTCGATCACAACGCCGTGCTGCTCCGCCTCGCTCAGAAAGCGCCGCGTATGGCGCGAGGTCGTGGTATTATCCAGATCAAAAATACCGATAATACTCCGGTCGCGAACGGCCATATCGCCGCCGATTCCGACATACATGCAGCTTTTCCTCCCAAAACGCGCTCAGACGCGGACGCGCCCGTCCTCGACGAAAAGCACCTGTCCCAGCTCGGTCAGCCGGTCAGTCTCGCAGCAGGTGATGAAAACCTGCCCGTCGCGGAGGCGGTTGAGCACGAAATCCTGCCGTCCGGCGTCCAGCTCGCTGAGCACATCGTCGAGCAGCAGCACGGGCGTCTCGCCGCAGTCGCGCTTCATCAGCTCGCGCTCGGCGAGCTTGAGCGAGATCGTCGCGGTGCGCGTCTGCCCCTGCGAGGCGAACTGCGCCATGGGCAGGCCGTTCAGCGCGGCCTCGAAATCGTCCTTGTGCGGCCCGGAGAGGCACTGCCGGCTGTCCAACTCGGCGCGCGCGTGGCTGCTCATATGCGCCTCCAGCTCGGCGCGGAGCTGTTCGAGCGGCGCAAAGGGATCGGTCACGGTCGAGACCGTGTGATATTGCAGCGTAAGCTGCTCCCGATCGCCGGAAAATTCCTTGTGATATTGCTCCGCGATCTCCCCGAGCGCCCGCAGATACCGCGCGCGGTAGGAGATCAGCAGTGCGCCGATCTGCACCATGCGCCGGTTGAACTCCGGCAGCACGGCCAGCATGGAGGGATTCTCCTCCTGTTCGCGCAGGAGCGCGGCCTTCTGGTCGAGCAGACGCGTATATTCGGCCAGCGCGGCGTCATAATTCGGCCGAAGCTGACAGATCACGTTATCGAGCATTTTCCGCCTCGGCTGCGCACCCTTTTTCAGAACGAGCAGATCCTCCGGGCAGAACAGCACGCTGTTCAGCACGCCGGCGATGCCCGCGGCGGTCTTCTGCCTAACGCCGTTGAGAAAGAGCTGACGCGGCCGCCGCCCGGCAAAGAGCACGGCGCGAAGCGTCTGCTCCCGCTCCTGCGAGAACAGCTTCGCCGAAAGCTCGGCATATTCCGCGCCGAAGCGGATCAGCTCCTGCTCCCGGCGCGTGCGGAAGGCGCGGCCGGTGGAGAGATAGCCGATGGCCTCGAGCAGATTCGTCTTGCCGTTGGCGTTGTCGCCGACGAGCAGATTGACCCCCGGCACAAATTCGACCGTCGTCTCCTCGTAATTGCGAAAGCCGTTCAGGTAAAGCTCGTTCAGCCGCATACCACCGTGAACTCCGCGCCGTCAAAGCGCACGCGGTCGCCGGGCACGAGCTTCTTGCCGCGCATGGTGCACGGCTCGCCGTTGACGAAAACCTCGCCGTTCTGGATGAAATTTTTTGCCATTCCGCCGGAGGGCACGGCGTTCGCCAGCTTCAAAAACGCCTCCAGCTTGATAAATTCCGTGTGGATCGGCACGGAGACAGACTCCTCCCCGACCCTGCGCACGCGAACCTTCATAACTAACGCTCCTTAATGTAATCTAACAGGAAGAACCATATAGGCATAATCCTGCTTCTCGTCGACCGGCGTGAAAACGATCGGGCTGAGGCCGTTTTGCAGCTCCAGCGTCGTCTCCTCGGTCGGGATCGCGCGCAGCGCGTCGAGCAGATAGCGGCAGTTGAAGCCGATCTCCAGCTCCCCGCCGTTTCCGGCGACCGGGCAGGTGTCGTGGGCGCTGCCGATCGTGTTGACGGTGCGGAAATCCGCGACGTTGTCACTGAAAATGCAGCGCACCGGGCTTTTAATTTTCTCCGAGACAATCAGGCTGACACGCTCGATCGCGGCGGTGAGCGTCGCGACGTTAGCGGTCAGAATTGTCTCGTTATTGGACGGAACAACGCGCCGCCAATCGATGAATTCGCCCTCGAGCACGCGGCAGACCAGCGTCGCGCCGCCGATGTGGAAGAGGATGTGCTTCTCGCCGAGGATGAAGGTCATCGGCTCGTCGCTGTCCTCAAGGATTTTTTCTACCTCGCGCAGACCCGTCGCGGGCACGACGAATTTCATCTCGCGGCCGATCGGCTCGGGGCTGTGCCAGGTGCGGCGCGCCAGCCGGAAGCTGTCCACCGCGACCATGGTGATCGTTTCGTTATTTACCTCGATCAGGCAGCCGGTATGGATCGGCCGCGCCTGATTCTCCGAAACGGAGAAGATCGTCCCGCCGATCATCTCGCGCAGCGCGCTCTGCGGCATCTGCACGCCCTTTCCGGCGTTGACGTCGGGCAGCTCGGGATAGTCCTCGGCGTCCATGGCAGTAATTTTAAAGGACGAGCCGCCGCCCTTGATGGAGACCTGAAGCTCCGAATCGACGGAGACCGTGACCATATCGTCCGGCAACTTGCGCACGATGTCGAAAAAGAGGCGCGCCGGCATGACGCAGACGCCCTCCTCGCGGACGTCGGCCGCAACATCGACGGTGATGCCGGTTTCGAGGTTGAAGCCGGTGAGCTGAACGCCGAGACCGGCGCGCAGCAGGATGCCCTCGAGGCACGGGATCGCGCTCTTCGGGGCGACGGTGCGTCCCGCCACGGAGATGGCGGAGACGAGCAGCGCTTTTTCACAGGTAAACTTCATATCGTTCCCTCACTTTTCTTTCTGATATAGATAGGACGGATATATTTTAGTAATGGTGTTAGTAGGCAAAACTTATGTGCAAAACCGGCGCAAGCCCTTGCGGCGCAAGGAATTTTTATCCACACCCGCCTGTGCATACACAAAAAAGTTATTGACAGGTTTTTGTGCGTTCAACCGCCGGAAAAGTTTTGCACAGGAATTTTCTGCACAGTGAACAGCTCCTGTTCATAAAAATCCGGCTCTGCTTTTTGCCGCATGACGGCGCAGAAATGCCTCATGCGGAAATTGAACCCGGATGCGGCCGCGCCTTCGGCGCGGAAAAAACCGGATCAGAGACGGGAGTTGATCTTGGCCTTGATGTCGCGGATGTTATCCTGCAAGCCGTTGGTCGCGTTCGGAAGCTCCTCCTCAATGCGGCGGATGGCATAGAGCACGGTCGTGTGGTTCTTGCCGAATTCCTTGGCGATGTCGGGCAGGGAGAGGTTTGTCATTTTGCGGATGAGGTACATGGCAATCTGCCGCGCCTCGCTCGTGCCCTTGCTCTTCTGCGTGCCGCGCAGGGTCGCCTCGTCGAGGCGATAGAAGTTGCAGACCTCGCTGATGATCAGCTCGGGCGTCGGAACGGTCTGCGCCTTGCCCTTAAACATGTCCTTGATCGCGCGCGAGACGTTGGCAATGTCCGTGGGCATATTGTTCAGGTCGTGATAGGCCTTGATCTTCTTGACCGTGCCCTCAATCTGGCGGACGTTGTTCGTGATGTTTTCGGCGATATAATCGCAGACGTCGTCGGGAAGCTCCAGCCCGAGGGAGAGCGCCTTGTTTTTCGTGATGGCCCAGCGCGTCTCATAATCGGGCGGCTGCACGTCGACGATCAGGCCCCACTCGAAGCGCGTGCGCAGACGGTCCTCCAGACGGAGCATATCGCTCGGCACGCGGTCGCTCGTCAGAACGATCTGCCGATGGTTTTCATAAAGGGTATTGAAGGTATGGAAGAATTCCTCCTGCGTCGCGTCCTTACCGGCGATAAATTGAATATCGTCGATCAAAAAGAGGTCGGCATTGCGATATTTATCGCGGAATTCAAAGTTTTTGCCGCTTCGGACGGCCTCAATGAATTCGTTCGTGAATTGGTCGCCCTTGATATAAACGATGTTATAATCGGGGTGCTTCTGCTGAATGCGGTTGGCGATTGCATAGAGCAGATGCGTCTTGCCGAGGCCGGACTGGCCATAGATAAACAGCGGGTTATACGCCGCCGTGCGTTCCTCCGCGACGGCCTCCGCCGCCGAAAACGCGTGCTTGTTCGATGAGCCGACGACGAAGGTGTCAAAGGTGTACTGCGAGTTGAACTCCACGAAGGCGCGGCGCTTGCTGCCGAGGGAATACTGCGGGAACTCGTCCTCGTCGAGCACGACCAGCTCGATCTCGGTTTGGAACAGCTCGCGCATGGCGTCCTTGATGAGATTTGTGTAGCGATTTAAAATGACATCTTTACGGAACGGGGAGGGCGAATAGAGCACAAGCTTCTCCTCGTTCAGCTCTGCGACCTCGGCGTCGTCAAAAAACGACGCGACCGCGACTGCCGGTGAGTGCTGCTCCAGATATGCTAATACGCGTGACCAGACATAAGCGTTGGAATACATGACCGACTCCTTTTCCTCTTGAAAGGCTCGCCGAATTCGTTTTTCCGAAAAAAGGGCAAGCTCTGGTTATTCTATAAAATTATACTATAAATTTGAGAAAAATGCAAGCGAATACATTATTAAAATATAATTCTGCATAAAAAGCAATTGACTTTTTCAACGCATTTCGGTATACTATTTGTCCAACTCAAACCCAAAAATCGGAGGCGGAGCGTATGAAAAACCGCGGGGCAACGCTGCCCTATTCCGTGCTTCAGGCGCTGATCTGGGGCGAATACGGATTTTTGATGAGTTATTCCAACCCGTGGCTGACCGAGCGCGTCGGCCTGACGGATTCCGTCGCGGGCGTTGTTCTGGCGATCGCAACGGCCGTGGCCTTCCTCTTGCAGCCGCTCATCACGGCCGTGGCAGACCGCACGCGGGTCGATCTGCGCCGCGTGCTGCTCGTTTTTGGCGTATGCAACGCGGGCTTTGCGGTGCTTGCGCCGCTTCTGAGCGGCTATGGCTCGGTCGTGGCCTTCACGGCTGCCTGCGTCAGCCTGCAGGTCTTCCCGTCCTTTTCCAACGCGCTCGGGATGCAGTGCATACGCGGCGGCACGCCGATCAATTTCGGTCTTGCGCGCGGCATCGGCTCGATTTTTTTCGGCATCTGCTGCCGCGTTGAGCCGCTGCTGACGTCGGCCTTCGGCATGGACGCCGTGCCGTTCTCGTCGGCCGTGCTGGCGGCGCTTTTCTGCGCGGCCATTCTGCGCTTCCCGAAGGGCACGCACCTTGAGGCGGAGCAGACCGGGCGGCCGGACGGCGCCGGGGCGTTTTTCCGGCTGCACCGGAGCTTCGCCGTCCTGCTCGTGGGCGTGATTCTGCTCTATATCGGCCATAACGCACTGAGCAACTGCATGTTCCGCATCGCGCAGTTTAAGCTCCCTGCCGCGTCCGCCGACGAGGCCTCGGCCGTGCAGGGCACGGCACTGATGATCGCCGCGCTCTGCGAGCTGCCAGTGATGTTCCTCTTCACGAGGCTCGTGCGGCGCGTCCGCTGCGACGTCTGGCTCGTCGTTTCGGCGCTGTTTATGACGCTGCGGCTGATTTTCACCCTCGTGCTCCCGGGCGCGTGGGGGCTGTATCTCGGCCAGCTCACGCAGAGCATGGGCTTCGCCCTCTTCGCCGTCAGCACGGTTTATTATGTCGGCTCGGTCATTGAGCAGCGCAACGTCGTCAAGGGGCAGACCTACCTCGGCGCGGCCAACACGATGGGCAACCTTCTGGCCTACCTGATCGGCGGCATCCTGATCGACGGGATCGGCACGGGCGGGATGCTCCTGACCTGCGGGATCGTCTCGGCGCTCGGCGTGCTCCTGCTGATCCTGAGCAAGGAGCGCGTGCAGCAGACCGTGGGAGCGTAGCGAAGCCATAGTATCTGGCTTCGCAGTGATATTCGGCCTTCGGCCGAGTGAAATATGCTTCGCATGTGAAATGCGGGCTTGCGCCCGCGTGAAATGACGCTTTCTGAAAGCGTCGTGTCGGTGTCGCTCCGCGACGGATTTGAAACAGAAAAATCATGACAGAAACGGTAGGTTTTATGAAAAACCTGCCGTTTCCGTGTCATTGCGAGGCCGCAAGGCGGCCGTGGCAATCTTAAAGCCAAAGGCATGGCATCCCGGAACGAAGCACGGGGAACAAAACGAGAAATGATGCCCATAGTGGGAACATGGGGCACACAACGAGAAAATGCCTGTCATGGAAACCACGGAGAAGGTTATGCTGCCCCGATTTGTTTGATCCCGGGAAATTTTGCGGTTCTGTTTCGTTCCGTTTTTTTCATATTTCGTTCCGAGATGCCGTTTCGTTCCGTCAAAGATTGCCGCGTCGGGCGCAAAAATGCGCCCTCCTCGCAATGACACAAAAATGATAGGTTTTACGAAAAAACCTACCATTTTCTTAATCGAAATATTCTGATCCGTCGCGGAGCGACACCGACACGGTGCTTCTCCGGAAGCGCCATTTCACGCGGGCGCAAGCCCGCATTTCACATGCGAAGCATATTTCACTTTTCCACAGGAAAAATTTCACTGCGCAGCCTCCGCTGCGTTTCACACGTCCAGCTGGTCGAGATTTTTGCCGAAGGCGGTCAGACAGTGCTCCATGAACCAGTCCAGCTCGGGCAGGTGCATGTCGACGAGCGCCTGCCGCGTCTGCTCGGCGGCGGAGGCGAATTCCTGATTGCCCGCGCGCAGCTCCTCGATGCACTTGATGTGCGCCGAGAGCTTGTCGGCGGCCTTGACGATCGCGTGCACCGTCTCGTCGGATTCATAGATCAGCGGTGCGAAGCCGTCCTTCAGCTCCGGCGGAAGCAGCGCAAGCAGCTTTGTTCCGCTGACGTGCTCCACCTGCTTATAGGCGGTCTTGATCTCGGGGTTATAATACTTGATCGGCGTCGGCAGATCGCCCGTCAGGATCTCGGACGCGTCATGATAGAGCGCGGCCGTGGCGCAGCGCTCCGGCTCGGCGTCAAGCCCCAGAATGTCCCGCCGGATGAGCGCCAGTCCGTGCGCCAGCACGGCGACCTGATGGCTGTGCTCCTGAATATTCTCGGAGAACGAGTTGCGCATCAGCCCCCAGCGCGTGATATAGCGCATTCTCGAGAGCAGCGCGAAAAACTGATATTCCTGGCTCATGATTCCTCCCCGGCCGTGGTTTTCGGCCGATCCAGACGGCGGCGCGGCGCGGCGGCGCGCTTCTGATGCGTGGGTGCGCGATGCGCCACGCGGCGGCGGACGGGGATGGCCTTCTCGGTGCGCCGATGCGGGAAGAAGCGCCGCACGGACTCCAGCGACAGGCCGAACGGCTCGTCGCGCAGCGTCGAGACCAGCTCGCCGTAGCACTTATAGAACGCCTGCGCGGTTTTGGGAATGGGCTTGGCGTCGATCAGCCACGGACAGTCCTCGAGCTTCTCGCCGGAGCAGCGCTTGACGAATTCGCGGCCGACGCCCAGCATCTCGGCGAAGGGCAGCGTGCGGTAAAAATACAGCTCGTCCTGCGCATTGAGGCGCTGAAGCGTCTCGGCGTCGAGCCTGCGCAGATAGCGCCGCAGACCGAGCAGCTTGCGTACGGTCTCGATCCCGGCGGGCGTGCGGCGTCCGCCGAAGAGGGTCACGGCGGCGCAGAAGCCCTGCATCAGCAGCGCCAGCACGGCGATCATCAGATTCTCTGCCTTGATGCCGACGTTGACGAGCACAACGGCTGAGATCATGCCGAGCACGATGCGTGTGATATAGCGGCGGCGGCAGAACGACCGCAGCGCGTTTTGAATCAGATAACATTGCACTGCATTGAGGATCGACAGCAGCGGCAGCAGGAACCAGCGGATTCCGGCCGTGGGCAGGATCGTGTCATAGAGCAGAATGCCGCTCATCAGACCGGTCAGCGCGCCAATTAGGCTCAGAACATAAGGGCTGCCGCCGTTGTGGAAGAACAGACGCTGCGACCACGCCGTCCGGAGCGCGTGCGCCGCAGTGGCCGTGCCGCGGCGCTCGCGAAGCTGCTGCGCCCCGCAGACCGGCCCGTAGCGGAAAACGGCGTAAAACAGCTTCCGCTCGGCGGGCTTGCGCTCGTTGCCCATGTCCATCTGTTTTTTGATGTAAATTTTCCCGTTGCGGTTGCGCCGCAGGGACAGATAGCCCAGATTCGCCCAGTGAATGAGCGTCGCGGCGATGTCCGGCTCCTCGCCGAACAGCTGGCAGGACAGCTCGCCGGCCGTCGCCTCCGTCGGCGGGCTCTGCTGCTCGACGGGCAGATAGAGCATCCGTCCGCGCAGACGCAGGAACCAATAGATCAGTCCGGCCGCAACCGTGAGCCAGAACAGAATTTTGGTGACGGAGACCGTCGAGCCCTTCTGATTCTGCAGCTGGAAGGTCCCGGCCTCAAAGGGCACGACCAGCCGGATGGCCTGATGGTCGCGGTAATACTCCGTCGACGAGGCGTTCAGATCGCCGCCGTTGAGCGTAACGTTCAGATAGTTGTCGAGGGTGTTTTCGTAATACGTGCCGCTCCATTTGAGCTGGCCGCCCGGCTCATAGGGCATCGAGACGTGCACGGAATAGTGCGAGACCGGATATTCCCAGCCGCGCTCGGGCAGGTTGAGCGTCAGCTCCTGCCGGCCGTCCTCGGTGTTCACGACGGCGGCGTTCAGGCGATAGGTGCAGGTGAAGCTCTGCGCCCCGGTGAACCCGGCGTCGCTCGTGAAGCGGACGCATTTGACGCCGTCGAGCGTCTCGGTCGTATATTCGCTGCCGCCGGAGGCCGTGATCGAGGCGGCGTCGGCCGCCAGCGGGAAGACGATCTCCTTGTGCTTGGAGGTCAGCGAGAGCACGGCGTTCACCGTCACGTCGCAGCGGCCGTGACGGTCGACCGTCACGTCAATATTCAGCTCGGAGACCTCGTCGGCCTCCTCGGCGAAGCAGACGCCCGTCAGCAGCAGCACACACAGCAGCACCAGCAAAGCCCGTTTCACAGCCGCACCTCCCTTTCAGAATCGGCAATCGAACCCGATCCAAACGCCCGAATGGGCACAATTTGCATATTTTAATCATTATAGCATATTGTGTCGAAAGTTGCAACAGAAAGTCGACCGGCCGCGCCGCTCCGCAGCTGCCAAAAAAAGCCGCGCGCCTCAAATCAGGCGCACGGCTTTCAGCGTGTTCCGTTATTTTTTGAAGAAATCGAAGAAGCGCTTCTTCTTCGGCTGGTTGCTCTCCTCAGCGGACTGGTCAAACTGCCGCAGCAGCTCCTTCTGCTCGCGCGTCAGGCGCGTCGGCGTCTCGACGACGACCGTCACGAACTGATCGCCGCGCTTCTTGGTGTCGTTGACATAGGGAACGCCCTTGCCGCGCAGGCGGAAGGTCGTGCCGGTCTGCGTGCCCTCGGCGATGGAATAGCGAACCTTGCCGTCGATGGTCGGAACCTCGACCTCCGCGCCGAGCGCGGCCTGCGCAAAGGTGATCGGCATCTCGCAGTAGAGATCCTGTCCCTGACGGGTCAGGATCGGGTGCTTGCGCACGCGCACCGTGACGAGCAGGTCGCCGCGCCCGCCGTTGTTGAAGCCGTCGCAGCCCTCGCCGCGCACGCGCAGGGTCTGGCCGTCGTCGATGCCCGCCGGGAAATGGACGCGCGTCTTGAACGCGCGGCGTACCTTGCCCTTGCCCTTGCAGCGCGGGCACGGATTCTTGATGACCTTGCCGCTGCCGTGGCAGTCGGGGCAGACGCTGTCGGACTGCATGACCATGCCCATGAAATTCTGCTGCGTGCGCACCGTGCCGGTGCCGTGGCAGCGCAGACAGGTCTCCGCAGAGCTGCCCGCAGCCGCGCCCGTGCCGTGGCACTGGTCGCAGTTTTCAATGCGCGAGGCGCCGACCTCCTTCTCCGTGCCGAAGACGGCCTCCTCAAAGGTCAGGTCGACGGAGGCGCTGATGTCCTCGCCGCGCACCGGGGCGTTCGGATTGCTGCGTCTCGCCGAGCGGCCGCCGCCACCGCCGAAGAAGCTGCCGAAGAGGTCGCCCAGATCGCCGAAATCTCCGAAGCCGCCGCCGAACGGGCTGCCGCCGCCGAACGGGCTGCCGCCCGCGCCCGCGTTGAAGCTCGGGTCGACGCCGGCGAAGCCGAACTGATCGTAGCGCTTGCGCTTCTCCGGGTCGGAGAGCACCTCGTTGGCCTCGTTGATCTCCTTGAATTTGTCTTCGGCGCCGGGGTCATGGTTGACGTCGGGGTGATATTGCGCGGCCAGCTTGCGGTAGGCGCGCTTGATGTCGGCGTCCGAGGCGTCCTTTGCGACGCCCAGCACCTCATAATAATCTCGTTTGTTTTCGTTAGCCATAAAAAGTCACCCTCTCAGTGGGGATATGAAAAAATCAAATATTGTCCTTCGGACAGATGAAGCATGTTCGATGATGCGGACAGGCTTCATCCGGCCGCAGGCGCGGTCGGACCGGACGGCCGAAAAAGGGCGCTTTTGGGGCGCCCTTTTTCGATCCGGTGTTCCGAAAAATCAGTCCTTGACTTCCTCGTAGTCCGCGTCAATCGGCTCATCGGGGTTGCTGCCGTTGTTCGCGGCGCCCTGCTGCGGCTGTCCCTGCTGCGGAGCGGCGTTCTGATAGAGCTTCTCGCTGACGGCATAGAAGGCCTTTTGCAGCGCCTCGGTCGAGGCCTTGATGGCTGCGATGTCGCTGCCCTTGTTCTTCTCCTTCAGGTCGTTGACGGCGCTCTCGATGGAGGCCTTGTCGTTCGCGTCGACCTTGTCGCCCAGCTCGTTCAGCGTCTTTTCGGTCTGATAGATGAGCTGGTCGGCGGCGTTATGCGTGTCGACCTCGTCCTTGCGCGCCTTGTCCTCGGCGGCGTACTGCTCGGCCTCCTTGACGGCCTTGTCGATGTCCTCCTTGGACAGGTTGGAGGAGGCGGTGATGGTGATGTGCTGCTCCTTGCCGGTGCCAAGATCCTTGGCGCTGACGTTCACGATGCCGTTGGCGTCGATGTCGAAGCTGACCTCAATCTGCGGCACGCCGCGCGGAGCCGGAGCGATGCCGTCGAGCTGGAACTTGCCGAGGGTCTTGTTGTAGGCGGCCATTTCGCGCTCGCCCTGCAGAACGTGGATCTCGACGCTCGTCTGGTTGTCGGCCGCGGTCGAGAAGACCTGGCTCTTCTTGGTCGGAATGGTGGTGTTGCGGTCGATCAGGCGGGTGAACACGCCGCCCATCGTCTCAAGACCCAGAGACAGCGGGGTCACGTCGAGCAACACGACGCCCTTGACGTCGCCGCCGAGCACGCCGCCCTGAATGGCAGCGCCCACCGCGACGCATTCGTCGGGGTTGATGCCCTTGAAGCCTTCCTTGCCGGTGATGCCCTTCACGGCCTCCTGCACGGCGGGGATACGGGTCGAGCCGCCGACGAGCAGAACCTTGCTCAGATCGCTGGCCTTCAGACCGGCGTCCGCGAGCGCCTGACGGACAGGACCCATCGTGCGCTCGACGAGCTTCGCGGTCAGCTCGTTGAACTTCGCGCGGGTGAGCGTGACGTCGAGGTGCTTCGGGCCGGTGGCGTCGGCGGTGATATACGGCAGGTTGACGTTGGTGGAGGTCACGCCGGACAGCTCAATCTTCGCCTTCTCGGCAGCCTCCTTGAGGCGCTGCATGGCGACCTTGTCGCCGGAGAGGTCAATGCCCTCGGCCTTCTTGAACTCGGAGACGAGATAGTCCATGACGCACTGGTCAAAGTCGTCGCCGCCGAGATGCGTGTCGCCGTTGGTCGCCTTGACCTCGACGATGCCGTCGCCGATGTCGAGGATGGAGACGTCGAAGGTGCCGCCGCCGAGGTCATAGACCATGATCTTCTGCTCGCTTTCCTTATCGACGCCATAAGCCAGCGCGGCGGCCGTCGGCTCGTTGATGATGCGCTTGACGTCCAGACCGGCGATGCGGCCGGCGTCCTTGGTAGCCTGACGCTGCGCGTCGTTGAAGTATGCCGGAACGGTGATGACCGCCTCGGTGACGGGCTGACCCAGATAGGCCTCGGCGTCCGCCTTCAGCTTGCGCAGGATCATTGCGGAGATCTCCTGCGGGGTGTATTTCTTGTCGTCGATGGTGACCTTATAATCCGTGCCCATGTGGCGCTTGATGGAAGAAACGGTGCGGTCTGCGTTGGTGACGGCCTGACGCTTTGCGACCTGACCGACCATGCGCTCGCCGTTCTTCGAGAACGCGACGACCGACGGGGTGGTTCTGCCGCCCTCGGCGTTTGCGATGACGACCGGCTCGCCGCCTTCCATAACGGCGACGCAGGAATTTGTAGTACCAAGATCAATACCAATGATTTTTCCCATGATGAAAATCCTCCTATATGAAATGGAATATTTACGGGTTAAGGAATCAGAGCTTCCTTAATTTGCGACCTTGACCATCGCGAAGCGGATGACCTTGTCGCCCAGCGTGAAGCCGGTCTGGAAAACCTCGGCAATGACGTTTTCCGCGAGCGATTCGTCCTCAACATGCATCACGGCGTTGTGGCGCTCCGGATCAAACGGGTCGCCCTTCTCGCCGAAGGCCTCGACGCCCAGCCCGGTGAAGATCTTCTTCAGCTCGGTCATGGTCATCTCGACGCCCTTTTTGTATGCCTCGTCAGACGTTTCGCTCAGCAGCGCGCGCTGCAAATTGTCGTAGACCGGCAGCAGCTTTTTCACCGTGTCCGAGACGGCGTCGCGGTAGATGCCGTCCTTTTCGCGCTGCGAGCGCTTGCGGAAGTTGTCATATTCCGCGGCAAGCCGCAGGAACTGATCGTGCTCCTTGGCAAGCTGCTCCTTGAGCTGCTCGGCCTCGGAAGGCTTTTTGGCCTTCTTTTCTTTCTTCTCGCTCTTGGCGGCCTCGGGTTGCTCGGCCTTCGGCGCCTCGGCGGATTTTTTTTCTGTTTCCTCGGCCGCTTGGGCCGTTGCCTGCTCTTTTTCAGACAATGCTTATTCCTCCTTTTTGGGAGCCTCGTCCGTCGGCTGATGCTCCGGCAGCTCCTGCTTGCCGAACATCCGTCCAAGACCCTCGGCGAAATAACTCAGACGCGCGGTGATCTGCGCGTAGTCCATGCGCTGCGGCCCAACCACGCCGATCATGCCCTGCATCCCGTCGCCGATGTCGAAGCGGGTGACCACCACGGAGGTGTCCTTCAGCTCCTGCGCGACGTTTTCCGGGCCGACCAGGATCTGCACCGGGCTGTTCGGGTCGAGCTTGGCGGGCAGGTTCGAGATCGTATCCTCGTCCAGCGCGCCGAGCACCTCCTGCGCCTTGCTCAGCTCCTGATATTCCGGCTGGGACAGCAGGCGGTTCTGACCGGTCACATAGACCTCGCCCCGGCTGCACTCCTCGAGCACATGCGTGGCAAAATCCACGACCACAGGCACAAGCCCTGCGGCCGCGCCGGCGCTGCGGCTGACGCGGTCGATCAGCTCGGGCGTGAACTGCTCCGGCGGAAGCTCCGCCAGACTCGCGTTCAGAACCGCGGAGAGCAGCTTCAGATCCGATTCGCTCACGCGAAGCGGCAGCTTGATGAGTTTATTTTTCACCGTTTCATCCGTCGTCATGACCACGAGGATGAAGCTTCCGGGATTTGCCGGCAGCAGCTCGAAGCGCCGCACGCGCACGCTGTCGTTGTGAGACGTCAGCGCGTAGGCGGGCAGATTCGTCAGCTTGCTGACCAGCTTGCCGACCTGACTCATGGCGCGGTCGAATTCCTGCATCCGCAGCTCCATGGCCTGATTGATGGACTTCGTCTCGTCCACGCTCAGGCTGTAATCCTGCATCAGCCGGTCGATATAAAACCGATAGCCGGCCGGGGAGGGAATGCGCCCGGCGGAGGTGTGCGGCTGCTCAAGAAAGCCCAGATTCGTCAGCTCGGCCATCTCGTTGCGGATGGTCGCGGAGGAGAAATCCATGCCCGGCAGCGCGGCAATGGTCTTCGAGCCGACCGGCTCAGCGGAGCGGATATAAAGATCGACGATCGCCTTGAGAATTTTTTGCTTTCGCTCGGAAAGCTCCATTGCCCGCACCTCCCATGTCGTTTGTTTGCTATTAGCACTCCATATCCCTGAGTGCTAAACCAACTATACAACCAAGCCTCTGATTTGTCAATAGCTCTGGAAAAAATTATTGTTAAAAATTTGTGACGTCCGCTTTTTCGGCGCAAAAATCGGGACGGCGCACGCATCGCCCGTGCAAAAATCGCCCGTCCGCGAAGGGAAACCGGGTCACCGGAGAGGTATGAAATGCAGAAACTGCAATGTTCGTGTCGTATCGTGAGAGATTTTCAAAAATAGTCGTGTTGATTAGTGCAAAAAATAAAACAAATTCCGTTGATTTTTACATGAATATCTGCTATACTATGGTCAGTACCTTTAAGGAGGGCGGCTTATGTATCGAAAGATTATGGGCTTCTTGGAAGCGTGGAAAGAAAGCAAACACCGCAAGCCTCTTATTTTACAGGGCGCAAGACAGGTCGGAAAGACCTATTCCATTCTGGAGTTTGGACGCACCCACTACGAAAATGTGGCATACTTCAACTTTGAAACCAATCCAAAGCTGAACGAAACCTTTGAGGAAGCCATCAGCCCCAATTATCTGATACCGATTTTGTCCCATATCGCAGGACAGACCATCGTAAAGGAAAAAACGCTGATCGTCTTTGACGAGGTGCAGCTCTGCGAAAGGGCGTTGACCTCGCTCAAATACTTCTGCGAGGACGCTCCGGATTATCATATCATCGTCGCAGGCAGCTTGCTCGGTGTTGCGGTGGGCAGAGCGAAATTCTCTTTTCCCGTAGGAAAGGTCGATATGAAAACGCTTTATCCTATGGATATGGAGGAATTTCTGTTGGCGCTCGGTGAGGACGATTTGGTGGAGCAAATCAAAACGTGCTTCCAAACCGATACGCCGCTGCCGTCTGCCCTGCACGACGCTGCCATGCAGCGCTACCGTCAGTATCTTGTGGTCGGCGGTATGCCGGAGTGCGTGATGCAGTTTGCCGAAACCAAGGATTATATCCTTGTCCGCCATACGCAGGACACGATACTTGCAAGCTATCTCAATGATATGAGCAAGTATAACAACTTGAATGAAATCAAGAAAACCCGACTTGCCTACGATAACATTACCGTTCAGCTTTCCAAGAAGAATACCCGTTTTCAATACAAGCTGATGAAAAAAGGCGGACGGGCTTCCGAATTTGAAAATGCGATCGAATGGCTTTGCCTGTCTGGTATCGTGTCACAGGTCTACAAGGTCGAGCAAATCAAAAAGCCGCTTGAGAACTACCGTGATATTGATGCGTTCAAGATTTATGTGTCTGACTTAGGATTGCTTTGCGCCAAAAAGGATCTGGCCGCCAATGATATTCTCTATATGGTCGAGGAAATCAACGACTTCAAGGGCGGTATGGCGGAGAACTATGTAAATGTGCAGCTCACCATAAACGGCTACCGCACCTACTATTGGGAGTCCGCGCGTGGGGCTGAAATTGATTTTATCATCCAGCGTGACGGGCAGCTCATTCCCATTGAGGTCAAGTCTGCCGACAACACCAGAGCCAAGAGCTTGAAGGTCTATATGGACACCTACAAGCCCGCTTATGCGATCAAGCTCTCTGCCAAAAACTTCGGCCTTGAGGACAACAAAAAAACCGTTCCGCTCTATGCCGCATTTTGTATCTGAAATCAATATTGCAGCAGTAACGCTCACAGAAAATGTGGGCGTTATTTTTTGCCCCTGAATGGAACGCTTCAGAGGCTTATACCTATATAAATATAGTATCCCCGATTCGACAAATTGCGGCATCCGCCGGAAAAACTTTCTGTTGTAACGAAAAGGATGCAACTTTTACTTGCGAAGTTTGAAAACTTGTGATAGAATGAGAGCAAATATAGGGAATGCGCCGCTTTTTCGCGCGATTTTTGCGAAACCGGCGCGCAGCATTCCCGAAACAGGCAATGATCGGGCTGTCGATCGTTTTTCCGTCGGCTTCAGAGAGGGTGCGTTGCTGCGAGCGCCTGCCGCGAACGCTTCGGCCTTCCCCCGTGAGCCTCCGACTGAACGCGCGCTTGCGCAAGTAGGCTCGGACGGGTCGCTCCGTTATCGGTCAGAGTGCGCGGTGTCAGCCGCGAATTGCGGGTGGTACCGCGGAAGTTCGTCTTTCGTCCCCTTTCGGACGGAGGATTTTTTTATTTTTACATCACATTCTGAAGCAAGGAGATCATGGAATGAAAGAACAACTGGAACAGATCAAGTCCCATACGCTGCAAACCATCCATGCCGCGGCCGACGTGGCTGCGCTCGACGCGCTGCGCGTCAGGATTCTGGGCAAAAAGGGCGAGCTGACCGCCGTCCTGAAGCAGATGGGCAAGCTGTCCGCCGAGGAGCGCCCGGTCATGGGTCAGCTGGCCAACGGCGTGCGCGCCGAGGTCGAGGCGCAGCTCGAGCGCCGCAAGGCCGAGCTGGAGGCCGCCGCGCTGGAAAAGCGCCTTGCGGCGGAGGCCATCGACGTGACCGTCCCCGGCAAGGAATTCCCGATGGGGCATCAGCACCCGATGAACAAGGTGCTGCAGGAGGTCAAGGAGATCTTCGTCGGCATGGGCTATACGATCGTCGACGGCCCGGAGGTCGAGGAGGCCAGCTATAACTTCACCCGCCTGAACATCGAGGAGGGGCATCCGTCCCGCGACCGCTCCGACACGTTCTATTTCAACGACGACGATTCCGTCCTGCTGCGCACGCAGACCAGCCCGATGCAGATCCGCGTGATGGAGCAGCAGCAGCCGCCCATCCGCATCCTTGCCCCCGGGCGCGTCTTCCGCAAGGACGAGGCCGACGCGACTCATTCGCCGATGTTCCACCAAATCGAGGGTCTGGTCGTCGACGAGGGCATCACCATGGGCGACCTCAAGGGCGCGCTCGAGACGCTCATCAAGCGGCTCTACGGCGAGGACGCCGTCGTGCGCTTCCGTCCGCACCATTTCCCCTTCACCGAGCCGAGCTGCGAGGTCGACATGCAGTGCTTCAAGTGTCACGGCACCGGCGAGACTGACGGTCAGGTCTGCTCGACCTGCCACGGCGAGGGCTGGATCGAGCTGCTGGGCGCCGGCATGGTGCACCCGAAGGTGCTCGAGGGCTGCGGGATCGACAGCAAAAAATACTCCGGCTTCGCCTTCGGCATCGGCCTGGAGCGCATGGCCATGGGGCGCCTGCGCTTCAACGACCTGCGCCTGATCTTCGACAACGACGTCCGTTTTCTGTCTCAATTCTAAGGAGGTGCCGAGATGAAACTGAACCGCAACTGGATCAATGAGGATTTTGTGGACCTTTCCGACATTTCGGACAAGGACTTTGTCGAAACGCTGACCGTCGCCGGCCAGAAGGTCGAGACCTATGAGCGCATGGACGCCGAGATCAAAAACGTCGTCGTCGGCCGGGTCTGCTCCATGGAGCGCCACCCGAACTCCGACCATATGTGGATCTGTCAGGTCGACGTGGGGCAGGGCGAGCCGGTGCAGATCGTCACCGGCGCGCAGAACGTCCGCGAGGGCGACCTTGTCCCGGCCGCGCTGCATAATTCGCGCCTGCCCGGCGGCGTGCACATCACCAAGGGCAAGCTGCGCGGAGAGGTCTCCAACGGGATGCTCTGCTCGCTCAAGGAGCTGGGGCTGACGCTCAACGACTTCCCCTATGCCATCGAGGACGGCATCTGGATCCTGCAGGAGGACTGCAAGCCCGGCGACGACATCAACCTTGTCATCGGCAACAACGACACCGTCGTCGATTTTGAGATTACCAACAACCGCCCGGATTGCTATTCCATCATCGGTCTGGCGCGCGAGGCCGCCGCGGCCTTCGACCGCCCGATGAAGCACCACGAGCCGGTCGTGAAGGGCGGCGCCGAGGGCGCGCTCTGCGACCTGCTCGACGTCGAGGTCCCGGCCGAGGATCTCTGCCGCCGCTATACCGCGCGCATGGTGCGCAACGTCAGAATCGCCCCGTCGCCGAAGTGGCTGCGCCAGCGTCTGCGCGCCAACGGCGTGCGCCCGATCAACAACATCGTCGACATCACGAACTACGTCATGCTCGAATACGGCCAGCCGATGCACGCCTTTGACTATCGCTACATCGGCACGAAGAAGATCGTCGTGCGCCGCGCCGAGGAGGGCGAGTGCCTGACCACGCTCGACGGCGTCGTGCGCCCGCTCAAGGCCGGGATGCTCGTCATTGCCGACGGCGAGAAGCCGATCGGCCTTGCCGGCGTCATGGGCGGCGAAAACAGCGAGATCGTGGACGATACGGTCGACGTCGTCTTTGAGTCGGCGAATTTCGACGGCACGTCCATCCGCCAGACCGCGCTGGCGCTCGGTATGCGCACCGAGGCCTCCGGCAAGTTCGAGAAGAACATCGATCCGCTGCTGACCCTCCCGGCCGTGAACCGCGCCTGCGAGCTGGTCGAGCTGCTCGGCGCGGGCGAGGTCGTCGACGGCACGATCGACATTCTCAACCGCATCCCCGAGCCGCGCACGGTCGCGCTCGAGCCGGAGCGCATCAACGCGCTGCTCGGCACGGACATTTCCGAGGCTGACATGATCGCCTATCTGCGCCGTCTCGAGATCCCCGTCGAGGGGCGCACGATCCTTGTGCCGTCCTTCCGCCCCGACCTTGTGCAGATGGCAGACATCGCCGAGGAGGTCGGCCGTATGTACGGCTATAACGAGATCCCGACGACCGCCTTCCGCAGCGCGACCGCCGAGGGCGGCTACACCGGCACAATGGTGCTCGAGAGCCGCACGGGCGCAGCCTGCCGCGCGCTGGGCTACAGCGAAATTCTGACCTATTCCTTCGTCTCGCCGACGAGCTTCGACCTCATCCGTCTGCCGCAGGAGTCCCCCCTGCGCAAGCCCATGCGCATCCAGAACCCGCTCGGCGAGGACGCGTCCGTCATGCGCACGATCGCCCTGCCGTCCATGCTCGCGGTTCTGTCTCATAACAATGCCTATCACAACGATGCCTGCAAGCTCTATGAGCTGGCCAAGGTCTACCTGCCCAGAGAGGGGCAGACCCTGCCCGACGAGCCGAAGCACCTGCTGCTCGGCACCTATGGCGAGGGCGAGGATTTCTTCACCCTGAAGGGCGAGATCGAGGCGATCTTCACCGCGATGAACGTCCGCCCGGCGGAGTATTACGCCGTCAAGGATAACCCGAGCTACCATCCCGGCCGCTGTGCCGGCGTGCGCGTCGGCGGCGTTGAGGTCGGCGTGTTCGGACAGGTGCATCCGCTCGTTGCGAAGAATTACGGCATCGATTCCGAAATTTACGCCGCCGAGCTGGATTTCACCGCGCTGAGCGCGCTGCTCTGCCCGCCGAAGACCTTCCACCCGCTTCCCAAGTACCCGACCGTCAACCGCGACATCGCCGTCGTCTGCGACGAGAGCGTCACGGTCGCCCAGCTCGTCGACTGCATCCGCTCCGCCGGGGGCAAGCTCCTGCGCAGCGTCAAGCTGTTTGACATCTATCGTGGCAAGGGCATCGACGCCGGAAAGAAGAGCGTCGCCTTCTCGCTGACGCTCCGCTCCGACGAGCGTACCCTGACCGACGCCGATTCCGACGGCGAGGTCAAGGCCGTCCTCGAAAAGCTCGAGGCGGATCTCGGCGCAAGGCTGCGCTGAGCGTCGGAAAATCGACCGCCGAACGGAAAAACGAAAAAACACAGAAACCCTCGTGCCGGGGAGCGCCCCGGCACGAGGGTTTCTGTTCTTGCCGCAATTCTCGGCGTATTTTTGTTTCACCGCAGCCGATTTAATCAGAGCTTCCTTAAGTCAAAGGCATGGCATCCCGAACCGAGGCACGGCTGCGGCCGTGCACGGATATGCCGCCCTGCGACGGAAGAAAAACGGAGTGCGGCCGCCGGCCGCACTCCGCTCATTTGATCACGCTTTTATGCCTCAAAGTCCTCAAAATCGTCAAAATCCGAATCCGTGTGATGCTTGCAGCAGCAGGGGAGCAGGTCCTTCAGGTCGTCCCAGAAGTGCACGAGCGCAACGGCCAGAGCGCCGACGACGGCCACGATCCCAACGACGGAGACGATCGCCTTCAGAGTCTTGTTCATGGTTCAGTCCTCCTTACATTGTTCCGCCGGCGCAGCCGGAGCGCCGCGCCGAGGCGTTCTTACCTATAGTATACCGCATTTTAGAGATTCCGCAAGCCCTGTTCAAAAAAATTTTACGGACGGACGATATAATCCGGCTTGCGCGATACGCGCGGATTGGGCGCGGCTGCCGGGTAGCCGAGCAGGCAGTGGCCGACGCCGATGTAATTGCCCGCGACGCCCCATTTTTGCAGCAGCGCCTGTCCCTCCGGCGTGGCGAATTCCTCGCGGGCGCGATGGATCCAGCAGCTCCCCAGTCCGACGGCCTCGGCCGCGAGCATCAGATTGCCGAGCACGAGCGAGCCGTCCTCCACGGCGGTGTGCGCCCCGGCGTCCGCGAGCACGACGCAGACGGTCGGCGCGCCGTAAAACGGATGCGCGTCGGGCTGCCCCATGATCGCGGCATTCATGCGCTCGAGCAGGTCAATGTCCTCGCGCTTTTGCAGCACGATGATCTTGGGCGACTGGCGCCCCATGCCCGTCGGGGCGTAGGTTCCGGCCGCGAGAACGGTCGTGAGCTGGCGCTCGTCGACCTGCTGCGGCAGGAAGCAGCGGCAGCTCCGGCGTTCATAAATAGCCTGTAATGCGTCCATAATAATACCTCCTCAGGTTGTATATCCGTAAAGTCCGCGGACGCTGACCTCCCCGGCCTGAACGGCCGAGACGGCGCCGTCCGCGCGGCGCACCAGCAGCGCGCCGTTTTCGTCGATGCCCTCGGCGAAGGCCTCCTCGCGCTGCTCCCCGCGCACGAGCTGCACCGGCTTGTGCAGCGTGACGCAGTGCGCCGCGTATTCGGCGAGGTAAGCCGCCTTCTGCGAGAAAAGCTCCTGCGAGAGCAGCCAGAGCCGACGGGTCATGGCCGCCGCGACCGCGTTCGGGTCGACGGGCGCTCCGGCCGCCTCGGCCAGGGTCGTGGCCATGGCGCGCACATCCGGCGGGAAGGCCTCCGGCGGCGTGTTGCAGTTGACGCCGATTCCGACGATCATCGCGCCGTCATAAAGCTCCACAAGGATGCCGCAGAGCTTTTTGCCCCGAAAAACGAGGTCGTTGATCCATTTGATGCCGCAGTCGACGCCGCAGGCGTCCAAAAACGCGCGCCGCATCGCGACGGCGACCATCGGCGTCAGATGCAGCAGCCGCTCCGGCGGCGCGTCCGGCCGCAGCACGGCCGAGAGATAAACGCCCCCCGGCGGCGACCGGAACGCGCGCCCGAGCCGGCCGCGCCCGGCCGTCTGGCACGCCGTGACGAGCACCGTGCCCTCCGGCACGCCCGGCCGGCGCTTCAGCTCGGCGTTGGTCGAATCGATCTCGTCAAACAGCTCCGGCACCCACGGGCAGTCCGCGCGGCGCAGCCTCTCGGCGGATAATGTCATCATTTTTTCCTTGCCTTTCGACTGATTTTCCTTTATAATATACTGTACCCGATTTTGGGAGATTTGTAAAGAGAGAATCGAGGTTTCCAATGAAACATTTTCCGCTCAAGCAAATGATTTTGGCGGCGATCTTTGCCGCCCTGACCGCCGTCGGCGCGTTTTTGAAAATTCCCGGCGTCGGCGATGTCTCGTTCACGCTCCAGGTGCTGTTCTGCTTCCTGTCCGGTCTGCTGCTCGGCCCGTGGTGGGGCGCGGCGTCGCAGATCGTCTATGTGCTGCTCGGCCTGTTCGGCCTGCCGGTGTTCACGTCCGGCGGCGGCTTCGGCAGCTTTACCTTCCCGACCTTCGGCTTCGTGCTCGGCCTGATCCCGGCGGCCGTTACGGTCGGTCTGCTCGTGCCGAAAAAGCCCGAAAAGCGCAACTTCTGGCGGCTGCTGGCCGCGCAGGCGGTTGCCCTCGCGGTGCTTTATCTCTGCGGCCTGCCGTATCTGTACATCATCATGAACGGCAAGCTCTCCGTCTGGAAGACCATCTGGACGGGCTGCCTGATCTTCCTGCCCTATGACGCGCTCAAGATGGTCTGCGCGTCCGCTCTCGCCGTGCGGCTCCATAAGACCGGCCTGATCGACTGAGACAGGGCTTCGCTGCCCTTTATTCTGATTGCAAAAATGGTAGGCTTTCACGAGAAACCTACCATTTTTTGTGTCATTGCGGCAATCTTTAACGGCGCAAAGCGGCATACCGGAACGAAGCACGGCAAGGCCGCGCAGTGAAATTTGCCCGATGGGCAAGTGAAATATGCTGCGCATGTGAAATGCGGACTTGCGTCCGCGTGAAATGGTGCTTCCGGAGAAGCGCCGTGGTGGAGTCCCTGCGGGACGGATCAAAAATTTGGGTTTTGTCGGTTCCTGCCACCGTGCCTCGCCATGGGATGCCACACCTTCGGCTTTAAGATTGCCACGTCGCTGCGCTCCTCGCAATGACACAAATTTGAAACGGTTATATTTGAGAAACAGACGTTTTTAGCAGGATGCGGGCGTTTTCGAACCGAATCAACGTTCCGTTTTTCCGCAAAACCTACCAGATTTGTCATTGCGAGGAGGGCGCGTGCGCCCGGCGCGGCAATCTTTAACGGCGCAAAGCGGCATACCGGAACGAAGCACGGCAAGGCCGCGCAGTGAAATTTGCCCGATGGGCAAGTGAAATATGCTGCGCATGTGAAATGCGGACTTGCGTCCGCGTGAAATGGTGCTTCCGGAGAAGCGCCGTGGTGGAGTCCCTGCGGGACGGATCAAAAATTTGGGTTTTGTCGGTTCCTGCCACCGTGCCTCGCCATGGGATGCCACACCTTCGGCTTTAAGATTGCCACGTCGCTGCGCTCCTCGCAATGACACAAATTTGAAACGGTTATATTTGAGAAACAGACGTTTTTAGCAGGATGCGGGCGTTTTCGAACCGAATCAACGTTCCGTTTTTCCGCAAAACCTACCAGATTTGTCATTGCGAGGAGGGCGCGTGCGCCCGGCGCGGCAATCTTTAACGGCGCAAAGCGGCATCCCGGAACGAAGCACGGAGAAAGGGAAGTGCGGCCGCCGGCCGAAGCTCGCCGCAAAGCCTTGCCGCACGGCTATTCTCAAAATAGATGAACGCTTTGCGGAAAACGGTCGGAAATGCCCTTGCGGCGCGTGAAAAACTATGTTATAGTTAAAATGAGGGAATTTGGGAGTGTTCCGCCTTTGAAAATGGAAAACTGTCGAAAAAATGCGTCGACAGCGGTCATTTTTCCGCTCCAGACGCACAAAAAACAGCATCAGAGGAGTGCATCAACCATCATGAAAAATAATTTTCAATTCATCGTTCACAACAACGGCGACGTGAGCAAAAAAGACCCCAGCAAGGCCAAGGAAATGTTCCCGATCGAGCGTGCGCGCGACGCGCAGCGCTTCCACCGCCAGATCCCCGGCTGCCGGATGACCCCGCTGGTCGCGCTTCCGAATCTTGCGCAGTTCCTCGGCGTCGGCGGCATCTACGTGAAAAACGAGGCCGAGCGCCTGAGCATGAACTCGTTCAAGGTCATGGGCGGCTCCTACGCCATCTACCGCCTTGTCCGCAAGCTGCTCGGCAAGGAAAACGAGGACCTCACGTTTGATTATCTGACCAGCAAGGAATGCCACGACAAGCTCGGCAACGTTGTTTTCTGCTCCGCGACGGACGGCAACCACGGCAGAGGCCTCGCGTGGGCCTGCCAGAAGCTCGGCCATCCGTGCAAGATCTATGTCCACAGCGAGACCAGCCAGCCCCGCATCAACGCCATCAAGAAATTCGGCGCGGACGTGACGGTCGTCAACGGCAACTATGACGACGCCGTGCGTCAGGCCGCCGAGGACGCCAAGAAGAACGGCTGGTACGTCGTCTCCGACACCTCCTGGCCCGGCTATGAGGAGATCCCGACGTGGATCATGCAGGGCTACACCTCCATCCTGCTCGAGGCGCAGGAGCAGTTCTCCGGCCTGGGCATCGTCAAGCCGACGCACGTCTTCGTGCAGGCCGGCGTCGGCGCTCTGGCCGCCAGCGTCGTGGGCTTCTACAGCGCGCTGTTCCCCAACGACCCGCCCCTGTTCGTCGTGGTCGAGCCGGATAAGGCCGCCTGCGTCTATGAATCCATCAAGGCCGGCGACGGCAAGTGCCACTCCGTCAAGGGCAGCCTGAACACCATCATGGCCGGCCTCGCCTGCGGCGATCCGTCCCCGGTGGCCTTCGACATCCTGAACAACAACGCCGACGTCTTTATCCAGGTCCCGGATAACGTTGCGGCGCGCGGTATGCGCATCCTCGGCGTGCCGCTCCATGGCGACCCGATGGTCATCAGCGGCGAGAGCGGCGCAGTGCCCCTCGGCACGCTGTTCGCCCTGCGCACCGACGAGATCGACCCGAAGCTGGCCGACGCGCTCAAGCTCGACAACAAGTCGCAGATCTTCATGATCAACACCGAGGGCAACACCGACCCGGTCGAGTTCCGCCGCATCCTCTGGGACGGCAAGAATCCGGTGCCGGATTGCTTCCGCGTCAGCGAGGTTTCCAACGAGCAATAAGCCGCCCGAGCTACCGAAGGCAGCCCCCTTTCTTTGATGCTCCCCCTATGAGAGACCGTGTTTCCTTTTTCACGGGCTCTCACAGGGGGAGCCTATCTGTTCATGGAAAAGCGCTGCCGGATGATGCGAAAAGGCGTGCGGCGCTGTCTGATTGACAAGCCGCGCGCCGTGTGCTATACTCGAAAAAAGCGTCGCCGCGGCGGCCTTCAAGCGAATTTCGGGGGAATTTTTATGAACAGACTTTCGGACGCGCCTGTGCGCGCCGAGCGGGGACGCGTGGCCTATCTGGATATGCTTCGCATCGCCGCGACCGTGGCGGTCGTGATGATCCACGTCGCCGTCAGGGGATGGCGCAGCATGGACATGCACACCGCGCAATGGCACGCGCTGAGCTTTTTCAGCTCGATCTCCCGCTGGGGCACGCCGATTTTTGTCATGATCAGCGGCGCGCTGTTTCTGGATGAGCGCCGCGAGGTGCGCCTGAGGCGGCTGTTTTCCAAAAACATCCTGCGCATCCTGATCGCCTTTGTCTTCTGGTCGGCGGTCTATGCCGTTCCGTTTTTTCTCCGCGACCGGAGCGTTTTCGGCCTGATCTCCAATTTTTTGACCGGGTCTTATCAGCTCTGGTTTCTTTATATGATCGTCGGGCTTTATCTCATCACGCCCCTGCTGCGGCGGATCACGTCCGATCGAAGTGCGCTGAACTATTTTTTGCTGCTTTCGCTCTGCTTCACCTTCCTGCTGCCGATGCTCGGAAAGGCGATTCGCCTTGCGGACATTCTGCTGCATAAGGACGGCGCGCTTTATGCGGGACTGACCACGGGCTACAGCAACATGAAATTTTATTTTACCCTCGGCTATGTCCCCTATTTTCTGCTCGGCCACGCGCTCAACACCGCGCAGATCAGCAAAAAAGTCGAGCGCGTGATCTATGCGCTCGGCCTGCTCGGCTTTGCCGCGACGGTTTGGGGCACGGAATGGCTCAGCCGGAGCTTGGGCGCACCCTGCAAGGGATTTCTGGACGAAATGACGCTCAACGTGCTGCTGCAAAGCGCTGCGGTCTTCACGTTTGCAAAATGCAGACTGTCTGCGGCCTGCTCGGGGAAGCGCGGCAGCGCGGTCGTGCGCTCCCTCTCCAAGTGCAGCTTCGGGATCTTTCTTGTGCATCCGGGCGTGCTCAGCATACTGGAGCGGCTCGGGTTTCGCGCCTCGGCCTTTCCGGCGGCGATCGGTGCGGTCGTCGTGACGGCGGGCATATTCGCGATCTCCTATGGCCTCTCGGCGATCCTGAACGCCATTCCGATCGTGAAAAAATACCTTGTCTGATCCAAACACCCGATGAACGCCCATGATGATAATCAGAGGTTTCCAAGGTCCTGTTTCGTTCCGCCCTACCATATTTCGTTCCGGGATGGCAAATCGATTCGTTAAAGATTGCCGCGTCGGGCGCAAAAATTGCGCCCTCCTCGCAATGACAAAACTGGTTGGTTTTGCGAGAAATCGGAACAATTTCCGAAACGAAATGTTTGAAAAACGATGCGGAGTGACAACACGCAAAAAATAACCGCAAAAATTGAAAAACGTCCGTTTTCCAAATTAAAACGCTCCAATTTCGTGTCATTGCGAGGCCGCTTTGCGGCCGTGGCAATCTTAAAGCCGAAGGTATGGCATCCCGTGGCGAAGCACGGTGACAGAAAACGACAAAATCCCGAATTTTTGATCCGTCGCGGAGCGATACCGGCACGGCGCTTCCCCGGAAGCGCCATTTCACGCGGGCGCAGGCTCGCGTTTCCCGTGCGAAGCATCTTTCACTCGGCCAAAGGCCGATTCACGGCATTTGACGGTTCCGGACTTTTTTGACAGCCTAAAAGGGGAAGCAGCGTTCGCGCTGCTTCCCCTTTAAAAGGTGTATTTTACTGTTACTTGCCGAAATAGCGATCCAGCAGACCCTTGAGCGCCTTGCCGTGTCTCGCCTCGTCGCGGGCCATTTCGTGGACGGTGTCGTGAATGGCGTCGAGGTTGTTCTTCTTGGCGACCTTCGCCAGCTCAGCCTTACCGGCCGTTGCGCCGAACTCGCAGTCCACGCGCCAAGCCAGATTCTGCTTGGTGCTGGCGGTCATGTTCGGCTCCAACTCGCTGCCCAGCAGCTCGGCGAACTTCGCGGCGTGCTCGGCCTCCTCATGGGCGGCCTTTTCCCAGTAGAGGCCGATCTCCGGATAGCCCTCGCGGTGCGCGATGCGCGCCATGCAGAGGTACATGCCGACCTCACTGCATTCGCCGGTGAAGTTGGCCTTGAGCTGCTCCAGAATGAACTGCTTGTCCGCCTCGGGGACGCCGTCGAGCTGCGCGCCGATGCCGAAAACGTGCTCGGCTGCGAGACCCGCGTTATCCTCCATGAGCTTGAACTTGCTGCCGTCGACGCCGCAGACCGGGCACTTGAAGCCCTCGGGCAGGTCGCCTTCGTGAACATAACCGCAGACGGGGCATACATACTTCTTCATTTGAAATTCCTCCATAATCACACAAAATTTTTATTGTTCGGCATCCGTCCGGATGCAGTGGTTACAAATTCCGCTGAAGCTCAGCGTGCAGCTGCCGACACGGCCGCAGGTGACCTGCTCACAAAGCCCCTCGGGCGGGGAGAGGTCGACGTCGATGACGGCGTGACACCGTTCGCAGACAAAATGCGCGTGGTGCGTAACGTTGAAATCGAAGCGCTCCAGACCGTCCACAACGCCCACCGAGGTGATCAGCCCCTCGCGCTTGAACATCGCGAGGTTGCGGTAGACCGTGCCGAGCGAGAGGTCGGGGATCTCCGGCTTGAGCCGGGCGTAGACCCAGTCGGCCGTCGGATGCGCCGTGGTCGAGCGGACGCACGCGAGGATCGCGTCGCGTTTTCGGCTGCGTTTGTGCGCGGGCATCGGCTCACCTCCCGGTTGATTTTCAAAACGATAATGATTATCATTTCTGTTATTATACTATCAGATGGGACTAACTTTGTCAAGCACTTTTTTCCGAAAACCGAAAAAATTTTTTTTCGCCCCGGCGATCCGTGCGTACAAGCGAAAAATCCCGATGCAATTTCCGCGCGGGGATGCTATAATAAAATAAAGGAACCTCTAAGGAACCTCTGAATAAATCGACTGCGGCGCTCAGCGGGTCTTTTGCCCCAACTGATCGGTTTGAAAATCTTGAAATACACAAAGTATTCCTGCGATTTCCAAACCTCAATTTGGAACAAAATCCCTCGCTGACCACTCTTGCGATTTAATCAGAGGTTCCCTAAATCAATTAGCTGCGGCGCTCAGCGGGTCTTTCGTCCCAGCTTATCGGTTTGAAAATCTTGAAATACGTAAAGGATTCCTGCAATTTCCAAACCTCAATTTGGAACAAAATCCCTTGCTGACCACTCTTGCGATTGAATCAGAGGTTCCTAAAAGGAAGCGCCCGCGCAGACGGCGGGCGGCGAAGAAATCCAACGGAGCGCGCCCGGATGCGGCCGCGTTTTCCGAGATCGGAGGTCGATTTATGACACGCGTAAAAATTCCGCTGCTAACGGTCAACGCGGCGCGGCTGCGTCAATGGCTGCCGCCGCGCGCGCCGGAGAGCCACAAGGGCGATTACGGCCGCGTGCTGCTGCTCTGCGGCGCCGAGGGCTATACCGGCGCGCCCGCTCTGGCCGCGCGGGCGGCTCTGCGCAGCGGCGCGGGGCTGGTGTTCGTCGGCGTGCCGCGCTGCGTCTATCCGATCGTCGCGGCGAAGCTCACCGAGGCGATGGTCTTTCCCCTGCCCGACCGGGACGGCAAGCTCGGCGCCGAAGCCGTTTCCGAGATTCTGCCGCGTCTGGAGAAAATGGATGCCTGCCTGATCGGCTGCGGCCTCGGGCAGAGCGAGGACGTGCGCGCGGTCGTCGAGGCGGTGCTGACGCACGCAAAATGTCCCGTTGTGGTGGACGCCGACGGCATAAACGTGCTTTCCGGGCATATAGATATAGTGCGCGGCGCGTCCTGCCCCGTGGTGCTCACGCCCCACGACGGCGAGCTTGCGCGGCTGGGCGGCGACCTCGGACAGGCGCGTCTTGCCGAGACGCGGCGGATGCAGCGGCTGCTCGGCGCAACGCTCCTGCGCAAGGGGCACCGGACGCTGATCTGCGGCGAGAAGGAATGTTATGTCAACCGATGCGGCAACCCCGGCATGGCGACCGGCGGGAGCGGCGACGCTCTGGCAGGCATCCTTGTCTCATTTTTGGGACAGGGGCTGACGCCCGTCCGCGCGGCGGCGGCTGCGGCCTGGCTGCACGGGACGGCCGGCGACCTCTGCGCCCGGCGCCTGAGCGAAAGCGGGATGCTGCCGACGGATCTGATCGAGACGCTGCCGCGACTTTTGTAACAAGGATGTGATCCCTTGCGGCGAGGATTTGCCGTACTGATGCTGAGCGTGCTTCTGTTTCTGACGGCCTGTGCGCCGTCGGCGGACAAGGCCGGCGAGGCCGCGGCGCTGCGGACGGCGCTTCTGGAGAACGGCGGCTGCACCTTTGTCAGCCGCGTGACGGCGGATTTCGGCGAAACGGTGCAGAGCTTCACGCTCGACTGCGATTTTGACGCCGGGAGCGGCGCGCTGCGCTTCACGGTGCTCGAGCCGCAGACCCTTGCGGGCATCACCGCGACCGTGACGGATTCCGGCGCGTCGGTCGACTACGACGGCATGTCCATGGAGCTGGGGCTGCTGGCCGGGGACAGCGTCATGCCTGCGGCCGCGCCCGCGCTGGCGGCGATCTGCTGGACGGACGCGCCGATCACGGCGGCCGGGGCGGAAAATGACCGCACCCGCGTGACCTACGAGCGCACGCTCTGCCAGCGCAGACTGACCGTGGACACATGGCTTGAAAACGGACTACCAATTTCGGCGCAGGTGTGCTATAATCAGCAGTGCATTCTGAAATTGGAAGTTTCGGAATTTTACATGAAATGAACGGACGGAAGGAATACAATGGACTGTCTGAAACGAACCTGGGCGGAAATTTCGCTCGATAACCTCAATCATAACTATCACGCCCTGCGCGAAAAGCTGCCGGGCGGCACGCGCTTTCTCGGCGTGGTCAAGGCCGACGCCTACGGCCACGGGGCCGTGCCGGTCAGCCGCTATCTCGTCGAGCTGGGCGCGGAATATCTCGCCGTCTCAAACATCGAGGAGGCCATCCAGCTCCGGCGCGGCGGCATCCGCGGGCCGATCCTGATCCTCGGCTATACGCCGCCGGAGCTTGCCGACTCGCTCGTGGCCTACGGTCTGCGGCAGGAGGTGCACAGCCTTGAATACGCGCGCCAGCTTCAGGCGCGCCTGTCCGGCTCGAAGCGCCGCCTGCGTGTGCACATCAAGCTCGACACGGGCATGAGCCGCCTCGGCTTCTTCGCCTATGACCACCCGAAGACGGTCGACGAGCTTCGCGCCGTGGCCGAAATGAACGAATTGCAGATCGAGGGCGTCTTCATGCACTTCCCGGTGGCCGATTCCCTCGAGGCGAGCGACGAGGCCTTCTGCCGCACGCAGTACGCGCGCTTCACGGCCATGCTCGACGCGCTCAAGGCCGTCGGCGTCGAGCCGGAGCTGCGCCACTGCTGCAACAGCGGCGCGAGCATCCTCTATCCGCAGTACGCCATGGATATGGTGCGGCCGGGCATCGCGACCTACGGCATCCTGCCGTCCGAGGAGCTGCGCGGGCGGATCGACCTGCGGCCGGTCATGCAGCTTCGCTCGACGATCTTCCAGATCCGCGACTTTGCGCCCGACATCACCATCAGCTACGGCCGCACCTACCGCACCGAGACGCCCACGCGCGTCGCGGTCGTGGGCATCGGCTATGCCGACGGGCTGCCGCGCAGCTTTTCCAACCGCATCTCCTTCCTGCTGCACGGCAAGCGCGTGCCGCAGATCGGGCGCATCTGCATGGATATGTGCATGGTCGACGTCTCCTCCGTGCCGGAGGCCAAGGTCGACGACATCGTGACGGTCTTCGGCGAGGATAACGGCGCGAGCATCGGCGTCGACGCCATGGCCGCCGAGCTGGGCACGATCCCCTATGAGCTGCTCTGTGGCATCAACAAGCGCATTCCGCGCATCTATCTCGACGGCGAAAACGAGACGGAGGTTCTGCAATATATTGTCTGAGCCTGCATAGAATGGTTCGGAGTTCCGCTGAATAAACCTTGCTTCTGCGTGGGAGAATATGGTTGACGTGCTGCGGCACGGAGACAAACGACGGAGCGTGAAGCAAATGGACACAATCGTGAAGCGAGGCGACATTTTCTATGCCGACCTCAGCCCGGTGGTGGGCAGTGAACAGGGCGGGACACGGCCGGTTTTGATCGTGCAGAACGACACCGGCAACCGCCATTCTCCGACGGTCATCGCCGCCGCCATCACCAGTCAGACCAACAAGGCCAAGCTGCCGACGCACATTGAGCTTTCCGGGCGGGCGGCCGGCCTGACCAAGGATTCCGTGGTGCTGCTTGAGCAGATCCGGACGATCGACAAACGCCGCCTGCGCGAGCATATGGGGCGGCTCGACGAGAGCATGATGAACCGCGTGGATAACGCGATCGCCGTCAGCTTCGGTCTGCCGAGGGGATAGGCGCGGCGCGGCCGCATCGCCGCGCAGTGAAATTCGGCCTTCGGCCGAGTGAAATATGCTTCGCATGTGAAATGCGGGCTTGCGCCCGCGCGAAATGGCGCTTCCGGGGAAGCGCCGTGGTGGTGTCGCGCCGCGACAAATTTCAAACATTGTGAATACGAAAACGGTAGGTTTTATGAAGAAGCCTACCGTTTTCCTGTCATTGCGAGGCCGCATTGCGGCCGTGGCAATCTTTAAGCCGAAGGCATGGTATCCCGTGGCGAAGTGTGGTAAAAGTGAAGTGCGGCCGTGCTTCACAATGATATACAGCTTTGCTGTATGATATATGCGTTGCATATGATATACGGCCTTTGGCCGCATGACATAGCGCCCCAAAGGGGCGCTATGTCGGTGTCGCTCCGCGACAGATTTCAAACTTTTAGGAACGAAAACATTCTGATTGTTCCATAAAACCCACCAGATTTGTCATTGCGAGGCCGCAACGCGGCCGTGGCAATCTTTAAGCCGAAGGCATGGCATCCCGGAACGAAGCCCGGCCGAAACGGTGTGCGGCAGAGCGGAAGCCCGGCAAGGTTGTGCAGGGACATGCGTTCACGAAAAAACATACAGATTTTTTGAAAAAATATAAAAATATACTTGACTTTTCTTTGAATATGTGTATAATTATGCAATAAGAAACAAGAAACATCCAAACTAAGAGGAGGAAACAAACATGAAAACCATTCAAAAGCTGTTGATTCTTGCGGCGGCGCTGACGGTGCTGCTGACGGCGCTGACGGCCTGCGGCGGCGCGTCCGATTCGCTCAAGGCCGTGCAGGAGAAGGGCGTTCTGGTCGGCGCGACCAGTCCGGATTTCCCGCCGTTTGAATATCTGGAGAACGGCGAGCCGGTCGGCGTGGAGATCGAGCTGATGCAGGCCATCGCCGAGAAGCTCGGCGTCACGCTCAAGATCGAGCAGGTCGATTTCGACTCGATCATCCCGGGCATCCAGTCCGGCAAATATGACGTCGGCATGGCGGGCATCACGGTCGACGAAAAGCGTAAGAAAAACGTCGATTTCTCCGACGTGTTTTTCACGGCCGCGCAGAAGATCGTCGTGCAGCCGGGCAGCACGATCGCGTCGAAGGACGACCTGACCGGCAAGACCATCGCCGTGCAGACCGGCACGACGGCCGAATCCGTCTGCATGGACGGCGGCTATGAGCTGCTCTCCTTCACGTCGAACAACGACGCCGTCGCGGCGCTGACGAGCGGCAAGGCCGACGCGTGGGTCGTTGACAGCGAGGTCGCCGCGACGCTCGCTGAGCAGCAGGGGCTGGTCGTCCTCGACGAGGCGATGACCGAGGAGCCGTATGCCTTCGCATTCAAAAAGGGCAGCGACACCCTTGTGCAGGCCGTGAATCAGGCGCTCGCGGAGCTGAAGGCCGACGGAACGGTTCAAAAGATCTTTGAAAAGTACGACGTTGCCTACAACGGGTAAGCGAAAATGAGCGCATTCTTTCAAACCATTGCCGACTTTTTCCGCACATGGGGCGCGAAGCTGGCCGAGACCTTTCTCGAGGAGGATCGCTACCGCCTCCTGCTGACGGGTCTGGGCAACACGCTCATCATCACGCTCGGCGCGCTTTGCATCAGCATCGTGATCGGTTCTCTGATCGCGGTCGTGAAATACTGCGGCGAGGGCAGCCGCTGGCTCAAGCCGGTCTGCAGGCTCTGCGACCTCTATGTGACGGTCATCCGGGGCATCCCGGTGGTCGTGGTGCTGCTGATCTTCTATTTTGTCATTATGAAATCCGCCGACGGCATCACGGTCGGCATCGTGACCTTCGGCATCAACTCCGGCGCATACATGGCCGAGCTGATGCGCGGCGGCATCAATGCCGTCGATGCCGGCCAGATGGAGGCCGGGCGGTCGCTGGGGCTTTCGCGCGTGCAGACGACGGTGCACGTCATTCTGCCGCAGGCAATGAAGAACATTCTGCCGGCGATCGGCAACGAAATGATTGCCCTGCTCAAGGAGACGGCCGTCGCGGGCTATGTCGCCGTGCAGGATCTGACCCGCGCCGGGAATCTGATCCGGAACAATACGTATGACGCGTTCAACCCGCTGATGATCGTGGCGCTGACCTATCTGGCGCTCGTCGTCGGCATGACGGCGCTGCTGAACCGGCTGGAAAGGAGGCTGCACAGGGGTGCTAAGCGTGCAAGAGCTGCATAAGAGCTTTGACGGCGTCGAGGTGCTGCGCGGCGTTTCGGCCGAGATCGACAAGGGCGACGTCGTGTGCATCATCGGGCCGTCCGGCAGCGGGAAATCGACCTTCCTGCGCTGTCTGAACCGCATGGAGCAGCCCGACAGCGGGAAAATTTTTCTCGACGGCGTCGAGCTGACCGCGAAAAAGGTCGACCTTGACCGGCAGCGGCAGAAAATGGGCATGGTGTTCCAGCAATTCAACCTTTTTCCGAACATGACCGTCCTGCGCAACCTGACGCTTGCGCCGACGCTGCTGAAAAAAACGCCCCGCGCCGAGGCCGAGGCGAAGGCCATGGAGCTGCTCGAGCGCGTCGGTCTGGCCGACCGCGCCGGGGAATATCCCGACCGCCTCTCCGGCGGGCAGAAGCAGCGCATCGCGATCGTGCGGGCGCTGTGCATGGAGCCGGAGGTCATGCTCTTCGACGAGCCGACCTCGGCGCTCGACCCGGAGATGGTCGGCGAGGTGCTCGACGTGATGAAAAAGCTGGCCGAGAACGGCATGACGATGGTCGTCGTGACGCACGAGATGGGCTTTGCCCGCGAGGTCGCCGACCGCGTGCTGTTCATGGACGAGGGACAGATCGTCGAGGAAAACACGCCCGAGGCGCTCTTCGGAAGCCCGCAAAGCCCGCGCCTGCAAAGCTTTTTGTCAAAGGTGCTGTAGCGCACGCAGCGAAATTCGGCCTTCGGCCGAGCAGGGACAAATTCAAATAGTTTGATTGCAAAAATGGTAGGTTTTCCTTAGAAAACCTACCATTTTTGCAATCATGACGATGACACGGTCAGCCGATCACGCGGTGTGCCGTGAGATAGCGGTTGGCGTACCAGCTCTCGGACAGGTTCGAGATGATAACACCGCTGTTTGAATTCGCGGCGTGGACGAACGCACCGCCGCCGAGATAAATGCCGACGTGGGTCGCCGTGCTGCCGTAGCCGAAATAGATGATGTCGCCGGGCTGCAGCGCGTCGCGCGAGACGTACCAGCCGTCCTGAAGCTGCGCCGTTGCGGTGCGGTGGATGCTGTAGCCGAAGTGGGCGTAAACATACTGCACAAAGCCGGAGCAGTCGAAGCCGGACGGGGTCGTGCCGCCGTAGACATAGGGATAACCGGCGAAGCCCTGCGCGTATGTAGCGAGCTGCTGGCCGACGCCGGCGGGATAGAAGCTCTGCGAGCCGCCGGAGCTGCCCGAATTGCCGGAGCTGCCCGAGCCGCCGGAGACGGCGTAGCCGCGGTTCGCGGCGGGCTTTTCGAGCAGGGTGACGAGGTCGCTGCGGATATATCCGACCTGACCGTTGAAGCGCACCTTGTACCAGCCGCAGTTGAAGCCGAAAATATCGACGCGGTCGCCGGCATAGAGCTGGCAGACGCGGGCGCTGTCGGTCGAGGGACCGGAGCGCAGGTTGGCAACGGTGGGATTCACGGCGCCGTCGCCCAGCTCGACGTTCTCGCGCTCCTTGACGGTGAGGTAGGAGGCGCTCATATAACCGATGTTGAGGTTATAATCGACCAGATACCAGTCGCCGCTTCTGCGGATGATGACGACGTAGTCGCCCTCGGACGCGACGGCCAGAACGGCCGCGTCGGTGTTGGGCTTGGCGCGCAGACGCAGACCGCTGCGCGCGTTGACGATGCCGATGGCGGACTTCAGCTCGGTCGCGCCTGCGACGGACGCAAGCGAGAGCACGAGCGAGAGCGTAAAGACCAGAACGATCAGAGCTCGGATTGTACGTTTCATTGTGGAACCTCCCGGGGTATTATTTTGCGCTCAGCGCGCGTTCCAGCCACACACAGCCAACATCCAACGCCGTGTAGAAGCCGTCCTTTTCGCTTTTCTTGACCACGCGGTCGCGCGCCTTGGCGTTCGGATCGGTGAGCTGAAGCTGAACCGAGACCTTCGTGGCGAGCTTGAGATCCTTCAGATCCTTGGATTCAAGCACCTGCAGCATGACGATGTAAGGATCCGCCATGGAGCCGTAATAGATCAGATTGTCCTTGCGCATCAGGGGGCGGCCCCGATAGGTGAGGACTTCATTTTTTTCGGACATAACTACCTCCAAAATAAAATGTAACCAAATTGTAACACATGGAGATTGTTTTGTCAACACTTTGCGACGCATTTTCCAAAAGTTACCGGGGAATTGTTACGATTTGGCTCAAAACGCTGGGGAAGGGGAACGCGAAAATGGATGTTGAAACCGGGAGATTCCACAAAAAAGGGGGGAGAAGCACCTCTTCTCCCCCTGACGGCTGCGCGGCGCTGCCTCAGTCGAACAGATAGTGCCGCACCAGCTCCTGCAGCAGCTCGTCGCGGTCGAGCTTGCAGATCAGGCTGCGGGCGTTGTTGTGGTTGGTGATATACGTCGGATCCTCGGAGAGGATATAGCCGACGATCTGATTGATGGGGTTATAGCCCTTCTCGGTCAGAGAGCGATAAACCTGCGTCAGGGTCGCCTTCATGACCTCGCTGCCCTCAGCGGGGACCTCAAATTTTATGGTGTTGCGATTGACCGAACTGCGATTCTCTTCCAAAACGCCGACCTCCTTTGTCCGGGAAACCACGATTCCCTGCATATGCTTCGGAGCATTTCTGCTCTGATACTAATCATATACCAATTTCCCGATAAAGTAAAGAAAAATCCGGGAACATTTTTCCAATTTTTAATGACATTTTTTGCAAAGCGGTGCATAGCGCCCGCGCGCGCGGGAAAAGCTAACCGCGAGGTGAGAAAAAATGGTACGTCAGCCAGACGGAAGCTACCGCGGCGCGCTGTGCGACGAGGCGATCACCGCCGCCTTCGACGGCGCGGCCGATTTCAGCCGGCGCGCGCTGCGGGTCGGCGCGCATACCTTATATTTATATGCGATCGACGGCCTGACATCCGGGGGAGATATTTCCGAGCTGGTTGTCAAGCCGCTTTTGCAGGACGGCTTCGGCGGCAGCATGGACGAGCTGTGCGACCGCGCGCTCTACGCCACGGTGTATAACGCCGTGGCGCTCGAATGCGAGACGCTGTCCGACGCGCTCGACCGGCTCGTCAACGGCTTTGCCGTGGTGCTGTTCGGGCAGCGGGCGCTGGCCTTTGAGGACAAGACGGACGAGAAGCGTTCGCCCTCGCCGCCGGAGGCGGAGAACACCGTCAAGGGCGCGAAGGATGCCCTCACCGAGATGCTCCGCACGAATACGGGTCTGCTCCGGCGGCATCTGCGCACCCCGGCGCTGCGGCTCTATGAGACGAAGCTCGGCCGCCGAAGCGGCACGGGCGTCGCGCTCGTCTGGCTCGACGGCCTGACCGACCCGGCGCTCGTGCGGCGGATGAAGCGCCGCCTTTCCGAGCCGGACATCGACGGCCTGGTCACGCCTGCGTCCGTCGAGGAATATCTGACCGGCTCGCGCCGCACGGCCTTCCCCCTGCTCAAGTATACCGAGCGCACCGATCGGCTCGCCCGGTCGCTGCTCGACGGGCGCATCGCGCTTCTGGTCGACGGTCTGCCGCTGGCCTATCTCGCGCCGGTCGATCTGGCGTTTTTCATGACCGCCGCCGAGGACGAGGGAACGGATTGGCTCTCTGCGTCCTTCCTGCGCATCCTGCGCTACGCGGGGCTGCTGCTGTCGCTGCTCCTGCCGGGGCTTTATATCGCTATGGCGGCCTATCATCCGCAGATGCTCCCGATGGGGCTTTTGCGCTCGATCATCGAGAGCAAGCAGGCCGTGCCCTTCCCGACGGCCGTCGAGGTGCTGGGGCTGCTGCTGGCGTTCGAGCTGCTGCAGGAGGCGGGCGTCAGTCTGCCGCAGGCCGTCGGGCAGACGCTCTCCATCATCGGCGGTCTGGTCGTCGGCACGGCGGCGGTCGAGGCGCGCGTGATCTCTCCGGCCGCGCTCATCGTCGTGGCCGCCGCCGGGATCTGCGGCTTCGTCCTGCCGGGGCGGGATTTTGCCGACGCGATGCGCCTCTGGCGCTTTCTGCTGGCCGTGCTGGCTGTGCTGGGCGGCCTGTTCGGCCTGACCGTCGGCGGCATCCTGCTCCTGCTGCATCTGGCCGGGCTGGAATCCTTCGGCCGACCCTATCTCGCGCCATTTTCGTCCATGCGCGGCTTCCGGGCGCTGCTGCGTCCGCGCCACATCAAAACGCTCTACCGCGACCCTGCCCTGCGCCCGCAGGACATTCGCAATCAGAAGCCGTGAGCGGCCGGGGAAGGCTGCGCGGCGCTGCCGCAACTGGTCTTGCGGTGCTGGCGCTGCTGATCTGGGGGCTGCCGTTCCCGGCCTACGAGACCGCGACGCTGCTTCCGGTCGAGACGGTGCAGCTTGCACGCACCGAGGACGGCCGCGTCCTGCTGCGCACCGAGGCAGGGGACGGCGTGGGCGCGGACTGGAGCGCGGCCGTGCGGGAGCTGCGCGCGAACGCGCCCGGAACGGTGCTGCTCGACACGGCGGAGCAGCTCGTCCTCTGCACCGACGAGCCGGAGCTGCTGCAAGAGGCGGCAGAGAGCGGCGATCTGCGCCCGGCGGTGCAGCTGCGCTACGCCGACGCGCTGCGCGGCACGGACGGCCTTGCGGAGCTGCTCCACGCCCACGAGAGCGACTGGACGATCGCCGAGGTTCTGGCGCGGCTGAGGCGCGGCTAAGGCGCGGCCTTATGGCCGCGCAGTGAAATTCGGCCTTCGGCCGAGTGAAAGATACTGCGCATGTGAAATGCAGCCTTACGGCTGCGTGAAATGGCGCTTCCGAAGAAGCGCCGATGTGGTGTCGCCCCGCGACGGATTTTGAACTTTTCGTTCCGAAAACCGTTTCGTTTACGCATAAAACCTCCCGGTCATGTCATTGCGAGGAGCGAAGCGATGCGGCAATCTTAAACGGAACGATTTGCCATCCCGAAGCGAAGCACGGCGGAAACGGAACGAAATACGGAGAAACCAGGCGAACCGATCCGCCGCCCTGCGGCGAAGCGCGTCGGGAACAAAGCGAAAAGGGACGCGGGGCGTCCCTTTTCAAAAGCTCCAATTCAAAAGCTCACCGGATCATGCCGGTTCCGCCCGGCAATTCTGCACAAAGCGCATCAGGATCGTCGCGACCTGCGCGCGGGTGGCGCTGCCGCCCGGGTCGAGCAGCAGACGGCCGTTCTCGGCCGAGCCGCCGATCAGCCCCTCGGCCGTCGCCCAACGCAGCGCCTCATAAGCGTATTGCGAAACATAGCCCTCGTCATAGAACAGCTCCAGCCCGTTGAGCCGCGCGTCGGTGCGATAGCCGTGCTTCTCGGCATAGCGGAACAGGATCGTCGCGATCTGCTCACGCGTGACGCGTCCGTCCGGCTCAAAATGCGCCGCATCGACGCCGTTGACCACGCCGTTCTGCGCCGCCCAGCGGATCGGCTCGGCGTAATAGGCGCTCGCGTCCACGTCGGCGAAGGGGAGCGCGCCCTCTGCCTCCGGCTTCCCGGCCAGACGCCAGAGCACCGTCACCAGCATCCCGCGCGTCATGCTGCCGTCCGGCTCAAAATGCCGCGCGTCCGTGCCGTTGAACAGCCCGGCCTGCAAGGCAAAATCGATGCCGCCGTGCGCCCAGTGGCCGGCCTCCGGCGTGTCGAGAAAGCTCGCTGAGGGGCACGCCTCCCCGCCGGGGCAGGACGCGGCCTGCCGCTCGTTTACGTTGACCAGCACGGCGCACGCGGCCAGCTTTTTGCCGCCGGCCTTAGCGTACAGGCCGACCGTCACGAAGCCGTGCCCGATCTTCTGCGCCGTCAGGCGGAGCGCGCCGCCGTCGATCTCGGCCGCGACGCAGTCGGTGCGCGCCTCGCAGCGCAGCTCGTAGGCCGGCAATGTCCCGGCGGCCGTCAGCGCAAGCGAGCGCACCGTTCCCGGCGTCAGGTCGACCGAGAGCGCCTCGGCCGTGAGGCGCGGTGTGCTGTCGATCACGTCGATGCGGAGCGTCTGCGTGAGCAGCAGCGCGTCCTGATTGGAATAGATCCGGAAGACCAGCTCACCGCTGCCGATCCGGCTGCCGCGCAGCCGCAGCGTGTTGCGGCCGTCGGTCATATACGCGTTGACCCAGTGCGCCGCCAGTCCTGCGACGTCGCTCTGCACCTCCAGCCGGTAGGCCGTGGCGATGCCGCCGACGGTCACGTCCACCGAGGCGTAGGCGCTCGTCGCGAGGTCGATCCAGACGTGGGTCGTGTCGAATTGCAGCGTAGGCGTCCCGGCGGCCGTTGCGGTCGGCAGGAGGCCGAGCAGCAGCGCCGCCGTCAAGAGCAGGGCAAAAATTTTGTGTTTCATCCGTCCGTTCTCCTGTACTTTTTTATTTATATATAGTATAAGCGCGGGACGGCGTCTTGTCAATCGGAAAGGGGAGATTTTACAATGCATCGACGCTCCGCCGCGTCCGCGCGCCGTCTGCGCGCGCTGACCTTCTGCGCCGCCAGCGTCCCGGCTGTGCTGATCCTGCCGCGCGTCGGCTGGCTGTGGGCCTGCGGCGCGTCCATCCTGTCGGCCGTACTGCTCGGCCTCTGCACGCGGCGTCCGCCATGTCCGTCGCGCGCCGCCGACGGGGCGCGGCTGGTCTGGACACTGCTCGTGCTCGGCGCAGCCGCGCGGCGGCTCTGCGCCGCCTTTCCGCAGCGCGAGAGCGTTTTGATCGGCCTTCTGCTGCTCCTGCTGGCGGTCTATGCGTCCGCGCGCGGGGAACCGGTGCTGACGCGCGCCGGGACGGTCTGCTGCCTGCTGCTTTTGGCGCTCTACGCCGTGCTGCTGTTGTTCTCTCTCCCGACGCTGCACCGCGCGTGGCTGCGCCCGCAGCTGAAGACGGACTGGACGCTCCTGCCCTGCGCGCTCCTGCCGCTTGCGGCACTGCCCCTGCGCCCGAACGCGCCGCGCGCCGTGCAGCTGTCTGCTGAGCCGCGCGTCGTGCATCCTGTGCGGAAAAACCGGCAGGCGCTGCGGGCGGCGCACCGGCAGAAGGATCACAGTCTGCTGTGGCTCGGCGGGGGCGTTCTGCTGACGGCCCTCTGCGCGCTTGTCACGGCCGGAGGCCTGTCGCCGCAGGTCGCCGCCGGTGAGCGCTTCCCGTTTTACGGCGCGATGAAGAGCGTGAAGCTTCTGGGCGTCATGGAGCGGCTTGAGCCGCTTGCGTCCGCTGCGCTGACGGTCGGGGGCTTTGCGCTGCTGGGGCTGCTCTGCGCCGTGTCCGCGCGCTGCATGGAGCGCGTCGCACCGGGCATGGCCGCGCACGCTGGCCGCTGGAATCTGCTGGGCGGTCTTGCGGCCTTTGCGCTCGCGCCGCACCTCACGGCGCAGTTCTTCGCAGTCGGAACCACAATATTTTGGGGTTTGCTGCCATTAGCAGAACTAATTAGAGGATTTGAAAAAAATATAAAGAAAACTTGAAAAAAGTGTTGACAAACGGGAGAAGATTGGCTATAATATCTAAGCACGTTGAGGGAAGAACAAAGTCAAGAAAAGACTTCGAAAAAAGTCGAAAAACTTCTTGACAGACCGAAAACAACGTGATATAATCAATAAGCTGTATCGCAACTGAGAACCTGCTTCAATGACGGAGCGAACGGCGTCTGTACCTTGTAAATTAAACAGCGAGAAACATGAACAAACACCTTGAGCAATTGATTGAAAAAATGAAGTTGTTCAA
>ENA-UOIY01000352-UOIY01000352.1-human-gut-metagenome-genome-assembly--contig:-P114-NODE-352-length-77347-cov-49.337021_pt1 | contig 77347 bp, 104 predicted proteins | sample MGYA00242335_ERZ723882 | MGnify/ENA metagenome assembly ERZ723882 | reverse complement strand
TATTCGAGGACGGATATAGTAATAAACCAAGTAATAATCCTGGTATTAACTATAGACTTATAGGCGCTGTATTCGAGGACGGATATAGTAATAAACCAAGTAATAATCCTGGTATTAACTATAGACTTATAGGCGCTGTATTCGAGGACGTAGTAAGTACTTATAGTGGAGAAAATGAATACTATGGTGATTGGAAAGGATTATATCCGTATGGTGATTGTACATCATGTACTACTATAAAAGCCAATATCTATATTCCAAAAGGTATGTATGATGCTATTCAGGATAATATAGATAATGTAAAAAATGCTTTTGTCAATTTACTCAATAAATACATACCAGTAAATGTAAAACCATTCACTAAAGATACTATAGAATTAATTTCAGAAATACCTACAATTATACCAATAGAAATAGAACCTCAACAAAATTGACCCAATTATGTTATCCATCCTACTTCAAACTGAAAACCTTAACAATTTAACTGAATCAGTTAATAAAGTTACTGATTCCTCTATTAGAATTGCCCAAGCTGCAAATGATTTTGGTGCATTAAGAGTAGCCTTTGGTGTATTTATGATTTTTATAATCATAATTGTAATATTGTTTATATGGCAAATATTTGTATTATCTGGCAAATTAAATACCATATATGAAGCAGCTGTCAAAACTACTGAATATTTTGAAACTTCTGCAGAAGGGGATATTGGTCCTTCACAAGCTCAAGTAATAGTGAGAAGAAATTTTAATAGTTTAAGTCAAGCAATTAAATATTACATTCTTAGAATAAGGCTAGAAAACCATATAGACGATAAAGATAAAATAAAAGTAAAAATAGATAGGTTAGTTAGAAATGAATTTTCAGAACTAACCACATATCTATCAAACTTTAAGTGTAATAAAAAGGTTTTAAGTTTTATAGTAGAAGATGATGATATTCAAATGATTGAAGATTTTATTTTTGAACAGGTATATATACCAAAAAATGATTTTACCATATCCAATATGGACCAATCAACCTCTATATTTATAAATGGTCTAAAGCTTTCATATATTAAGAAAATACCACAATGAGAAAATTGATAGTTATATTAGACCCAGCACATGGGTCAGATGTAAAAGGTAAACGTTCACCAGATGGTACCCATTTAGAATATATATGGAGTAGAGAAATATGCAAAAAACTAAAAGATAGGCTTATCCTAAATGATTTTAGGGTTAAATATACAAATGAAACAGAAAATGAAATAGGCTTATCAAAGAGAAAAGAAATTGCAAATAATATAAAATCAAGTCCTGGTGAATATAAATTTCTAGTAAGTTTGCATAATAATGCTGCTGGGGATGGTACCCAATGGTTAAATGCAAAAGGGTTTGAAATTTATACTTCAAAGGGGCAAACCATTTCTGATAAATTTGCAACCATTATTTTTAATAATTTAAAAAAGGATTTTCCCGGTATAAATGCAAGAGCAGATTATATTGATGGTGACCCAGATAAGGAAAGTAATTTCACAGTATTAATGGGAAACTATTATGCTGTTCTAATAGAATGGTTATTCCAGGATAATAAAGAAGAAGTAATACTTCTAAAAGATAAAACCATTAATTCCAGATTAGTGGATTCTTTAGTAAATTCACTGATTGAAATAGATGAACAATTATAACTCATTCTTTTGTTACCATAGTTGAGTTGATGGTGAGGGTAATTTGGGTGACCAAGTTGCCCTCTTTTAGCGTTTAGAAAAATGTTCCTTTGCTTCTTTAATTGTATTCTTAATATGGGTTCTCATATTGCTTATATAATCAGCTGCTCTTTGTGTTTTTGGTAATTCAAAGTATTCAATTAAATTCAAGGTTGATAATTTACCATGAGCTTCTTTCATTTTTTCTTTGAGAAACATTGGAGGGTCCAATTCTGTAACAAATATCAGATATTCATCAGGGGTTAATTTTTCTCTCATATATTCATGGAGCATATTAGAGAAATTATTTTCTTCTGGTTCATTTTCAATAATATCCTTTTCTTGGTTATCATCTTTATCTTCTTTACTATTATCAAATAATTCCTCAAATGAAATTAATTCTTGATTAAATTCTGCTTGTCTAGTATAAGCATTCCTAAGTAATTTGTTCTTAAAAATTTGTAAAGAAGTTATTAATGTAGCTTTTAATCTATCTTCGGTATATTTATCCTGATATTTATTATATACATATAAGAATTTATCCCAAAAATAACTTTGAATTATATCTTGACTAACATTGAATCTTCTAGAATCAATATTTTTAGATAGCTTTTTAATTAGTGGTTTACAGATTTTATACATTCTTTCAAATTCTTCCCTGTTATAATGGGTAAATTCTTTTATCCTATGAATTTCTGAACCATTAGTACCTTGTTTACTCATAACTTAATAGATTAATTATTTAACAATGCAAATATATATAATAATTTTATCACTTGTATGAAAATATATCAACTTTTTCACCCTATGTGTTGATTTTTATAAAATTGAAATATAAAGGAATCTAGAAAAGACTACTCATAGATACAACTTTCATATATGTAAAGACATGGCAACTAAATTTAAAAAGAAAATTAATCAGAGTGATAAATTCACTTTTACCATTGACTTCCAACTGGAAGTTTTAAGGTTCCTAATACAAAATAAGGAATCAGTTTTAATTATTCAAAAAATAAAACCGGGTTACTTTACTCTAATAGAACATTCAATAATAATGGAATCATTATTGAAGTTTCATAGAAAATATGGGAAGTTACCGAGTGAAACCTTGTTAAAAGAAACCTGTAACTCATTATTAAGTGGTAAGGACTTTGTTGATTTAGTTACTAAGGAAGATATCCCAAATATTAATAGGATAATAAATAACCTATATTCAATACCATTAAGGGATTCAGATGTTATAAAGGAGAACATATTTAAGTTCATAGCTTATATAGAAATGAAAACCCTAAATGAATCCATGGATTTCACTAATTTTAATCTATATGAGGATTACCAAAATAAGGTATCAAAAATAATCAGAAATTCAAAACCACAGAAAAAAGATGAACCATTATATATGGTTGGTGGAACAGTGAAAAGACAATTAATGAGAAGAGTTGACCCAGATATAATCCCCACTCCATACTGGCAATTAAATAACCTATCAAATGGTGGGGGATATTCTAAGGGTAGTATATTTGTAATATTAGATAAACCAAAAGCCAAGAAAACATTTGCATTAATAAATATATCAAGAGGATATCTTACCATGAAAAAGAATGTATTATATATTGATACTGAAAATGGTAAGAATCAAATCATGGAGAGAATGGTTCAATCAACTCTTAATAAAACCAAAAAAGAAATTGTATCTGGTGAACAAGATAAACTTGAACAGAGACATATGAGAAAATATAAAAGGTTAGGGGTTGAATTTATAGTAGAAAGGGTTCCTGCTCTAGTATCAGATGCAAATGTTATTAAAGGTATAATAAAGAAAATAGAAGCAGATACTGGAATAAAGATTCACATATTAATGATTGATTATGCAGCTAAATTAGCTTCTATATCAAAAGATAAAGATGATACTGAACGTATAAATAATGTTTATATAGATTTGGATAATCTGGCTTCAGAATTGGAATTAGAAGCAATTTGGACTGCACAACATGTAAAAAGGGAAGCATCAAAAAGAAAAGGTACTAGATATGAGGATAATGATATTGCAAGTGCCATATCAATAATAAGAAATGCCCAATGTATTATTGGTTTAAATTCCACTGATGATGAAGAAGAACATGGGATTCAAAGAATGGAGATTGTAGTACAAAGAGATGGTAAATCCCATGGTAGATGTTTATTTAATTTTGATAGTGATAGGCAAAGATGGAAAGAGTTTTCAAGGGAAGCTAGGGAGAAATATGATAAAACTCTTGGTAAAACTGTAGATGAAATGATTAAAAAAGAATCAACCAATGGGGTAGTAAAAAAATCAAATCCAATAGCAGACCCAGAAAAAGCAAATCATAAAGGAGGAGATATTTAATGTCAAATTTAACTAACGAGTTCAAAGGTAAACTCAAAAAATATTTTCATGTAAAATTAGGGGCATTTACTTATAGACATGGTTGGGATAAATGTAAATGCCCATATTGTGGTAGAGATGGTAAATTTGGAATAAATATATCCAGAAATAGGTGCAATTGTTTTAGGTGTGGAGAACACCCTTCACTCATACAATTAGTAATGTATCTTGAATCAGCAGATACATATGCAGAAGCTATAAAGATACTTAATCAAGCAAAGTATGATGGTTATATATTTAAGGAAGAAAAGGTAGAATTAAAATCCAGAAAAAATTTATATTTACCAGAGGGATTTAAATTATTAACTGTTGGTAATTCTGAACTTGCTAAATCAGCAAGAAATTATGTAACTAAAAGGGGGTTTAATGTAAAAGAAGTTGCTATGTCTGGTTGGGGTTATGGGACTCAGGGTAAATATTTTGGGTATCTCATAATCCCTTTTCATGAAAATGGTAAATTAGTGTATTTTAATGCCAGATTATTTATAGGCAATGGTCCAAAATATAATAATCCAGATGTATCAGATACTGGATTAGGTAAATCCTTTATTATATATAATAAAGATGCCCTTTATATGTATAAAACTGTTTATTTGTGTGAAGGTGCAATAAATGCCCAAACTATGGGAGAAAAAGGAATTGCATCTGGTGGAAAAGCAATATCCAGATACCAGGTAAATGAGATTATAAAATCCCCAGTGGAAAGGGTTATCATATTATTTGACCCAGATGCAAAAGATAGAGCAATAGATTTGGCATTTAAACTTATAAATTATAAAAAGGTAAAAGTTATATTCTTACCGGAAGGTAAAGATGTAAATGATATTGGTAAGAAAAAAACCATGAAATTCATATATTCCCAACGATATCTAGATTATCAGGAACTATTAGAATTAAAATTTAAATATAAGATTTAAATGAGAGAACCAAGTATTCACATATCAAAATCCATTTTCATTAAAATCCTTGAAAAAGAGGGTGTTAAAATTTCCCAATCCAAAATAGATTCCATATTTACTACAGCAAGAAATTATTCCTTGGACCATCGTTCAATATTAAAGAATAATAAAAAGAACCAAAAGATATTATCTAGAAGAACTCAATCAACAGTTGGTAATGCAAATATGTTAGCAGATATAATATATTCTGTTAGGATAAAATTAAAACATGTGGGTGTTACTAAAATAAAACAAACAGATAATCAATGGGCTCAAATAAGGGAATTGGTACCAATCATAGATGAATTTTGTTCATATTATAAATTCCTTAATAAAAGACAAGGGTATATTCAATTTGTAGAAATAGGATTAAACTTAATGGGTAATTCAAATAGACCAAATTATAGCTATTGTGCAAATTGGATGCTACAAAAAGCAAGTTGGATATCAACTTATTATGGGGCAATAAAAGAAATATCAGAAGACAATTATAAAGAAGAAACCAATGAAATTTATAATTGTTATATAAATAAGATACTAGAGATGACTGGAATTAGCAATAATTATAAGAAAAATCCAACTGATTATGTTAATTTCATTCATGCAAGAAAATTAGCTGATAAAATTGGGGTTGATTATAAAATATTTATGGATTCCCAATTTGAGGCTTTATCTTTTTGTAATGGTATTCCAAAATTGGAGGATTTGGGAAATGAAAAAGCCCAACAAAGGTTAACCCAATTTATTTCAAAACATGGTTTAATAATCAGGAAGAAAATCAATTTAACCCAAAATGACTGGGATTCATTTAAAAAATAATTTAATATGGTAGAGATAATAATAAAGAACTGTAATCAGTGCCAATTAAACGGTTCTAGAAAAGAATTAATGAAATTGTATGATTCTTTTAGGATTAAGCATCCAAATGCTTGGCATATCACTAGATTCCAAAAAGGAAAGTATCAATGGGATGGTTATATAAAATATATATCCTCTTATGGTGAATTTAAAATAGGGTTATTACCTATGGTATATAATACTCTAAAATCTTGGGGAGTTGAGGATATAAAAATAACCGATAAAAGAATAATCCCAAATATTGAACCAATAATCCCAACTCAATTGGGGGCAAATTATAATCCCATTAAATTATATCCAAGACAAATACAAGCTATAAAAACTTTATTGAATAATAAAGTAGGTGATACACCTTTTCTTATATGTGCTGGGGATTATTCTGTTGGATTTGGTAAAACCCTTTTATTTTGTGCTTTATATAAAGCTTATCAAGGTAATTTACCAACAATCCTACTTTTAAATGATTCTGATTTATTCAATCAATTTAAAAGAGAAATTCCTGAACTTTTACCAAATGAGGATATTGCATTTATCCAAGGTTCTAAATGTAATAGATGGGGTAAATTTAATGTGGCAATGGTCCAAAGTATATCTAAGAATATAAGGCAATATCAACAAAACCTATTAGATATAAGAATGGTTTTAATTGATGAAGCAGATATCATAGATAATAAAACTTATCAAACAGTTATATCATATCTTTATAATTCTTTCATAAGAATTGGGTTAAGTGGTACCATTTATATGAATGAAAGAAAAAATGGGATTGTTCATAATATGAATGTAAGGCAATTTATTGGGGATGTGGTAGACCAAGTTAAATTATCAGAACAAATTAAAACAGGTAGAGCAACTAAAGTTATTGTTAAAATGATTTATACTGGTATAGGGGAAAAGGTACCAAATGATTATCAAAGAGAATATAAATTAAATATTATTGAGAATAAAGAATCCTATAAACTTTCATTTTCTAGAATGCTTTATAATTATAAATATGGAAGGGTTCCAATGGTTATATTATGCAAATTTATTGACCATTGTGAGGATTTATATAAATATTATACTGAAAGGATTAATAAAATGGGATTACCATTAAGGGTTGCCTATTTACATCACAATGTAAAAGGTAGAGATAAAATATTAACTGATATAAGGGAAGGGAATATAGATATTCTAATATCCACTACAGTTATTGCAAGAGGTAAAAATATACCTACTTTACAATATCTTCAGAATATTGCATCAATGGATTCCCAAGAAAAATCCATTCAAATTTTGGGAAGGTTAGTTAGGAAACATGAATCCAAAAATAAAACCTACCTTGATGATTTTATTTTTGAAGGTACCTTTTTAAAAAGGCATGGCAATCATAGAAAAGTTTATTACCAAAAACAAGGATTCAAGGTAATAAAAATAGAATACACAAAAAAAGTATAATAGTTAGTTACTAGTAATATTGGTCAAATTATTAACTAAGTTTAACTTATGATATATAAAAAGTAAATTCTTTGAAGACTAAAAGTAGATTATATTTTAAATATTTAAATATTAATCAGGCTATTAGCTATATACATATACAGGCTAATAAATATTTATCAGGCCATAAATATATTCAGGCTATTAGCCTGAATATATTATCTAGGTAGCAAGCTACCTAGATATTAGCTTATTAGAGTATATGGTCTTTTTTCTTTTCTTTTTTTGGTTACTTTTTTTCTTTTCTTTTTTGAACATAGAAATTTACAAGGTACCATAATAAACTTGAAAAAACCTATTATCATTTGGAAAACTTAAAATTCAAAACTAATGGCAAAGAAACAAAAACAAAAGGAATTAATAAAACTTGAAGATACAGATATATTGAAACCAATTGATATTTCTCAAATAGGTTCAAATGGGGACCCATGCTTTGGAAAAGAATATAACCTATCAACCAAGGAATGCAAGATGTGTGGGGATTCAGAATTATGCTGCATAAAATTTGCAGAGTTAATTGGGAAAGATAGAAAACAATTGGAAAAAGAGAATGAATTTAAGGACTTAGAAAATCTAGTAGATTTAAAAGCAGTGTCAAAAACTATTAGATATTTGAAAAGGAAAGATGAACCCAAAAAAATAATCCTTGATAAGATTCAAGCAAAATATGAATTGAGCAGGGAAGAAGCTAGAACAATTTATAAATCAGTAATAAACAAACAAAATGGAAAAAAACAATGAATTAATTTTCACAAGGGTAAGAGATGTTCAATTACCCAAAAGAGCAAATCAACATGATGCAGGAATAGACTTCTTCTGTCCAGTTCTAGATTCTGAATTAATCCAAAGAATCAATGAGATTAACAATAGTAAGAATGTTATAACAACTCCTGATTTTATTTTGGTAGCTCCTGGTGCAGATATAACAATCCCATCAGGGGTAAAAGTTTGGATAATGAATAAAGAATCTGCTTTAGTTGCAGCAAATAAATCTGGGTTAGCAACAAAGTTTAGTATTCAATTTACTGCTCAAGTAATAGATGCAGATTACACTGGAGAAATTCATATTGGAATAAGGAATCATGGAAAAGACTTCTTTATGATTAAACCTGGTGCAAAGTTAATACAATTCCTACATTTACCAATCATATTATCAGATATCATAGAGGTAGGTAATGATGGGTATAATGATATTGTTGATGGGAAATCAGATAGGGGAGAAGGAGGATTTGGTTCAACTGGATTTTGATTATGGAAAATACAAATATACAACAAGAGTTAAATGATATTTATATCCCTGATTGGTATATTAAAGACTGAGTGATATGGATTCAAGAGATATAAAAGAAGAACCAAGTATTCCAAAAGATAATAAGTATCTGGAATCAATATATGAAATGCAAAAACAACTACTAGATAGTTATATAAGCATTGAAGGGTTACCAAAATACCCATTAAATATAAACACAAAAACCAATCAATTAATCCTAAAAGATTTTACTTCAAGGGTAATTGAGGAACTTGCAGAAGCTTATGAGAGTTTATTATTAGTGGAGGAATTAACAATAACAAAACAAAATTGGTTCACTATATCATCAACTTCAATTGATTCTTTTGTTGAATGTATGAATCATTTGCAAAATGCAAGTGAAGAAATGGCAGATGCTTTACATTTCTTCATTGAGTTGTTAATTTACACTAATATACAACCAGAAGATATTAATTCATACATTGAAAGTAAATTACCAAAGAATAAGAGACAAAACTTCTCAAATACACTTGAATATGGGATGGCATTGGGTAAACAATGGTTATCAAATATGAATCAAATCCCAGATGTAAAGAAGAAGAATTTGGTAAACTTAATTCATAAGTATGAACAAGTAAAGGTTGATTTTGATATACCAGAGTATAATATTAAACTTTTACATTGTGGTGAAGACTACAATTATGAACTTTATAATTCATACAAAAGTTATCTTTGGGATATAACCTATGAACTGAATATATCAAGGAATTTCCTTAAAAATAAACCATGGAAGCAATCTCAAATGATGACCAATGAATCAGCTTATCAAGAGGAGATAGTAAAGTCATTTATATTATTCCTTGGTACATTGAATATAATGGGAGTAAATGGAAGTAATCTATATTATATTTACTTCAAGAAGAATAAGATAAACCAATTCAGAATAAAATCTAAGTATTAATGAAAAGTTTTGTATTTAAAACCGGAGATGAAGCTTGGGCAAGTATAAACAAAATGTTTATTGAACAAGATGAAAAATTAGGATTATTTTCTGATGGACAAGGGGCTTCAATAACTAATTCACTATATACTTATGGGATGTCAGTATTGATAGAAGAAGCCAAATTTGACCCAGAATTTGATTTTGGGAAGATAATGGGTTATACTCAATCTAAATGGAGCAGTTTATTAAATAACTATTTGGACCTTGATTCATTGGATAAATTAAAACTACAAATAAGGGAACTTGAAAAGAATAAAGCCATAAATAGAAATTACCATATTGGTTTTAATTTTGCAGATTCTCATGGCAATGGTAAAGGTTGCTTAGTTTCTGGGATGTTCTCAAGAATGATAGGTATTGATAAACCAAGGCTTACAATAGTAATGAGAGCTTCAGATGTTGTAACAAGGTTACCTTGGGATTTATTATTGGCTATAAGAATGGGGGAATATGTTTTTGGTCATACAGAGTTTACCGTAGAATTATTTATCCGTTCAGCTTTTGCAGATGATACTAGTTTAATGCTTTATAATGGGTATGAACCCATAGAACCCATCATTGAGAAAATAAAAAATGAAGAAAGGAGAAAGAGATTAAAGAAAGCATTAAAAAGAGTAAAGAAAGCATCAGAAAAAGGTGATGACCCAAAATATCAAGCTTATATGAGGGTATATAAGATATTCAGCCCAGAGAAATATGGTAAAGAATTTAAATCACTTTTTGCTAAGGATTGCATTATTGGTAATTGGGATGGAATACCATTGCCAGAAGTATGCCCCTCTATACTTGTAAGGAATCAAATAAAGAAGGTATACTTAAAATTTGTGAACAAGTATAACCTAAATATCTTTTCAAGTGTAGATACCAAAAAGAAACTGATAAAGTTTAAGGAAAGTGATGGTTCCATAACTGATTCAATTGAAGATTTAGGTGAAGAAGATGAATAACAATATAACCTGGTTTCCAGACTCTCTTCTAGCTTGGGAATACTTTAATGAAGTATTTTTAAGTGGGGAAGAGGGTCTTCCTTTTGTTTTTCAAAAAAATGCCACTTACTTATATGATGTGGTATTTGGTATAATGGACCCAAGATTACCAAGTAATATTGATTTTGGGAAGTTATTTAATTATTCACAAGCAAAATGGAGATTACTAGTATCTAATTACCTTGATGAGTTTGTTATAAATAAAACCAAGAGGGAAGTTACTGATTTACATAAAAAGGGCTTGGTATATAATTATTCAATGTCTTTTACTAATAACCATGGATGTGGTAAGAAATGCTTATTATCCATAGTTTTTAGTAAAAGATGTAAAGAAAATAATCCCACCATATCAGTTTATTTAAGGGCATCAGAAATAACCAAGAGGTTGATATTTGATTTTCTTTTTGTTCAAAGGATAGGGGAATATGTTTATGGTCATAATAACTTTAAAATGGTATTCCATATAAATCAGATGTTTAATGATAATACAGTATTGTTAATGTATCATGCCCATAAGAATATTATAAAGCTTTTAAAGAAAAAAGAGGATAAAAGGAGTATAAAACTATTGGAAGATTTAAATACTTTTCTAGAAAAGCCAATAGATAGCATAAAATATAAAATACATAAAAGGGTTGCAAAAGTTTTACAAGAAGACATAAAAAAACCAGTTACATTAGTCAAGGATTGCAAATTACCATTCTGATAGTATTGAAATCTATTCTTATTAAACCAAACTTATTAAACTAAATAAATATGAGAATTTATGATGATTGTTATGAGTTGATGTCAGAGATGGGCAGAAACTTATGGGAAATGGGTTCTATAGTTAAACCCAAAACCTATCAAAATAAAGTTATTGAGGGTGATGAGAGTTATATAACCAGAGAACTTATTTGTGAACAATATTGTTTAACAAGTTTAAATAATGTAGACAAGTTATTCATATATTCCAATTCAAAGGAATGGGCTGATAATGAATTCTTAGAAAGGATTAACAATGAACCATTAAATCCTGGTGGAGCTTGGACATTAAGAAAAGATATATGGGAACAATTTTTGGTAGATGGTAAATTTGATTATACCTATTCTGAAAGAATGTTTGATTCTTTAAGGTCAGTAATTAGTTTACTGAAAAATGACCCAGATACAAGAAAAGCAGTACTTCCAATTTTTAATGGGGAATATAACAATGATTGTAAATATTATGATGGTAGTAAACGTATACCATGTTCCATGTATTATGATTTTTTAGTGAGAGAAAATCAAAAAGGTGAAAAGGTATTAAATATTTGTTACCATCAAAGGAGTTCGGATTTTGTAACCCATTTTGGTAATGATGTTTATCTTGCATGGAAGCTTATGGAATTTGTTGCAAATAGAATTGGGGTAAAAGCTGGTTATCTATATCATACAATAGATTCTATACATTCTTATAAAAAGGATTGGATTTTATTAAAAACATCTCTAAATGATTTAAGAGGATATTAATAAACATGAAAACCAGGTACCATATAATAAAGAGTTACAGTGAATTAGAAAAGTTAGTAGAAGCATGCCTAAAAACTGGGTATGCTTCTGTTGACTTTGAAACTAATGCTGAACCTATATACAATGATACATTTAAACCAACCATATTATCAGTAACCTTTCAACCAGGTTCTGGGATATCAATACCATTACAACATTTTGAATGTAGTGAATCTCATATAAATAAAACATGGTTGGAATGGTTAACATATTTTGGTAGAAATGTAATTGAGAATCCAAATGTAGTAAAAATAGCTTGGAATTGGAAATTTGATAATCAGATATTCCAAAGATATAATATATATTCAAGGGGTACTGTAATAGATGGTATGCTTGCTAAATATCTTTTAAATGAAGAAAGACCAAATGGTTTAAAGGATATGGTAAGAAGATTTTTACCTGAGTTTTCTGATTATGAAAAATATGATTCCTTTGATTCAATACCTTGGTCAAAAAAACCATTAAAAAAGTTATGTGAATATGGTTGTATGGATACAGATTTTACTTTTAGATTATCCATATTCTTTGAATCATTCCTAATTAAAAAAGGGTTTTATAATTTATATAGGAATCTTATAATGCCAGCAAGTAAGGTATTACAAAGTGCTGAAAAGAATGGGTTACCATTTGATGTTGAATTGAATGTTAAACTAAGGGAAAAATATAATAATCTTATAAATGAATACAATACTAAATTAAGGTCAATAAGAACAGTTCAGAGATATCAAAATTATATAATAAAGAAAAGAAAAGAAGATTATATTGAAACTCTAGAAAGTGAAATAGAAGAATTAAGGGAAGAGGGAAAAGATAGACAAGTAAAAACAAGGGAACAAAAATTATCCAGAATAATAGCTGGGGAGTATACAACAAAAGCTGAACTAAAATTAATAGAGGAAGTAAACTTTAGTTCACAAAAACAAATGGTGGACCTATTATATAATTCAAATCATGGGTTCAAATTCCCAGTTATTGCTTATACAGTTGATAAACATAAAAAACCAACAAATAATCCATCAACTGCAGAAGATACTTTAATAAAACTAAAAGAACATGATAAATCTGGGTTTATAGATACTCTTTTGGATTTAAGGGGAGTACAAACCATAAATTCCACTTTTATTGTTGGACTAGGGGATTTGGTACAAAGTGATGGTGGGGTACACCCTACATTTCTTATCCATGGTTGTGTATCATGTAATACTAAATTGATAGGTAAAGAAAATGATATAAGGATAGAGGATATATGTCCTAAAGAAGTAGGGGTATTAAATGTAGAAGATAAGGATATATGGGTATTATCTCATGAGGGTACTTGGGAACAAGTAACACATACCATAAATAAGGGCAAACAACCCTTATATAAAATCACTACTAAAGATGGTGATATATTAAGGTGTACAAAGGAACATAAACTTTTAACACCAAAGGGGTGGAAGAGGGTATCATATATATTTAAGCATAACCTAAACGTGGTAATGTATGATACTTCAAAATTAGATATAACTAAACCAATTGTAGGTAAAAAATATGATGAGATAATATTTAGGGATATACCAGGTTGGGATGGGTACATAGCTTCATCAGAGGGCAAAATATATTCAGTAAAAATCCCAGGTGGAAGGGGTATGTTGGATTATAATCATCCACATGAATTAGTTCCAAGGGAATGGAAACCTGGGAGGTTAAGAGTGTATCTGAGGAATAACTCTAAAAAGAAGTATTCTTTCTCAGTGTCCCATTTGGTATGGATGGCTTTTAATAATAAGTTACATATACCAGAAAAGATGGTAATAGACCATATAAATTGTAATACTCTTGATAATAGACCTGAGAATCTACAGTGTATAACCTATTCAGAAAATATAAAGAGAGCTTATACATGTACTAGAACAGCATTTACTAGTAATGGTATTAATGGTACTAATAAATTTAATACACTGACCATTTCTAAAGTACTAGAAGATTATCAGAATGGGCATACTCAAGCAGAAATATGTGAAAGGTATAATATATCCCAAAAACAGGTATCAGGTATAGTTAATGGTCAGAGGAGAAAAGATATATATCTAACAAAATTGGTATCAATGGAATATGAGGGGGAGAAGACCATATATGATTTATCAGTAAATGATAAGCATAGTTATATAACTAGGTCGAACTTTATAAACTCCAATACAGTTAGCGGAAGATTGTCAAGTAGAAATCCCAATGGTCAAAATATACCAAAGACCATGGTAAATCCAGATGTTAAATTGCAATTTATTCCCCCAAAAAATCAATTATTCCTATCTTATGACTATTCACAAGCTGAATTAAGAATATTAGCTCATTTAGCAAATGAGAGTACAATGTTGGAGTGGTTTAGAACAGGGAAGGATATCCACCTTGCTTCAGCTTGTAAAAAATATCATGAAGATTATAATGAGATAATAAAGATATATCAAGATGAACAACATCCAGAATATAAATTATGGAAAAAAAGAAGAAAGGAATCTAAGACCATTAACTTTGGGATTGTATATGAACAATCTGCTGGAAAATTAGCTGAAAGTTTATCAACCCCAGAAGAACCAGTATCAAAAGAAGAAGGACAACAATTTCTTGATGAATTTTTTCAAACTTTTCCCAAAATAAAGAGGTTTATAGATAGACAACATAAGTTCATGGAAAAACATGGATATTGTGTTTCTTTATTTGGTAGGAGAAGAAGATGCCCAAAAGTATATTCAGAAAACTATGGGGAATATTTGGAAGCATTAAGACAATCAACTAATGCCCCAGTCCAAAGTGCAGCATCAGATATGGCATTGTTTGCTTCAGTAATTGTATATGGTAAAGTAAAAAAAGGGGAATTACCACCAATGAAAGAAGTAAATACAGTACATGACTCTGTATATCAATTTATTTTACCAAAATATATTACCCCAGATACAATCTATAATATTTGGGATATATGCAGGAACCCATCTACAAAAGAATACTTTGGATTTTCAATTGATGATGTAGATATGTCAATGGATTTTACAATTGGAAGAAATATGGCAGAAGAATTACCATATATCCCTGGGTATGATTATAATAAATTATTGAGAGAGGATTTTGATATAGATGAGTATTACAGGGAATATAATAAATACAGAGATATACCTATATCTGATTATCCAAAGAAATTCAAAAAATACTTTAAGGAATCATGGAGAAAAAGGTAAAATTAAGTGAGATAGATGATAATATAATAAAGGTAAAATATAAAGGTAAAACCCTTATTATAAATATTTCAGAAGAACTTTCAATTAATGAAAATATAATAAACAGTCAATTAAAAAATATTCCCTCTAACTATGCTTTTTTATGCTCTATACGTGATGATTATATTAAAAAAAGAGATATATTAGAAAGGGAAAAAGACCTTGCATATAGTGAAGCTTGGTTGTTTTATAAAACCTCAGATAATAAAATGAACAATGATACAGTATCCCACAAAGCTTTGACTAATAGAAAATATAGGTCTATTGAGGATAAATATTTAAAAGCTGTGGATAAAGCAAATAGGTTAATAAGTATATGCAAAGCTTATGAATCAAGAGAAAGAATAATACAAACTATATCAGCAAATCTAAGAAAACAACAATAAAAATAATTTAAATTATGAGAGTAGATTTAAACCTTATTAGTTCATCAGTTGCAAAAGAACTTAGTAAACATTTAGTAGGTTTACCATCAGAAAACCGAGTATTATTGGCATTACCAGATGAAGAAAAGAAAGTAGGTAGTATTATATTACCAGGAAATGTTACTGAAGGAGTACCTAAATTAGGTGTTATAGTAAAAAGAGGTCCTATAACTGAAGAATATAATAGTTATTTGGATTCAATAGAAATTGGTAATATAATATTTTTTGGTAATTATGCTGGTAAAGAGATAGAACCTTCATTTACAGAGAATTATGAAATACCAAAATTGAAATTCACAGTACTATCTTTAAATGAGATTATATATTGGGAACCTCAAAATAATTAAAATATGGAAAAGAAAAAAGTTAAAAAACCATCATCAACAATGAGTACAAGAGAAAGGATGATGGCAAGAAAAAAACAATTTGAAACAAAGGGTTCTAATTCTGGTATAATTTACCCAAAAGAGGGTACAATGAGATTAAGATTAATATCTCAGGGACCAGATAAAGAACTTGGTTTAGAAATTATTCAATTCTATTTGGGTAAAGAAAAAGGTGGTATAATTTCACCAGCTACTTTTGATGAACCATGTCCATTCATGGAAAAATATAGGGAACTAAAATCCTCATCAGATGAAGATGACCAAAAGTTAGCAAAAAATCTTTCCCCAAGAAAAAGATATATAATAGGTTGTACCTGTTATAAAGATAATAATGGAAAGGAAATAGACCAAGATAGGATTAGAAAACCAATATTATTCCCAAATTCAGTATATAGGGATATAACTGATTTATACCTTGATGAAGATGATTGGGGAGATATGACTGACCCAGAAAATGGTTATGATATTAAGATAACAAGGTCAGGTAATGGGTTAATGGACACTACATATTCAGTATCCCCATGCCCGAATAGGAAGCCCCTAAAACCAAAATACGTAGAAGATATGGATTTAGAGGAAATAATAAGGGGTCATATAAAATCTTATGACGAATTGGAGGAAATGCTAGATGAGTATTTAAATGGGTCATCAAGTTCAAAAGATGACGATGATGACTTACCAGTAAAACCAAAGAAAAAAGATAAGGATTCAAGTAAAAAGAAGAAAAAGAAGAAGAAAGAAAAGACTTATGATGACGATGATGACTTACCAGTAAAACCAAAGAAAAAAGATAAGGATTCAAGTAAAAAGAAGAAAAAGAAGAAGAAAGAAAAGACTTATGATGACGATGATGACTTACCATTTTAATTAGTTTGAGATAATTCCTTTTCTATAAAGCCAGGGTAATTAATATTCTGGCTTTATTTTTCTAAACCTAAAAAAAATAACATTATGACAATTGAAGATTTGAAACTTTTAGTAGAAAAACATCATGAAAGCATTATTCATGATATTGAAGCTTTAATCCTTGAATATAAAACTAGACCATTGCCTAAAACTGGTTATAAATATAGAAGAAATATATATGATAAGTTACAAGAAAAGAACCTATTATCCCCAGACAAATTATTAAATACCACTTTACATATATTAAGTAGGGAACAAGTAGATTTATCTTCAACAGAAAGAAGGGAATTATTACAATTGATAGTACCAGTTATTTATAAGTATAATCAAAATAATGATTAACCATGGCAACTAAGAAAAAAGTTGGTATAAAAGTTCCAACAAAAAATGAGATATTGAAAAAGTATGGAAGCATGATAATCCAAGCTTCTGATACAAAAGAACCAGGGTTATGGTTACCATCTACTTTCTTTAATCTTAATTATACATTGGGTGGTGGTTTTCCTTGGGGGAAAGTAACCGAGATAGCTGGTGAAGAATCATCAGGAAAAACTTTGATAGCATTAAATGCAGCTTATGCTTGCCAACAATTAGGGGGTTCTGTAATATGGGTAGATGCTGAACAATCCTGGATGAATTCTTGGGCAGAATTAAATGGTATAGACCCAAATAAAGTAACTGTAATAAGAGATACCAGGATAGAATATATATCAGATGCAGTAGCTGATGTAGCAATATATTTAAGGTCTCAATTAGTTAATAATGAACCAATATTATTAGTAGTGGATTCAGTAGCTGCAATCGATTGTTCAGATAATATAGATTCTAAAATGGTAGATGGTAAAGCTGAAATGGGTGGAAGAGCAAAAGCTTTATATAAGTATTTTAGAATAAGAAGTGAGTTATTTTATAAATTGGGGGTAACCCAAATTTATATAAATCAATTAAGAACAGCTTTAAATATTGGATTTGGTAAAGATAATACTTGTTTACATTATAATACAATGATACCTTTTGTTGATGGTACTTCTATGAGAATAGGGGATATTATTAAAAATAGGGTATCAAAGGAAGTTTGGAGTTATAATGAAAGTACTGGTGAATTTGAACCAAAACCAATAGTTGATTGGGTAGTAAAATCTGAAACTAAAAAATGGATTCAATTTAAAACAGAAGGACCAGAAACCATTAATGGTTTTAATGGTTTTACTTGTACACATACTCACCATTGTTTAACTAATCATGGTTGGAAAAAAGCAATAGACATTGATATAAATGATAAATTAATATCCAAACAAAGGAGAGTTATAAATGGTACATTAAAGGATTTTCTTTGGGGAACTATACCTTTTGATTGCTCTTTATTCAGTAATCATGGTAATTATACTACAAGACTTACATTTAGTAATGGTAAACAGGAAGATTATCTTGTGTTTAAAACTGAGATGATAAGCAGGGCTTTTCCAATGAAAATGAAAAGTAATAATCCAAGTAAATGGATTACAAAAGTTGGTTATACTGAATTACAGGAAATATATGATAAAATAGGTAAAGATAGAGACCCATTAAAATTGTGGGATTTATCAAAACCATTACCACCAATTACTTTAGCTGTATGGTATATGGATGATGGTCATAAATATAATAATGTTACTGTTGGTATATCAATTTCACCAAGAAGGACAAATATTAGTAAATTATCCAAATATTTATCAGATATATGTGGTTTAGATAATAAAATATATGACCACGGTATAAAGTTTACTAATGAAGGTTCAAAAAAGTTGATGGAACAAATCCAAGAGTATGTTATAGAGTCAATGCAATATAAAATGTTACCAGGATATACCGGTAAATATAAACCATACCATTTGGAATTTAAAGAAAAATATATACCAATAGAAGTTGGTATCATATCCATAAATAAGGAATTCAATTCCAAAAATAGAAGGTTTAATAGAGGTTATAAGAGAAAAAAATATGATATTACTATACCTGATAATCATAATTTTTTAGCTGGTTCTAAAGAACAGGGTATAGTGGTACATAATACAACTACAGGTGGTGCTGCATTGAAATTCTATGCCTCAATAAGGATAGCTTTTTATTCAGGTAAAACTATAACCATAAAAAATAAAGGTAAAGAAAGGAAAGCTGGTAAATTAGTTACAATTAGGGTTTTAAAGAATAAAGTTGCTCCCCCAAGACCAACAATCTCCAAAGTACCAGTATTCTTTAATCCAAAATTCCATGAAGTTGGTTTTGATAGATGTTTTGGATTAGAAGATGTTTTTGTAGAGAATGATATAATAGAGAAATCTTCTGGGGGGGTTTATAAATATAAAGGTAAAGTATTATGCAGAGGAGAAGAAAAATTCCAGAAGCTAATAGAAGAAGATGATGAACTAAGGAGAAAGCTTCTTAAGAAAGCTGGAATAAATACTATTGGTTCAACTAAAAAACAATTAGAGAGTTTAAAAGAGAATTACTACCCAGTAGATGATTCCATAGAATATGAATCTTATGGCGAAGAAGACGAAGAGAGTGAAGAGTAGAGATAAACTACTTATGATAATAGATGGTTCTAATTTAGCACATAGAGCTTATCAAAAATTTGAGAATCTAAAAGCAAGTAATGGTAAAAAAACTGGTCTAATATATGGGTTTATGAGATTACTTAATTCATATATTATTAGGTTTAACCCAACATATGTTCTAGTAACTTTTGATACTTTGCAAAGTAAATCTTCCAACTTTAGAAATAATCTTCTTGGAGGATATAAAGAGCATAGAAAAAAGAATAATTTATCAATGGATTATGAACAATTTAATTATCAATTACGTTCAGTGAAAAAGATGCTTAAATATCTTAATATTACTGTAATATGGGATAATAAAGGTCTTGGACATGAATCTGATGATTATATTGGTAAATTTGCTTTGGAATCAAAAGGTAAAGTATTAATCATATCCTCAGATAAGGATTTTTGCCAATTGATAGATGATAGAATAAAGGTATTTAATCCTTTCAGGGATATGAAATTGAACAAAAGGAATTGTAAAGATGTAATGGGGTATTCACCAGAAGAATGTGTTGATTATTTATGTTTAGTAGGTGATAAATCAGATGATATTCCAGGATATAAAGGTATAGGAGAAGTAAAAGCAAGAAAATTCCTTGACCAATTTGGTTCTATTGAGAATTTTTTGGAATCAGAAGAAAAATTCCCTGGTATAGATAATGAAGGTCTATCAGAGTTATATAAAAGGAATAAATCATTGATAGATATTAGGGTAGCTTTAAAAGAATACCCAATTACTACTATACCAATATATTATAATAAGAAAAATGAGATACTCATCAAAAAACTGATGGGCCAATTTAGTGAATATTCATTAAATTCATTTTTAACCCAAGAGTTTCTAAAACCATTTAAAACTTTGAAACAATGGAAAAACATTTAAGAATACAAATAGCTGGACCTTCTGGGGTTGGGAAAACTACTTTGGCAAAAGATATATCTGATATATATGGTATTCCTTATGTATCTGGTAGTTATTCTGATTTAATACCATCCACAAAAGATATATTGCATTCTGATATGATAAGTATGGACCCCAAAGAAATATATCAAAATGATTTTCAATTATTAAACCTTAGGAAAAGATTATTTGAAAATAATCCTACCTATGTATCAGATAGGTCATTTTTAGATTCAGCAACTTATATAATAGAAAAGGTATCAAGCAAAATTCCAAATTGTGAGATAGAGAATTTTTTGGAGATATGTTTAACCTTGTTAATGAATACTTGTACACATCTTATATTTGTACCATTCTCAAAGAATTATTTTAAAGAATGGGAAATAGAGGATAATAATAAAAGGATAACCAATAAATATTATCAGTATCATATATCATTGTTAATGGAAGGTATATTAAGCTACTTTAATTATACCAGAAGTTATCTATACAGTCATATGATTGATTCAATGGTACCAATAAATTGTGGTAAAATAGAATATCTTGGTAAAAGTTTGAAAATATTAATTTTACAGGATATTGACCACAATATGAGGGTAGATAAGATAATGAAATTCTTAGAATTAAATTGATATGAAAAAACCAATAGCTATAGTATTTTCTGATTTACATATAAACAATTGGTCAAGATTTAATGAAGATAAAAAAAGAACCCTGGAACAATTCAGGGTTCTTTCCATTTTGGGTAAAAAGAGTAAGAAATATAATGTACCAATTTTATTCTGTGGGGATTTTTTCCATAAACCAGAAACAATGGACCAAGAGTTAGCAGAAATATGTTATAATGAGATAAATAAACTAGATTTAAGGATAAGAGCTATATCTGGTAACCATGATATGAAAAAGGTTAGTAAAATTGGGGAGAAACCATTCAGTTGGTTATATACTTTACCATCAAACTTTATTGATATCATGGATTATAAACAAGATACATTATCATCATATAATCAGGATATTATATTACATGGAGTACCATATATAGACCATAATATTGGTTTATGTGAATATCTTAAAAACCTAAAATTGGATAAATCAAAAAAGCATATCCTAATGCTCCATACTGATTATCCAGGAGCTAAAGATACTGATGATAGAGAAATAGATTCAGTTGAAAACCTGAACATAAATATACTTAATAGGTTTGACCTTATAATTTGTGGTCATATTCATAAACCACAAAGATTATCAAAGAAAGTTTATATGATAGGAGCTCCCAATCAGCAAAGAAGAACTGATATGAATTGTAAATTGGGGTATTGGTTGATAATGGAAGACCTTACCATGAAATTTGTGGAATTATCAGATTTTCCAAAATTCATAGATGTAGAATCAGAAGAAGATGTCAAAGATGATGGTAATTATTATACACTGATAACTAGGGAAACCATTGTAGAATCTGATAATAAAATTCATAAGGGTTTATCAAAAAAGAAGTTGGTAAGGTTATATCTAAAATATAACAATATCAAGGATAAAGAGAAAAAGGAATGCTTATTGGGTATAATTAAAAAAGCAGAAGAAGATGATTGAGTTTAAGAAGATAATAATAGAGGGGTTTTGTTCCATAGGAACTCTAGAATTACCTTTAAATAATAATGGGATAACCATTATAAAGGGGGCAAATGGTTTAGGGAAAACTACAATATTTTCAGCATTAGTATGGGTATTATATGGTAAAACCTTAAAAGGTATATCAGATGTAAATCTATGGAAAAAGTTTAGAACTAAGGATTACAAAGGCACAAAGGTAGAAATATATTTTGAAAGCAATAATTCCATACATAAAATAATAAGATGCCAGAACTATACAGAAGATGTAGATGGTGCAAAAGGTGGAAGTAGACTTATATATCTTATTGATGCTGAACAGGTAAAAGAAAAAGGTAAACTAAAGTTACAATCGCTTATAGAGAAAAACCTGGGAATGTCTTATAATCTTTTCATAAATTCAGTAATGTTTGGACAGGGTATGAAAAGATTAATTCAAGAATCTGGTTCAGATAAGAAACAATTATTTGAGGAGATATTTGAACTAAACTATATATCAAAAGCTAGAAAAATTGCCCAAGATAAATATAATGAATTAAGGGTAGAGTTAGATGGGTTAATGGAAAAATTAGAAAGTAACCAAAATTATATAGATTCCATACTTTCCGATTTAAATTACACAAAAAGCAAAAGGGATAATTTTAAGAGTGAGTTAGCTAATAAAGTAAAATCCTACAAGGACAAAATTATCCTATCAACAAAGAGGGTAGATGAGTTAGCTCTAAAGACCAATAAAGTTGATATAAATCAACATAATAAAACCATAGAGGATATAAAAAGGAAAATAACCTTGTATCAAAATAAGGTAAGTGATTTAAAGAAATTACAAAAAGTACCATTGCAAGATTTAGTAAATGAGGTAATAGAACTTTTAGAAAACGAGGAATATACTGAATCAATTTCTAAATTAAAAACCATTAGAGATTCATTTAGTTCATCTGAAAGTTATATTCTTAGAATTTCTAAATTGCAGAATAAACTAACTAATGAAATAGAATCTAAAAATTCACTAGAAAAAACTATATTAACCTTAAAATATGCAAAAGAAGAAGTAAAATCATTAGAATCAAGACTAAAAGAATTAAAATCACAAAACCCAGATTTTGAATCAGTGATTAATAAACAATCCAAAAAATTAGAGAATTACAAAAAATCCATAAGCCAAATAAAATCTCAAATACAAGAACTAGAAAAACAAGTTAACCTATATAAATGGGCTTATTCAGAACCATTTGGAAATAATGGTATAAAAGCATTTATATTTGAATCCTCATTATCCGAACTTAATAACTTATTAAGCTCATATTCAGAAGTATTAGGATTTAATATTAAGTTTATGGTGGATTTAAATTCTTCTAGAAAAGATTTTGTAGTAAACATAAATCTTGAAGGAGTAGAAGTATTTTATGAGGAATTATCTGGTGGTCAAAAGCAATTGGTTAATTTAGCTATGGCATTAGCAATGAATCAGATAATAACTCAATCAAAAGGAGTAAATATAGCTTTTTTGGACGAAGTATTTGAATCATTAAGTTATGATAATATAGAGGTAGTTATTGGTCTTATAAAGAAAGTATATAGAGAAAAAACATTATTCTTAATAACCCATCATGAATCATTACCAATCCCAAATTCAAAAATTTTAAATGTTAAAAGAGAACATGGTATCTCTGCCTATGAATTTTAATTACTACTATTGGGTAATAAAATATTAATTATGGCTAGAATAAATTCTAAAAATAAAGGCAGTAGATTTGAAAGGACCATTTGCAAATGGTTTCAGGATTGGACAGGGTATGAATTTAATAGAGTACCAGCATCTGGTGGTTTAAGGTGGAAAAAAACAGATAATATTACAAGTGATATTACTTGTACTGACCCAAAACATTCAAAAAGATTTAAACTATCAGTAGAATGTAAATCATATAATGACCTAAAATTTGAACATATACTTCTTGGTAATAAGGGTTGTAAGATATTATCATTCTGGGAACAAGCTTCAAATGATGCTATTAGAGGGAATAAAATCCCAGTGCTTATTATGAAGTATAATAATATGCCAAAAGGGGAAGCTTTTTTTGTAACCAATGATTTTTTATCAAATCTGATAATGAATCAAGAATCTAAATTGACTAAACCAAGAATGAGAATAGAAGTAAATAGTGAACTACATCTAAATATATTTATGTTATCGGATATAATAAATATTAGCTATAAAGTTTTATATAAAACCATTAAAAAATCAATATAATGAAAACTAATACCCAATACGTTTATTGTATATGCAGGATAGATAAGAAACATTGGACAACTATCAATAGTGACCTTAAATGTGGAGGGTATAAGAATATTAAAGCTTATATTCCCACTATAAGAATATTAAAGAAATCCAAGAATAATAGAAACTTTTATATAGAGGTACCCCTATTATTTAATTATGGGTTTGTAAGAATGTCATCAACAAAAGCTTTTGATAGACAATACCTTAGAAAGCTAAAAAAAGATATACCTGGTATACTTGGTTGGTTAAAATCATTGGAAACTATGCACCCAAAGAAAAAAAGGGCAAGAATAGATAATCCAGAAGATTTTGATGATTTTTCAAAAGTAGCAATTGTAAGCAAAGAAGAAGTAAAATATTATAAAAGGGTTTCAAAACAAAATAGGGTATACACTTCGGAGGATATAATTAATCTAAAATTAGGTAGCTATGTAGTATTAAAAGGTTACCCATTTGAAGGTATAGGTGCTACAATATTAGAAGTAAATTTAAATCTAAAATTGGTAAAAGTTGCTTTATACCCTGATTCAGCAAATATAATTGTTCAGATACCAATGGATAATGTATTTTATTCTATTTATAATGACTTTGATGAGAATAAATTAATGGCTTCAAATGATTTTATACAAGAAAACATAGATAGTGAAAAAGTAGAGCAATTTCTGTTAAAAAATCAATATTAATTCTATGGAACCATATATGGAAAAAGCTTGGGATTGTCTTACTGAGCAAGAACAAAACAGTTTATTTCTAAATCTTTCAAATGGGTTATCAGCTAGAGAGACTGGAGAAATTTTAAAGGTATCACATTACAAGTATTTAGAGATAAAGGCAAGAGCAGAAAAATTATTTAAACTGTTCTCTGATTTTTTTAAAATACACCCAAGTTTAGTAAACCCATCTTCACCAATAGATTCAAGATTTGCTGATTATTTATTTGGTTGTATGGTAAAAAGGTTACCAAAAGAAGAAGCTAAACTTCATACTGGTGATTCATCATTTTTACTTACTAAAATCAGTAATATTAAGATAGAGAAATGGATGTCAGTATTAAAACAATCAGAAGATGAGTGGGATAAAGATTTGTATGCCCTAATAATGGAATTTGATAGGTGGAATAGTTATAGAATATTACCAAGAAAATTACAAGCACCAACTCCATATAAAAGAAGAACCAACAAAAAAGAGAAGGTTTATATAAAATATTTACATAGAATACCTGATTTTAAGATTAGGGCTATGGTAGATAAATATTGGAGTAATGGTAAACCAGAAAATAGATATTATATATCAATCATATCAACTTTATTTGATGGTGGGTATTCAATAATACCAATAAGAAAAGATAAAGATATATTATCAGAAATAACTAAAATGAAGATTTATATATTCAGTACTATCATGGATGCTGATATATTTGGAGTTCTAGTAAAAGAATTTTTTGAGAGAACCAAAGACCCAAAATCTGGGTTAAAATTCTGGGAAGAGTACCGTTCAGTTATAAAAACAGCTATTAATTATAGGGAAATTAATAATATGGATTTTACTTGTAGTAACTTAGATATGGCTTATAACCTGAAAAGAAAATCCATATCAAAACTAAGAGAATCCAGGAAGAACCAATAGAATTTTTATATAATAAATTTGCATATTATTATTATATGTATTATATTTGCATATCAAAATTAAAAAATAAAAACTAATTAAAAAACATTAAACCATGAACAAAAGAGAAGAAAATCCATTAACCCTTCTAGGAGATTATATCTCATCAATAGGAGAAGAATTGCAAAGAATAATAGGTACAAATAATTTCTCTATTGGGGAATACCATTACATAGATGATGATAATGGGGAAATAACCCATTTCATAAGTATATATTCAAAGAGGAAAATTACAGAAAGTGAACAATTTTCTATAGTATCATCTTTGGAAGATAATGATATTACAGTATCAATTGATACTGATTTTGAATATGCTATGGAGAATATTGATACATATATTTATTATATAAGAATATACGCTTAACTATGACAAAGAGAAAAAAAGAACACCATATTACTGGTGGCAAAGATAAGTTAAAATTAATATCCTCAGCTGGGGGATTTAGTAATATGACTTATAGGGATTGCAAAAGAAGGGCAGTTGCATTAGGTATGCCATTCCCAGATGCTTGTGCAGCAGATTGGGGAAGATTGCAATCATATATAATGAAAACAGAAAATAAACCAGATTTATCATTAATTGATAAATATGATGATTGGGTAGATTCTATGCTAGAACAAGCTGGTTATGCAAAAGATGACCCATTAAGAAGCTATCAATTGAGATTAGGTTTTATTTCAGAGGAAAAAGTAGAAGAAGGGAAACGTAAAACAAGGAAGATAAAAGGTTTACCAAAACCCAAAAAACCAAAAAGAGAGAAAGATGAGAGTGGTTTATGGAAAGGTACAAAAAAATCATATACTTATGAATTAACCAATAAAGGTTATACTTTGGAAAGAATAACTAGAAGGGTTATGAAGAAATTTCCAGAAGCAAAACCAAAATCCATACAGCAATGGTATAGAGCTGCACTTAGGAAAAAGGGTATTGATTATAGGACTTTAAAATGATAACCAAAAAGAAATTAGAGAAAAAGATAGAGAAGTTAAAAGCTCTTAAAAGAAAAAATCCATCTAAATTCCATAGAATGTATTCAGAAGCTATGAAATCAGCCATAAAAGATGGTAATTCATATGTATTAGAAACAGTTCCAGAGGAATTTAGATGGTATGTTTTATATAAGAGGAAATCAAGAAGAAATAGGGGTAGATTTAAGTATAAAATAAGGGCTTGTGATAAAAGGATTTATGTAAATAAATTTTACCCTTATTCATATCATAATTTAGAACCAGTTTTGGTATTAACTGGTTGGTTCAGTAGAAAAAATGCTAAATTACTATATGATACCTGGTATGGTAAATCATGGAGAGAAACTGTAAAATTCATAAAGGGTAAAAAAGCAATACAATTAGGGTTTAAAATAGGGAAATCATTATACATAAATGGTAGGTATAGGAAGCCAAAAACTAAGTTATCAGTTTTGAAAAGTTATAAGTATTCTAATAATAAAAAATCTTATCGTTGGAATATCATTTCAGATATATGTAAAGAGAATTATTCCGATAAAGAGAAAGAAAATATAATAGTTAAAAGGGTGTTGGATAAATATGAAACACATCAATGCGATATCCCAACAAAGGAAATTAGTAATCCAAAGATTACTAAGGATGAGAAACTTAAATTACCGAAGATTCAGGAAATTAAGCAAATCAGAAAAAAAGACCTATATGAAATGTGAACTTAGTAATAATATTAAATTTCTAGCATTAAAATATCATTGTTTAACTAAAAAATCACTAGAAAGGTCTTTTAGGTGGGCTAAAAGGAATTTTGATTCATACTTTAAATTAATAGATAAATATAAGTATGAGAAAAATGACTTATATATAGAGAAGGAATTTATATTTCAAGGCTTTGTTCCAGAGAATGAATTTAAAAAGAAAAAGGGTTTTGAATACATTTCCAGTAATAGACCAATAAATGGAAGAATATATATTTACCCTTTTCATTTAACCCATGACTATAAGCATTTGAAAAAAGGATATCCTAATATTTATTCAGTATTTGATTCTGGTATTGGGGTTCCTGGATTTACAAAAGTAAATATAATAAAATAAAAAGGACTATGGACATCAGAAAAATAGAAAAAAAAGATTATTCTTGGGATTCTAATATCTCCTATGGTATTTCTGAAATGACCTATAAGGTTGATAATGATGAACCGATGGAAGAACCAAGAATATATCCGATTACCCTAAAAAATAGGGAAGACTTTTTAAATATGGTAAAAGAAATTGTGGAATTTAATCAAAACTCCAAAAGAATTTCCCGAACAGTAGGAGGGAAATTTTATACCATTAAGAATATTATAATACTAAACTAAATAACCATTTATTAACCATTAAAAAATAGAAAATTATGGCAAGAACAAAAAAATCTAGTGTTAAACCAGTAGAAAAAAGAGAAGTTTCTAGAAAAGTAATTAATGGGGCTTTCATTATATTCTTTGATGATGGTTCTATTCAAATTATTGCTAAACCTATTGATTTAACCAAGGAAGAAGTTTCCTCTTTATTTGGTTCTTCTGAAGAAGAATTCTAAGAAGAGTATGAAGACGAGGAATATGAAGAAGTAGCCCAAGACGCAGAGGAAGAAGTAGACGAAGACGACGAAAAAAATGAAGAAGAGGAAGAAGAAGAGTTGACCGGTGAACAACTCAATGAAATGGATTTTGAAGAATTAGAAGATATTTGCGAAGATAAATCACTTGATACTGACCCTGATGATTATGATGAGGACGAGGTTGAAAAGTTGAGAAAAGCAGTTGCAAAAGAATTGGGTATTAATCTCCCAAAAAAGCAAGAGAAAAAATCCAAAAGTAAGAAGGGTAAAAAATAATAAGACTATCAATTATCGTTCATAATTTAGTATTCATAAAAAATCCAGAGGGGTTAATAAAAGAACACTGATACCTGTAGAATTCATATCGTTCCTATTTAATTCAAGTTTTAACCCCTCTGGATATAAAAAGTAGACCATTTATTAAATAACAATAAAACAAAAAAAATTATGGCAACTAAGAAAAAAGTTACAAAAGAAGTTAATGCTGCTGAAGCAGAAAAAAAGGCAGCAAAAAGGAAAGCTCGTTTGGAAGCTATTAAAAATCGTCCTGAAGGACAAAGACCCAATGGGAAACAAATTGATGTTATTGAAACCGGTAATGGGGTAGTAAAAAATTATGGATATCCCCTAAAAAACAAAGATGGACACCAGGGAGTATTGGTAACATCAGTTTTGGAAACCAAAGATGGTCAAGTAGTTTCTACTTCAGTAACATTTGTTCCTGGTAAATTTACGGTAAAAGCCAAAAAAGGACATGGAACTATTTGCACAGCAAAAACCAAAAAAGATAAAGCTTCTGAAGAAACAGAAAATGATGAGGATTAAAAAATCCATATATTTCTCTTTTTGTTCATATTAGTTAGTTTTAGTTTTGTCAAGCTGCCCCATTTAGGTTTAACTTATTTTCCTAAATGGGGTTTTTTATTTATCAAGGTTATGGATAATAAATTAGATGATATAGAAATTTTATACTTTGCAATCTGTAATCAAATAGGATTATATAATTCTTTTCTAGAAGATAATAAAAATAACCTTTCAAAAGAAGATATTGAATTTTCAGAATATATAATTGCAAGGTCAATAGAGATAAGGGATAATATGGAAAAGAATTTGAAAAACAAATTTGATTTAGATGTGGATAAACCAATAAGTAGACCAAAATGGACAGAAGAAAGTATGTAATGTCAGTAAGGAATTTAATCCTTAGTATAATTGACCAATCTAAGGAATTAAAATCCTTGGAATTGGAGTTATCCAAAACCAATAATCTTGGTAAAAGAAATTCTTTGATAAAATCAAAGGTATTTAAGTTAAAGAAATTAAAACATACTATGAGTACCATTGATAGGATTGTCAATGGAAATATAATAACAATTAGGTATTCATTAGATGAACAGGTATTTCAAAGAAAATTTGTAAATATATCAAAAAGAGATGTAATACTTCTGTTAAAATTGACTAATTCAAATCATAAAATTAAAATCCTAGAAATCAAGGAGGAATTTACCAAAGAAAGTTTAATAAAACTATAAGATATAAAATTTAGAATCGAATCCTATGGAATTTAAAACCCTAAAAATATCACCAAAAACAGCAGTTTTAGAATCTGTTAGGGCTCAAACTAAATTATTTAGATATGTAAGGGATAATAATTTAGAATCAGCAAAAGCAAATCTAAATCACCCAATACATGGTCCTATCATTAAAGAATATTTAAGAATCATACAATATGGTAATAATAAAATAAATGAGTTAGAACAAGAGATTATGAAAACAAAAAAAGAAAAGAAAGCTAAGGAAAAATTAGCAAATGAAGTTAAGGTTAAAAAAAGTGACAAAAAACTTAAAAAACCAGTAGTAAAGGTTGAACCTTCTAAAAATCGGGTATTTACAACTTATGATTATCCCACCATTGATGGGAAAGAACTCTCTTCAGATTTGAAAAAGAGATATAGGGCAAAAATCAGAAGTTTGATTAAATCCCAAATGACTAAAGAGGAAGCAACTAAAAGAGCAACTGCTTTTATCAAGGAAGAAAGTACAAAACCCAAAGATATAAAAAAGCAGGAACCCGACAAGGAATCAAAAAGCAAGGTTGGAAAATCAGAGAAAAAAGACAAGGTTTCTAAGAAAAAAGATTTACAGCCTAAGGATTCTTCAAAATCCAAAAAATCCAAAGATAAGCCTAAAAAAAAGGTAAAAAAGGAAGAGGATTAAATAAAGGATTTTGTGGGACCAAAATAGGAAAAGGTATAGTGGATAATCCTGCAATTCACTATACCTTTTTTCATTGACTAACCCAGAATTTTTATTTGCATAATTAAATTATTAAATTTATATTTGCATTGAAATAAAAATAAAAAGGAAACAACTACTATGGCAAAAATAAAAATAACCCCAGCTTTAACCCAAGAGAAAATATTACTCATGGTTCTAGATATAAACATAGAATCAATAGAGAATATTCTACTTGATAATCAAATAAAAGAAAAATGGAAACTCTTGTGGGATAATTATGACATAAATGGGGAGATGTTTAGAGAACAAGCTACAAATATATTAAATACTTATAAATTCATAAGAAACCATATAATAACCAGTAATGATATCCCAACTTTTACATTAAAGAGTTTAAAGAGTACCTGGTATAATACTTTAAAAAGCACTCTATTTATGTTGGAACCTCAATTATTGGAAGAAGAACCATTTGCTCTATATGCAATAAATAAGCTATGGGATATATTTCTAGAGATTGATTATAATAGAAAAGATAATTTTATTAACTTACTAAATTTAAAAAGCTATGTTGACAAGTTTTGACCTAATTGATTTTGATGTTAAATCTAGTTCCAATTTAACTCATATATCCTGGAAAAGGGATATTGGACCCACAACAAAGGGAACCTTAAAAGTTTCCTTTCACAATGGTCTAAGATATGAATATTATGATATACCAAAATCATTAGTAGACCAATTATATGAAGTTGAACAATCTAATGGTTCTGTTGGTTCTGCATTTCACAATCTTATAGTTAGAAACAAATCAATAAAATATCGTAAATTATGAACAAAAAGGATTTTAACCCAGATTTTAATGATGATGATTTACTAGTGGATATGACCTTTAAGGTAGTAAAATTCATATTCACAATAGTTGCAGTATTGGGGGTATTCATTGTATTTGGTAGAATATCACAGGATAGTCAAAATAATGAAGAATATACTCCAATAACATTTACCAATGTTAATCCAAGTATTCCAGCAAGTGAAATTAAATCAAGAGATTATACTAATAGAACTGTAACTTATAGGGAATATGGGACCCCACCCCCAAGCAAATTATATGATAATTCAGATTATAGCAATAAGGGATTTGTTATAAAAGCAAATAATGGGGTTGAAATAAATACTGGGTTAACCAAAGATGATATTATACAGCAAGTAATGGACGATGCTGATATATATGATTTAATAGATTATTATGGTGATGAACTAAGGTAATCATAACATTATCACAATCCCAGAATTTTATATATTAAATATTTGCATAATTAAATATTGCATTATATATTTGCATTGCAATAAAAAATAAAAGAGTTATGGCAAAGAAACCTAAAATTAACCTATCGGATTATACTTATGAATTTGAGGAAATCCTAGAAGCACACAGAAATTGTTGTCCATATCATCATTACCAAAAACAAGGAGATAATGGGTTAAACTACACAACCAAATGTGGTGCCAATCATGAAGTTTGCAATGACAAATGTTGGTATATCCAGAACTTCAAAAAAGAACTTGAGTCACATATTAATTAAACCCCAAGTAAACCACAAGAATTTTGATTAAAAAATTTTTCCATATTAAAAAATTGAATTATATTTGTATTGTAAAAATTAATTATCTATTATTTATAAACAACTAAAACTTAAAGTCATGGAAAAGAACGAAAAGAAAATCACAACAACTGCTGAATTCATTAATGAAGTTCAAAACGTATTAAACAGTGAAAAACCACAGGAAGTAAAGAAAACTAAATCAGAGAAAAAATCCAAAGAGGTAAAGGCCCAAAAGAAAGAAGACAAAACTTCTAAAAAGAAAACCAAAAAGAATGAAAAAGTTCTTAAAGAGGTAAAGGCCCAAAATGAAATAAATCTGGTAGAGGAAGTAATATCTAAAAGGGAAGTAAAATACAAATACCCAGAAGATTGTATCGATACCTTATCAAGAAAGAAATATAGACAACAGGTAAGGAATAAACTTCATCAATTGGAATTGGAAATGTACAGAATCCAAGATAAGCAATCCAAGGAATTTAAGAGAAAATCCAAGGAATATGAATCCTATAAAAAAGAGGTTTTAAAAGAAGGTGCAGCTGCATAAATAAAATAAATAGAATGGGTGAATGAATTAGTTAGTTATTATTTGTTTAATGAAAGATAACAACCAACTATTACTTTTGACTTTCACTTTTATCATTCACCCATTCATTATATATTAATATACCTTAATAAAAATCCAGGATTATGTATGAGCTACCAGAAAAAGTTATTAAAAAATCTAATGAGGAACTTATAGATATACATAAAAAATGTATAACTAATTATCTTACCCAAAGGCAAATAAAAATCACTAGAAGGAGACAATTATTCATTATTTATGACCATTATATAAGTCATAAGAATATAAGAATGTTCTTTTATAGACCAATAAAGTTATTTGTATATGCTTTGGTAACAAATAGGTTGGAAGAAATAAGTAATTACATATATAAGACAAAAAAAAATGTTCACTGATTTAGTATCAACTCTTACTCTGGATAAAACCAGGATTATATATCCAAATTTTGCAACTAATAATCTTGATATTAGGAAAATCATGGTAAAGGATTTATTCAAATCCTGGGATACTAAGGGTAATAATACATATCCAGATTTTTATATAAGGGGGTATTACTATAATGAGGACCATCATAGTAGAAATATATTTAGAATTGATGATACTGGTACCCATTATTTATATATTACTGGAGTCCCAAAAGGAACCACAAAAAATAGTAATGCCCTAAATGTATTTAAATTACTAAATGCACAATATATGACTTATTTTGAGGATTCAGAAATAGGATATTTAATTCAAATAACACAGATATGGAAAAAATGAGTTTACTTAAATTGATGTATGCTCAAATAATGGCAAATGATAATAATGGTATATATCCTCATAATTTATATGAACGTAGAGGACCAAAATTTAATCCCAATTATACAGTTAAGGATAAAGATTCAATGAGGCAAGAAAGGGAATTCAATATAAATGGGATTAAGGTAATGGCATATTCCAGGAAAGATGCACTACAACGTTTAAAACATAAAAACAAAAGAAAATGAAAACTAAGGATTATGTAAGGTTATTCAAATTGGATAAACCATTTTATGAATTTAGTAGAGAAAAGTTCCTAAATGAATTAGGTAGGGAATTTAATCAAAGGGTTGAAGATACTAGATTAGAAAGGCAAAGGAGGAATCTAGAATTTACTTTTTCTATATTTAATAAAATAGTAAAAGAAATAGAAATAAAATTCTGGTCCATATCCAATAAAAAACATGGGTTGCCTTTTTCAGAAAAATTATTTTCCTCTTTCTTTGCTGGTTGGATAATCCCAATCCGAAAAAAATATTTCCCAAAAGAGGACCAGGAATTAACCTTAAAATGGGAAAGGAAAAAATTGGAAATGCAAAAATCAGAAGAACCCAAAAAACCAAATACCATTAAAAAACCTAAAAATAATAAATCCCTTTCTCACAAGACTAGTAATTAGGTTCTAGGAATTTTATAATTATAGGGTAAATAAAAACAATTATCTAATAACCAATTGGTTACGCTTATTACTCATGGTTATAAAATTTTAGAGAAATATCAAATCTAATATGTACGATAATGTGGATTATCTATAGTGTAATCATAGGTAAAATTGGGATTATTAATCCTGGGATTATTCAATAAAAAATCCCAATAAATCACCAAGGGAAATAATCAGAATTTCAATAGTGGGTACCTTAATTGGTTTACCCACTATTTTTCTGTGTATTTCAACCATATTGAATAATGAGTAAAAATCCTATATAATTATGGCAAAAAAAGATTTAAATCAAAATCATCAAAGAGTACCTAGACCAATGGGTATAACCCAGTTAATGAATGAGTATCATAAAACTAATGATAAAAAATTATTAGATATGGTGCAAACCTTTATAATACAACAATGGATTATAAATAATGGTAGGGTATGTGGGAACAATTTTTCTATATTGGAATTAAGTAAATTCCTATTATGTGAACCCGAGAGAATTAGGAGAAGAATGATGGAAATGTTAGTAGAAACTAATTTATGGGATAAAGAAAAACAGGATAAATTAATGGATTCACTAATAGGACAAAATCTTGTATGGTTACTAGAAGATAGGATGGAAATAGAGGGTCAATTAAGTTTATTAAAAAAATCCCAGGGTGATAGATATACCCCTTTTGTTACTTCAGAAGTGAATAAAACCCTTGGTTTAAAATTGAATACTTCTACAAATTTACAATCTTTCATTAGGGCTTTATCTGGTGGGAATAGTTATGTAAATATATTCAATAATAATCAGGTAAATCAAACTCAAAATAACACTATTACATATGATGATGCTCTTAAAATAGTTCAGGAAGAAAGTACTAAATTCTTAGGTAGTGACAAAGAGTTAAAATATATAGAAGCTAATTATGATATTGATGACTTACCAGAAGTAGTTGCAACTAAACAACTTGGGGTTGATACTTCAAAGGAGGGTCTTACTTTAAGCAATTCAGAAATTAGTCAAACCATAGACACTTACTATAAAGAACTAGATAATGGTGAAACCCCCCATGATGTTAGGAGAGAAATAGAATTGCAAATAGACAAAGAAGCTATAGACCCAGAAATAGATATATATCCAGATAATTAACCCCCAATATATTATATTAAATATTTGCATAATTAAATATTGCATTATATATTTGCATTAAATAATAATTAAAATAAAAAGGATATGGAACTAAACCTAAAAGAATCATATAATTTACTCAAAACTCTAATTAAAGAACACTGGGTAATATATGATTGCCCAGGTGGGTTAGAGTTAATAACTAATGTTCATCTTAAAAATAACAATCTTAGCTTTACAACTAAATCAAAACTTATAGTATATCCAGGAAATAAGGTATATATATTAAATACCAAGGATATACCATTAAGACTTTTCAGTAATGTATCATCTAAATCACTTGATTTTAATATAGTTACCATAGATGTTAGTGATATTACAAAATATAAATATTTTGGTATCATAAAACTTAGTGAACCAATAGATATAAGCTCGGATATAAAAAAATTACCAGAAACAATATTTATAGAAGAGGGTATAGTAGAAGAACAATATCTTAAATATACTCTAATGGTAGATGTAATAGAAGAGAATATTGGAAAGAAAGAGTATAGAAAGTATTATATTGTTAAATATATAGACCACAACTTTAATTTACATTATAGTAATAAATATAAACCAGAAGACCTAAGAAGATTAATATTCATATCACCATTAAAAATCAAATAATATGTACGAAACTAAAAAACTGATTAGTAGAAAAAGAGGTAGATATCTTATAGATAATGATTTATCTATATGGATAAATAACTTATCTAAGGAATTTCATATAGATGACTATAAACTCCATAAAAAAGTGTACGAAACTTACAAACATAATAGTTCATTATATGATATAATGCCTGAATTATTATATAATAAGACCTTATTATTAGCTCTTTATATATGTAATAATAAGTACATAAACCCAATAAAATTATGTAACTTAATCAATATAGAACTATATTTCATATCTAAAAATGGGTTTATAAATTACCCAGAATTGGTAGAACCATTAGAAAAATCAATAATGAAATGTGAATCATTTGGTTATTTTCATATTAATTCAATATCTTTAATGAATGTTGATACATTTCTAAAAAAGACATATACAATGGTATATTCACAAAATGTATCAAGAAGTGATTTAATACAAAATTGGTCAAATTTAATATATGATTGTCTATATATCTTCTCAAAAGATGAACAATCATTTAATATGGTTAAAAATACTATAGTTAGGGACTTAAAGGAATTCAAGGAAAAAGAAGAATGCAATCAAAAGTAATACCATTAGATGTAATAAAACATATATTGGAATTAAATCATGACCTATCAACAATGCGTGAAGATAATATTCCACTTAGTCAAATATCCACATATTTAAGAACAAAAGAGAGAGAAATTAAAGATAAATACCAATTAGATGACATGGATTTAGTTCTTATAAGGTTTAATATATTTAGAAATTTTACTCTGGATTCATAATGTTAATTTTAGGTAGGGGGATTCCCCCTACCATTTCAATCTAGAAAGTTATGTTTTAAAGGTTTAAAACAACTAGTAAATAAAAACCTAAATTCTGGAACCCAAGGTAAACCCCCAATATATTATATTAAATATTTGCATAATTAAATATTGCATTATATATTTGCATTAAATAATAATTAAAATAAAAAGGATATGAAAACAACAGAACAAAAAATTAACTTGCAACTAAACATTGATGGTTACAAATTCTTTGAAACCAATCAATCATTTGATGATGACCAAACCTATTCAAATTTGATACAGGGGTTTATGGATGACCTTGATTATAAATTGGAAAACATGAGGGATTCAGAAGATGAACCAGTAGATGAAGAACTTTATGATAAGATTATTCCACACAAAAAACCAAAATTACAAATATCAATTAATATTGATATTCCAGAAAAAGAAGCTAATAGTATCATATCTTATATATACAATTTATCTATGATAGAAATTCTTTGGTAAAAGACATATATGATATGCTAAATGAATCATCTCTAAATATCCAGGACATAAATAAAGTAATAGATATTGTCAGGTCAAAATTCTAACCAATAAATTCTAACTAATATGCAATTTAGTAGCTTTATAACCAATAAAATCATTAAAAACCTTATTGAATGGGACCCAGAATTATGGTGGGTAGATATATTACATAATTCTAACTTTAACTTTTTTCATGATTTACAAAATCTGTTAAACTCATATAATAATCATATAGACATTATATTCTATCCCAATGATGAACAAATATATTTTATTGAACATGGAACAAAAGGTTATTGTCATACTTTTAGGATAGATGATGTAACTTTTTACTTAATAATTAAATAACATTAATATGATAAAGAGATTAGTTAACAAAGTAGACCCAAGTGAATTCCTATCGGAATATACTTATAATGCACTTATTTATCTATGTGATTCTGGAAAAGAATTTGCTAATTGTTTGAATAATATCCAAGAACATAATTTTAGAAAGGAAGCTATAGATTCCCAAATACACAATATGTTCAAACAGGTTCATTTAGAAAACCAAATACATAATTCAGAATTTGGTGCTTTTAAGATAAATGGAGAATTACTACCATCCATAAAATTCAAGCTAATAGAAGACCCAATACATGATTGGTTTCTTATTGGTGCAGAAGACCATATAATATTATTAGCAAACAATCCATTATATGAAACTGCACAAAACTAGAATATCATGAAATTATCTAAGAAAATAAGGAAACTTTTAAATGATACCTTTGATGAGAAAGATTATTATACTCATCTGGAATCATTCTCTACCTTTAATGATAGGTATCATACCATAATAATAAGAATGGATATGGAATCCTTAATTGAACTGATACAGAAGATAAGATTATTATCTTTTCTTATATTGTCATCTATATTCAAATATAAAAATATAGCTATTAGACATTTTGAAGAATCAGAGAATGGGTTCTTAATAATAAGGTCTTATCAAGATGATAAGTATCAAATGAATATAACCCTATTCAAAGATTCTGGAATCATGCAAATAAATATATTAGAAATATGAAACTGTTAGCTCATCTCATATATCTATTAAATGAACAGGGGGTAGGTAATACATTTTACCTATCTCCTATCATTAAAAAAATCCTGGATAATCACTATGAACAGGAAAGAAAAGCTAAGTTATCAACAATGAAGGTATATATCAGAAAGTTTACAAATAATGGATACCTTAAAAAAGAACCAGGACATTATATCCTATTAAAACCAATTCCAACAGATTTAACTACTACAATTTTAAGGACCTGGAAATAACCCTTTACCAAAGGAATATATAAGGTTCTTCAATGAATCCAAAAAACAATATAAACTAACTATCAAAAAACTATCTACAATGGAGAATTTAAACTTATTATCAGAAGAACTATTAGAACAAATTTTTATACGTCTAAACAATATAAATTGGGAAGAAGACCAACTAGATGAAATCATGGGTGATATCTCAGATATAGAGGAAGAACTAGAACTAGAAGACAATCTAATCCTATTACCCAACTTCCCCTATATAAATACATATCTAGAAGACTTTAAATACTTAATCATATATGAATCACCCAAATATATCTTACTTCAAGATATACCAAATCAATTATACGACTATCTAGAACAAATAGAACTATTCCCATTCCAAGGATACTCAACCACCTACCAAGAACTAGAATACAATTACAATTACCATATAAGGTACAGAACCCAGAGACTAAAAATACAGAACCAAATAGAACAAGAATCCCAACAACTAATCAAGAACCTAATCCTATCCAACCAAATAAATAATGTAACCCCAACCCAAATCAAAATCCAATTCTAATACAAATACAGGGAACTCCCAAAACAAAGAAGGAAGTTCCCTATTATAATACTAAATCCCAATAACCTACGTACAAAAGGATTACAAAATACACCCAACCCCAAACATAAAAAAACCAAATAATAATATAAAGAACCAACCCATATAAATAAAAGGATAATATATAAATAACAATATAATAATATAAAAAACAAAATACCCTTAAATCCCAATCCCTTTTATTTACACCCTCTTTTTTATTTATCCCCCTTTCTCTATTCAGGATTTTTAATAAACTGAACAAAAAAGCATAAAAACTATATCAAAACATATAGTCTATCAGTTTAGGCCGGGACCTTTTTGAGTGTTTTTAGGCAGTTCGAGAGGTACTGTTTACCCCATGTTTTTGAAGCTTTTGACTTTTAGGGCTCCCCTACCCTTTAAAAAAAAAGTCTCAAAAACACAGCGTTTTGGCTCACTCACAAATCCGAAAAATTGCCCAAAAAGGCAATCCTAGACCCAAAATTGGGGCCCAAAAGGCAATTTTTAGGTACCTAAAAGGCAATCCCAGAGGCAATTTTTAGGCAATTTAGGTACCTAAAATAGGCCCTAATTTATTAAATTTAGGTACCTAAAAGGCAATTTTTTGGGCCTAAAAGGCCCTCGGATTTATAAAAAATAGGCAATTTTGAGGCCCAAAATTGAGGGATTTTTATAAAAATAGGTACCTAAAATGGTCTAGGATTTAATAAAAATTGCCTAAAATTTGAATCCTGAGGGCAATTTTTAGGTAAAATTTTAAGGATTTTAGGCAATTTTTAGGCTCGGATTTAATAAAAAAGGCCCTTCTAGGTACCTAAAAAGGTAAAATTTTGGGTAATTTTAGGGCCTAAATTTATAAAATTTGGGTATTCAGATACCTATTTTAGGTAAAATTTTAATAAAAATGGGGCCCAAAAGTACTTAGGATTTAAAATTCCCATCAACAATGTGTAAAGGATTTAAGGCCCTTTGGGTTATTTTTCCTAAAATATCTTAGTAATTTACAAGTATAGAGCTAAGAGTTAATATTAAAAGTAAAAAATAAACTCTAGAAGGTATATTAAAATTAAAAGCATGTAGACTATATAGAAAGAAGATAGATATTGATATGTTATTGAGATGACATCAATTAAGGCTTAAATTTAAGGCCCCGAATTTTTATTTGCATATTATATTATTATATATTATATTTGCATTGCAATTAAATGCAATAAATATATTATTAACAACACTAAAACATTAACAACATGATTACAATCAAAAGTCATTTTGCATTCTCAGGAATCAATATTCCCAGTACAATCAATTGTTCAATCAACTCTTATTTCAAAGATGACCAATTAATTCAACAAATCGATTTCCCAACTATACCAATCACAGAACCTCTGGGACAAAATTACATTAAATCAATAATTAATAACAATCTAAAAACACTAGACAATAACCTAACAGAATCACAAAAATACCCAAATGACTCAGAACTTGCATCAGAAACAGTAGAACTATATCATGCAATAAAACAATTAAACAAATACTTATTTACCAATAATCAAACATTTGACTTGGAATCATATAATCCAACAATACATAACCTTATAAATAACTTAAAATAATCACTTTAAAAACTTAACATTATGAATGCTCTAGAATTCAATAACAAAATTGCAAACTTAATCACAAAATTCATTACTAATATTCCAACAATAGGTCAATTTGACCCATCAAGAAGTCAAAGACCTAACAGGGATTTCATTCCAATCATAGAACTGGTAAACCTAAATTACCAGTTAAACTCAAATGATCACTCTTCACAATTAAATATTACGCTTAAAAATAACTTAGATTCAGGGGAAGAGGAATTCGATGAATTCCTACAAAATAGGGTCTATCAATATATTCATAACTTTATTGATAACTTAACAGAATTAACTGAATTACATGCAATCCCAGTTAACAATACCCAATTAAAAATATATCAACACCCAAGAATGGGGGATACCTTAACCTATCACCAATCAGATTTCAATTATTATATTACTTATTCACAATATTTAGACTAAGTTTCCATAATAATAACATAATCCTGAATGACTGGGAGACCTAAAAAGTCTCCCTTTCTTTTTGTGAATCAGAAAATTCCTACCAACAAAGGCCTAAACCGAAAAAGGCCTTTACCTTATGACAATTATTGTAATCCTGATTTTAAGAATCACCCAATAAATTACTTCCTACGCCCTATAACACATCCTGACCCAAATATTCAGGAACTCAATCCTACACTTACCCACTGGGAGCAAAATTATTATATAATATATGATTGGAATAAAAATATAATTATTATATTTGCATTGTATTATTAACAACTAAAATTTATTTTTATGGAAACAAAAAATTATTTAGAGAGAATGCAAGAATTAAATGCAATCGCAACAAATTTATTTATGGGACCCAACAGACCCCAATACAAACTTGCCATAATTTTAACCATTGACTATGCTGGAGCTTATGGGCTCTCATTACCTGGTAACCTAAACATTATTAATAACGAATACTTCGAAATAACGGGAGACCCAAATAACGAAGGTTACTTTGCTCAAATAACCTCTTTACCCTTCGAAGACCAGGTAAACCTAAAACACCAAATCGCTAACATAATAACCCGTAACCTAAGTTACCTAAATAACTGGTTAAACTCCAATCCTGACGATGGGGACTATTTCGACTATATACCAAGCTTAATCGACCAAATGCTCCAATTAATAAACTTAGGCTTCAAAACCTTGGACAACTTTAAAAACGAATACGACTATATTTACGAAAAACTCCAAACACAAATTAATAAATATAACGAAATGGACCCCGAAAACGGTATTAACCACATTAACCTAAATACCTTCACCTTAACCGAAGGTTACATGATACATATGCACCTATAAAAAACCTAAACCTAATTAGGAGCCCTCAACAATGGGCTCCTTTTATTTTTGCCTTAAAGAGACCACCTACGCCCTTTAAGCAAAATTAGCAAATTTTATCAATCGCTTGAATCCTTATATCGCTTGAAAATAACCACATACGCTTGAAACTACTTACCTTTGATTATTCTTTTACTATCAAAGAAACAAGGCAATATATAAACACTATTCTAGAGCCTTAAAGAATATAAACATATTTACTCTAATGGCCATAATTATATTATTTCTAAGAAATATTACTTCCTACCTGATTTACTACATACCCAATCCTAAATATATAACCTAATATAAATACCAACAAATGATTTCCTAAACTATACATACCTAATCAGATAATTAATATATTGCTAACAACGCATGTGCACCTTTCAGGCATACCAACAATGGTTCCCATCAACAAGGGCCTAATCTTACTAACGCCTTCAGACCCCCGTGGCAAATTTGTAAAAAATTGTAAAAAGAAATAAAAATAAAAATTATTTATTTTCATTCTAAATAATATTATTTATATTTATTCTAAATTATTTTATTTAGAATTTTTCTAAATAAAAATATTTTATATTTTTTAACTTCAAAAGTATTGACAAACGGACAAAAATATATTATCTTTGTTGTGTAATCGAAAGGGAAATACTTCTTAATTCATTACACATTATTATATTATTGTTTAACTTTCTAATTTTTTTATTTATGGAAACAAAAAATTTTTTAGACGAATTGTTAACTAATGACGTATTTGTTAAAAATTCAAATGGAAAAAAATCTTCAATCTACAAGAGGGAATTATTTGCTGGATTGTTAGACGACGACAAAAAAAAGTTACGTCGAAAATTGCGTAAAACTTTACAAAACAAATTTTTAGCTACATTTTTAACAATTCGTAAAAATGAAACTGAATTGAAAAAATTGTCAAAAATTTGGATTGAGTATGCAAACAAAGTCTATAATAATATAGAGATTGTTTGCGAATCAAATACAGATTTGGAAACGCAAAAACTAATTAAGCAATTTTTGGAATCAATGAAAAATTGTGCTGCAAAAACAAAGTAAATTTCTAATTGAGTAGGGGATAAACTCCCCTACTCCAAAAATCAAAAAATTATGAAAAGGGAAAATAAACGTTATATTAACTTTGTTAGAAAAGAAATACAAAACGAGTTAGATATTTTTCAAAGTTTTTTTTCAACTCCAATTTTTGAAAAAAAAGTTGTGTATAAAGACGGGGATAAGATTTATATTTGCTTTCGTGATAATGAAAAGTTTTTAGAAAAATTTAATCAAAATTTTTACAAAGACTTAAAAAGAAAAATTCTTATTTCGATTCGTTCTAAACTAATTCGTGATAAAAAATTTAAGTTAAAACAACTAATAAATTTTGAGAGAAAAAATATAACCGCAATTATTTACGAAACACTTTAATAATATAAAACATTTAGATAATAACGAGTTGGGAGATAGATTACAATTAGTTATGAACTTTATATTTGTTTATTCAAATTGTATAAAAAATATAAATTTTAACGTTAACGACCCAATCGATAAAAACCATTTTTGCGGAGTAATCAATTTAAATAAATATGACAATTCAATGAAAAAATATTTAACTGATATGTTAAATATAAACAAACATTTTGATTATTGGGAAATTGACAAGGAAAAGTTATTTATCGAAATGGAATAATTTTTAGTTAATTAAGTTAATAAAGGGGACAAATTTTGTCCCCTATTTTTTTACATAATTTAGTTAAAATAAACCTACCCTACCCCCTTCCCAAAGCCACAACTTTTAGAGCCCATAGTAATGGGAACCCAAGGGAACCAGAGAGAGAAGAGAACCCATACAACAACAAATAACCTCATAGAAACCCCTGAAAGCCAATAACAACCAATCCATAATAATCCATAACCAATAACAACCCCCCCTCTCCAATCCATAACCAACAAAACCCAAATTATCCTTCAAACCGAATTTCAAAAAAAAATCCCAATCCCCCAATAGTAATGGGAATCCCAATCTCTATTTCAATTAAAAAGGGCTACCTCCAAGAAAATATAAATATATCTTCAAAGAGATAACCCTAAAATAAAAACTAAAACTCTAGAAAAGAATATAAAGAATAAATCCTATGCCATATAAAATAACCATAACTGAATTCCATAAATCCTTATTGAATACTTTATTCAAATGGTCAAATACAATTGAAATTAGGTTTAATATTAAAACCAGGGAAAGGATTACTACCAATATAATGGATTTCTCATCACCAGCAAAATATTGCATTAGGAAAAATCCAAAAGAAAATCCAAAGAGTAAATTTATAATATCCCTTGTCATCCTGTTACTTTTATATCAAATAAACCTTCTATTTCCTCTATGGTAATTCCAAGGTATTCCAATTCCAATCTAAGGATATCAAATTCCTCATCTGTAGTTTCAGATATACTGGTTTCCGATAAATGCCTGAATGTAATATAATTATTAAAGGATAGGATATTCCTATTATTATCTACACTTAATAGGACCTTGAAATTAATTGCCATATCAGATGATATAGAATTTATAATTCCAATAAATTTACTAAATTTAGCTGTACCTTTGATGGTAACTAAGGTTCCTTTTTCTAATTCCATAATTTATAAACTTTTTTTAAAAAATCCACTATCAATTAATTAAACTATAATAATTACTATCAAGGATGCTGGACTAAGAACTACAAGGAATAAACCCCATAATAAATCTCTAATAGTACATTTGTCATTCCATTTTAATTTGATTAGAATAGCTGAAACTATTATTACACTTAATATGCAGTATATTATAACCCACATCATAGTTTATTCCCACCATTCAATTTTAATGGTATCAATATATTCTTTATCTTTATCCTTATAGGATATTGCACTCTCTTTGGTTTTGAATACAGAAACTCCTGTCATAATATAGCAATTCTCTTTACTTGTACTAATAGTATTACGATTGTAAATATTAATCCACCCCTCTTTCTTTTCCAAGAGTATCATGAGGTCATTATTATTTTCTTTATCATGGTCAAACCTTCCATTCCTATCATAAGCTGATATGCTTTCAGCAAGATAATCATGTGTTTCTATAGCTGCCACAATAGGATATTCTTCTACTCCTTTCAAATCATAACATAATATCCTTGCCTTTCTTCCGTCTCTGGTATAGATTGGTTTACCAGCTTTTGCTGCTTCAAGGTTAAATTCCTTTAAGTTCAATTTCTTTTCTTCCATATCTTCTTTGTTTTGTTTGATTTCTACATAAATTTCATGTTCGCAACACAAATCATTGTCTGCTTTATCACATCCGGGAGATTCAAAACAACATCCATTACATGAATATCTATCGGTTGTTAAAATCTTTTGCACTAATTTACCATCTAACATTGTAGGCTCTCCGACCTTTTCAAGTTTCCTAAAAACTACAGATTTATAATCTTTTCTATAAGGTGGTAAACAATTTCCTATTATATTAAGTACATTATTACAACAAATATTATTATGAGTATTGAAATGGCATATAATACACCCATACCCAGTATTCTCAATACATTGGTACCAATTATCCTGATAATTAAATATTTCACCTATTTTTCGTTCCATAATTTCAATTGTTTCCTTTCCCTTTTTTCCTGTAATTCATATACATTTTCATATAAATCCCTAATCTTCTTAAAGGTAATTTTAATTTTTCTAGAACCTTCTAGTTTTACACTTACTCTTTCCATATAACCTCTAGTTTCAAAATTACTTCTATATCCCAAAACTGTTGTATGTGAATAACCAAGGTCATTTATTAAATCCATAAAATCAAATTTTTCACCTACTGGTATTTGATTAAATCTTTTCCTAAGGATATCAAATTTACTCATAATATTAATTGTTTTATATTGAATATGTCTACTATATCTCAATTTGGTCATAAAAAAATTCCTCTACTTGGAATAGAGGAATTGAATAGTAAAAGAAGGAAGAACCAAATACTTCTTTTATCTTAAATTTTAATATTAATACATTCTAATCCCCAAGATTCTTCCATACTGGGGTCAAATTTACCAGTTGTAGAGATTTGTAAGCCACCAAACATAAATTTTGTACCAGTAGAACTTGGGGCAGTAGAAGTAAGGTATACAGTAGTAAAATTTCTTTGTAAAGCATTAGCATTACTGGGGCCAAAATCAATACCGTGTAAATCAACATATTTATTGTCACTTACCATAATATTACAATATCTTTCTGAAGTAACAATATTCTGAATAACAGAACATGCAAATAGACGTATCAATGGTGTATTATCACTTCTAGTAACATATATATCAAATGCAATATTACTGGGAGTTAATGATTTAGCTGACATACTATTGAATACACCAGCCAAATAAAATGCCATTTCTTTAGTAATAGCAGAAAATTTTATTTCAAACCCATCTAATTTATCTTTGGGCATAATTGGGATTATTATCATACTGTTCTATTTTTTTTAGGTTATTTTTTGGTTCTTCATATCAAAATAGTATATACAAAAAAACCACCAATATTTTCTCAAACCTTGGTGGCAAACAGTGAAACATAAATTCAGGAACGAGGTAAACATAAACTCATAGATGAGTTTCTTTACTATGGTTTTTAAAAAGTGTTATTACTGTATATAATAGTAAACTAAGAATTAATACTGGGGATATCATAAAAGTAATTACCATTATAAAAAAATGCCTTATATTATTCTTTGTACCTTTTACACCTGATTTCCTAACAGTATAATCTATTGCTATGGTTAATATTAACCCAATAAAATATATAATAATTAAAATTTTCATTGCCATAACCCTATACTGTTGCTAGAAATGAAAGGAATAATCCACCAATAATTAAAGCAATGATTACCAATGGTACAAAAAAGGTTCTAAAATTAGAACATTCTTCATCTAAACCTTTAAATATAGCCCAAATACTAAAAAAGCTATCTGTTGTTACTTTGTCAAATTTCCTTAGGATTAAAAAATCCAACATCCTTCTAATCATAAGTATTTTTCCTCCATTTTTCTAAGTTTATTGTACAATTTAATCACTGATTCATTAGGTAATTTTTCTAGTTTTTCATTAATTTTACCCAAAATTCTGGGTATTCTTTCCATGGATAATAAATAATTATATTTATCCTCATCAAATAGTTCAACCTTGAACTTAGAAGTAACAATACTGATAATATTTAGGTTATTATCTATGGTCATTCCATTATTAAGTTTGTATTTATTACCTTTTAATACAGAATCCACCAAAGCTTTTTCATAATGTGCTGGTCCAGTTACCAATAAAGCATCTTTTTCTTTAAGTTTCATATTTTTTGCATTATATAATTAAATTCAATAAGAAGTAGTATTTCGCAATACCTTTGTTGTATAATATATAATCTCTAAAACTTATAAAAATCATGGGTAAATTAAGAGTACTTGGAGTATGTGGAGCTCAAGGAGCTTTATTATTTCCATTTAAAAAGTATTTAATTGGTAATATTGAACCAAGAGCAGTATTTCATACAAAAAATGAAGAACAATGGAAATTAAATTTTGGTGAAATACCTTTCAAAAGAGACCTTGAATCATTTAAAGGCCAAGTAGATATTATAATTGGTTCCCCTTCTTGTGGTCATTCTAGTGTTTTTAGTTATTCAAGGAAGAAAACCCTTGGTAAACCAAAAGAAGATAAAACTTTGAATCTATTTTTAACCTCTTTGAGCATGTTTAAACCAAAAATATTCCTAATGGAAAACCTCCCAAAACTTTTTGATTTAATTCCAAGAGAGGAATGGGAAGCAAAATTGCAAAATTATCACCTAATTGTCCATTGCCATTCAGTATTTGATTTTGGTAATTCACAAAAATCACGAAAAAGATTAATCCTAATTGGTATTAGAAAGGATTCCAATATAAAAATATCAAACTTTGAAAATATTTTTCCAGTATCAACTCCAATGTTAGTATCAGAAATTGAAAAACTGATAAGAAAGGACATTAATTTCAAAGAAAATGATGATAAAAAATTAGCCATGTACCATTATTCTGATAAATCAAAGAAAACCCTAACAGTAAAGGAAGTAAAAAATCTTTGGTTGAGTGAATTTAAAAAAGAATATAAATGGCCAATGAAAAATACCAAAATGAAAACTCTTCCAGGAGTGTATAGAAATAGAAAAAATAGTTATCCATTAACTGTAAGACCATCAAATAGGCAATTTAATCCTGATGGGGATATCATGGGCCTAGAAGAATATAGGATTATTATGGGATTCCCAAAAAGGTTCAAGGTATATATGGATACTGAAAATTTAAATTATTGGCTCAATAAAGGAAGAAATACATTAACAAAAGGCTCAGTTTATGAAGTTGGAGTATGGTTTAAAAAATGCCTGAAAAAACAATTCAGGAATATGGAAACCCCCTAACGCGTACGTATGCGCTTATTATTAATTAAATAAATATATAGATAGATATTATATATCTATCTATATATTACGCATATGCGCTATTATAAGGTTACGTGTACACGTGTACGTAATATATTTATACCCTCTAAAAGGGTAAATAAATATATTTTACTCTTTTTAGAGGAGGGAATAAATCAAAAAGAATAAGGGGGAACTATTGGTTATAAATCCCAAAAATTTTATGTTATGAAAATCCTATGGTCAATTTTGAAAATCCTAATCCCAATTGTTTTATGTTTTTTGATTGGTTATCACCTTGGTTCATTGAAACATAAATCTGATTCAAAACCCAACAATCAAAAACCAGATACAGTTTATATTGATAAGCCTTTTGTTCCAGAGGAACCATTTGATGAACCAAAAGAACCAGAAGTTATTTATGTTCATACTTTGGATACTATAGAAATTTTAAATATCATTTACCATAATGATACAATAAAACTATTATATCCTGATTCAAGTTTTATTTCAGTATCACCTCAGTTTCTTTCTCAATTCCCAAATTCAAGTAAGCTAATTCAATTTCTTCTAACTGATACTGATTTAAAACTTGGATTATTAAACACAGATGGAAAGCTCTTTGAAAAGGTTTATTCAATTGATACTGATAAATATTCATACAATTACTTTGAGGATAATATGACTCAAAAAAGAAAATCCTTCATAAAAAGATTTTCACCATTAACTGAACTTCAATGGAGACCATTCAACAATTTATGGGATTTGAATTTAGGTTTAAAATACAATACCAGTAAATTTAATTATGAACTTGGGTTGAACTTATTTTATTACCCAAGGATTAAAACAAATCCTGGAACAGATTTATACTTCAAATTAAGTTATCAATTCTAACTATGGCAAGGATATTAAAAGAAGATAAAAGCTTAAACCAGGAACAGCTAAGAATTTTATCTAGAGTATCAAAAGATGTATTTTTATTCTCTACATTTGTTTGGGTAGTTAACCCAGTACTGGGTATGGTAAAATTTAATTTATACCCATACCAAAAATCAGTTCTTTATCAATTCCTAAAACATAGGTTCAATATAATCCTAAAATTCAGACAAGCTGGAATTACAGAATTGATTGCTATGTACTGTTTATGGTTAGCTATGTATCACCCAAACAAAAAAATAAACATCATATCAATCAAGGATACTATAGCAAAGAAGGTACTTAAGAAAATTAAGTTCATGTATAAGAATTTACCTTGGTACCTTCAAACACCAATCATAAATGGTAGGGTAGGAGAATTTGGTAGTACAACTACCATGGAATTCTCAAATGGTTCAATTATAGAATCAATTCCTACTTCTGAACAAGCTGGTCGTTCAGAATCTCTATCTTTACTTGTTATAGATGAAGCTGCTGCAGTAAGATGGGCTAATCAAATTTGGGCAGCAGCTTTCCCTACCCTTTCTACTGGTGGTTCAGCAATCATTAATTCTACTCCATTAGGAGTTGGTGGATTTTATCATTCAAGTTGGGTAGATGCTATATCTGGTGGTAATCCAATGAATCCAATCAGATTATATTGGCAAATGCACCCAGATAGAGATGATAAATGGTACCAAGAAATGGCATCTGCACTTGGACCAAGAAGAACTGCCCAAGAAATAGATGGTGACTTTTTATCCTCAGGTAATACAGTATTTGATATGTCTGATATCAAAGGTATTGAAGAAATGTTATCTGAATATCCCCCAATATTAACAAAAATGGGTGGTCAATATAGAGAATTCAATGAAGTAGACCCAGATAAGGAATATTTCATTGGTGCAGACTGTTCAACTGGTAGAGCAACTGACTACTCTTCTTTCACATGTATGGATAAATTTGGTGAAGAACAGGTTATATACAAAGGAAGGTTACCTCTAGATAGATATGCAAAGTTACTTGGTGATACTGGAATGAAATTTAATAATGCACTTCTAGCACCAGAAACAAATGATATAGGGGCAGCTGTTACTGCAATGCTTCAAGCTGAAGGTTATCCAAATCTTTATTACTATACAAAAATCCTTAAAAAGAAGGGTAAAAGTAGACCAGAAGAAGAAAAAATTCCTGGTTGGTTAACAACCACTAAAAATAGAACAGTTATAATAGAGGGTCTGGAAGAGGATATAAGAAAAGAAAATATAATCATAAAGGACCCATTCTTTATACAAGAAGCCTATACCTTTATATATGATGCAACAGGAAGACCAGTTGCAAGAGGTAAACATAGAACCTCATCTAGTTCAGCTTCTGATATAGATATGGATGACCAAACTTATTCAGATGATGATATATTTGGTAAAGCTATAACCAACCATATAAGGAAGTCAAATCAATACAATGGATATGTATTACCCCAATAATAAAAATCTATGAATTTATTTGCATGGTTTAGAAAAAAACCAGTACCACAACAATTGGTAAACCAAGATAGAAAAGATGATTCATCAATACCACCTGGTAGAGTATCAGTTCCTAATGAACCATCATTTAATAATCTAATAAGTGTAATGGGAGTTAAGGACTTGGTATTACCAAGTTTTAGGACTGAAATAATCCCACTTATAAGAGATTTATATAAAGTTAATCCAGATGTTAGTATAGCTTTACAAGATATGTTTAAGTTATCTAATACTGGTCATACTATATCATTCCCAAATAATACCCCAGAAGAAGCAGAAAAAATGAGTTCACATTTAAAACAAGCAAGTAAGAGGTGGACTAATTATACTGCTGGTATTGATGGTTTAGTAAATAAATTTATGGTACAATGTTTAATAGGTGGTGCAATATCCATTGAAGCAGTACCAGATAATAAACTAAATGGGATATCAACCATAGTATTTGTAAACCCAGAATCAATTATATTCAGGAGAATGGGTAATGGGGTATATCACCCATATCAAAAAAATCCATATTCCCCACAAAATCAAAAACCAGATTATATAAAACTTAATACTGAAACTTATTTATATGTTGGTATGTATAATGATACTGATGAACCTTATGGGGTACCACCTTTTATGGCTGCATTAGATTCATTAAAGGGTCAACATGAAATGAGAGTCAATTTTAAGAATATAATGGAAGTAATGGGTATGGTTGGTTTCTTGGAAGCTAAAATGCAAAAACCCCAAAGATTACCATCAGAAAGTATAGAAAAATATCAGGATAGGTTAATTGGTTTATTAAAACAACTAAAAGTGAACCTAATGAATGGTATGAAAGATGGTATAGTAACTGGGTTCATTGAAGACCATGAATTTAAATTAAATTCAACTACCCAAAACTTACAAAATCTAGATAAACCTTGGACCATGAATCAACAATCAGTTGCAAATGGTTTAGGGGTTAGTGGTAATTTAATTGGAGTTACTTCAAATACTACTGAGGGTGGTGCTGGTATTTTATTATCAAAGATTATCTCCCAGTTAAAAAATTTACAAACCCTTACTTCTTTTGTATTAGAATTTATTTATTCTCTAGAATTACGTCTAGCTGGTCTTCCAAATAAGGGTATTAAAGTTACATTTGGAACTACCACAATATCCGATGAAGTAAAAGTTCAACAAGGATTAGAATATAAGATTAGAAATTTAACCTCTCTTTATAATCAAGGAATAATTGGGCAAGAAAAATTTGCTTGGGAAATGGGTTATGATAAACCCGACCAAAAAGAACCAAGAATTAAACCAGAAGAATCCAACCAAGTATCATCACCAGGTGATAATGCAAAGAAACAAAAAAGGGAGGCAGATAAAGATACCTCGGATAGAAAAACAAGGGATAAAAATAATCCAAATCCTAAAAGGGCTGACCAAGATACAAGAAAACGATAAATAATAAATATTATGCCAAATTATGTTGATACCATGGTACTTGGAAATGGACATAGTATATTAATGTCCCATGTACCTAACCATCATGAAGAAATTTCTAATAGGTTTTTTAGTGAAGCTAAACCTAATAAGGATTCAATAGACCAATTTGGTTTATTTGGTTCAGGAGCTAATTATAATACTTTTTATCAAGATGTAGACCCAGAAGATTTACACCCCAATGATGAAGAGTTTATAGAACCAATGTTCAGGTTACTTTCAGCTTGTATAGTTTCAAAGAATTATATGCCAACTGAATTTCCCAAGAATGTTCTTAAAGATTCTATGAATCTTTTAGTTGGTCAAACAGTAAATTGTGACCATGAAACTGATGTAGCCAATGCTATTGGTTCTGTTAAATCAGTTTCTTGGCAAGAATCATATACAGTTGATGGAGTAACTATACCTGCTGGAATAAATGGGGTACTAAAAATAGATGGTAAATCAAACCCAAGAATTGCAAGGGGTATAAATATGGACCCTCCTTCTATACATTCCAATTCAGTAACTGTTCAATTCGAATGGAAACCATCACATAGATTTGAAAAAGAATGGGAATTTTATGATAAATTAGGTACCATAGCTGAAGATGGTACTATGGTACGTAGAATTGTTACAAGAATTATATCTTATAAGGAAACTTCTTTGGTATCACATGGAGCTGACCCATTTGCTCAATTAATAAAAGATAATAAAATAAACAATCCAGCTTATGCTGGTTCTGTTTATTATTCATTTTCGGAAGCTCCCATAAAGAAAGAAGACCTTCCAAAGAAACTTTCTTTCTTTGAATTCAAAGGGGCTCATGAAGTTGATATAATGTACAATACCAGTAAATTTATTAATGAAAATAATAATACTAACCCAAAAGATAAACCTATAATGAATGAATTAGAAAAATTTCTAGAATCATTATTTGGTGATGGTATGTTAACTCTACAAGAGGGGGCAACCATTAGTCAAGAAATGGTTCTCTCTCAGATTAGAACAATTGTATCTGAGAATTCTAGTTTATCTGAAGCTAAAACAAATGCTGAGGATAATATTAATAAATTAAATGGTGAAATAAATACCTTAAAAGAAACCATTGAATCAAATAAATTGATGGTAACTATTGGTACTAACCATTTAACTGAGGTAAGAAATAATGCAATTTCTTCCTATAAAAAGCTTGTTGGTGAAGATAAAGTAGATGAAAATATTATCTCTTTATTGGAATCCAATACTACAAGTATTGAGACTCTTATATCACTTACCAAAACTTATGATTTACAATTAGAAGAAAAATTCCCTCTTGTTTGTAAAGAATGTGGTTCTAAAAATGTAAGCAGAGCTTCCTCAGTAACAAAAGATGATGAATCTACAGAAGAAACTAAAAATTCTGAGGATTTAAATTCTACTATCAAAAATATAGCTGATTCTAAATTAAAATAATATAAGAAGATTATGATGCCCTATGTAAATCCCGAAGCAATGACTGCTGTTGGGAGTAAAACCAAACAAACAGTAATTTATAAAAGTGAATCTCATAAATTACATCAGGCATTCCCTGTAAAAAAAGATGAGGTTATACTTCAAGGTCAACCAGTACAGTTGAACACTGATGGTACTATTCAAGCTTATTTTGGTACTGGTATTTATTTGGGTATTGCTGTTACTGATACTCAATACCCTGCTTATCCTGTTGGGGAAAAAATTCCTGAAGTAACAGTAATGGTAGAAGCATTTGCTATTGTATATGGAGTAGCTGGAGAAGAAATGCCTACATGTGGTGCTGTACTTCCCAATAAACTTGATGAAGATAGCATATATGTAACATATATGTTAGATGATGAAGAAGCTTCAACAACAAAAGCTAATCCCAAATTTGTTAATTTAAATACTGCAGCAGCTATCAATGATTTAATTGCAGTAATGGTTCGATAAAAAATATTAAAAAGTAATATGGAAGACGTAACTAAAATGAAAGCACAGGACTTCACCAAAGAGTTGAGGTCAATTGTACAACTTTTGGATGCTACCCGTGCTGGTCACCAAAATCAAAGACCTGTTGATATTTCACTTAGTGAATTGGTAACAAACCGTTATGGATTGTCAATTCAGGATTATTATGATAAGATTGGCATTAATCCCAAAAAAGATACAATGCAGAATATCTTTACAATGCCTGACCAAAATATCCGTTGGATTGTTCCTGAAATTATCCGTGATGCCATTTATTTGGGTATTAAGGAAGCTCCTTTCTATCCCAATATTATTTCTTCTGACCAAGCAATCAATGGGCTTCAAGCAATTATGCCTATGATTAACCCTTCAGATGCTGCACCTGCAAGAGTTAATGAGGCTGAAACTATCCCCCTTGGAGATGTAAGCTTTGGTCAAAAATCAGTAAGACTTTTCAAAATTGGTAAAGGTTTTAAAATTACCGAAGAGGTTAAGAATTATGTATCACTTGATGTAATGGCAATTTTCATTCGTGACTTTGGTATTCAATTGGGTTATGCCCTTGATACTTTGGCTATGGATGTATTGATCAATGGTAATCAAGCTGATGGTTCTGAATCTGCCCCGGTAATTGGAGTAAATACCATTGCAGAAGGTATTACCTATAAAGACCTTCTTAGAACTTGGGTTCGTGGTTCTCGTCTTGGTCGGGTATTCCGTACTTTGATTGGGGATGAATCAGCAGCAATTGATATTCTTGACCTTCCTGAATTCAAAATCAGAATGTATGGTCAACCCCAATCCACAATGAATTTGAAAACTCCTGTTCCCAGCAGCTCTGATTTCTATATTCATCCTGGGGTACCTGAAAATAATGTATTATTGGTAGACCCCCGTTCTGCATTAATTAAGCTTACAGCTCGTCAATTGATGATTGAATCTGAAAAGATTGTATCTAATCAAACTGAAGCTGTATATGCTACAATTACCACTGGTTTCTCTAAGATGTACAGAGATGCTTCAATATTGATTGACTCTACTAAGGAATTTAGTACAAATGGGTTCCCTGAATGGATGAATATTGACCCCTATATCACTGTAAACATTGAGCAGTAAACTCTTTTCATTTATAAAAGATACCTGGTATTCCATAAATATACATGGGTACCAGGTATCAAATTATTAATTTATTAAATCAAATCAATTATGGGTACAAAAGTAAAGGTAGGTTCAAAAGCTTATATATTCCATGACCAATCCACCGGTATTACCATTAAAAAGGGTGAAATAAAAGAATTAACGCCCCAACAATACAATTCAAAAAGAATCCGTTCTGCTATCAATGGTGGTCATTTGGTAATTACCAATGAAAACATTGAAAAAGAGATTAAAAAAGATGTAAAGGTTGATAATAAGAAAGCTATTGAAAAATTCAAAGAAATGGTAGAATCTGGTATGACCAGTGAAAAAATTGCCAAAGCTTTCAATTTGGAAACCCTAAAAACAATGGCAGCTTCTTTTGATATTGAAGTAACAGATGAAGATACTAAATTATCTATTGTTGAAGCTTTAATGGAAGAAGATGAAGAACCTTCAGAAGATTAAAAAAAATAAACTATGGTAGTTGATTTTATATTCAACACTGTAGGGTTAAAATCAAATTTTACAAACCTATCATATGAAGTCCCAGATGAGTATACCTACTCCTGGGACTTTGGTGATGGGGAAACTTCAACTGAATTGAACCCTACACATGAATATCAGAGAATGGGTTTTTATAGGGTTTCAATGTCAATTGTTGATTCCAATAATAGACCAGTAGAAAAGGTAACAAAAACTGTTTTGATATCTGATAAAGTAAAAACCCATTTATCAAACAGTATATATGTGTTGATTAATACTTATATACCTTATTCAATATTTGGAAAGGTACCATCAAGTGTTAAACAACAATTTATTGAGAAATGGCAATTATATATTCAGCCACTAGTAAATCATGAAATTCCAGTAGAAGATTTTAATAATGAACTTTATTATGAAGCTCTAGAAAATCAATTAATAATGGAATTGGCTGCTTATGATTATATGATATTAAACATTCAAAATGTAATCAATGCTACTTCTCAAACCATTATAAAAGATAATTCACAAGGTTCAGAATGTGGGGGGGAATATTCTTCCCAAAGTTCTGGTTCCTCATCAGATACATCCTCTGCATCTGGAGGTTCAATAAAAAAGATTGTAACTGGACCAACAGAAGTAGAATATTTTAATGATACAGAATCTGAAAAAGATTTTATATCAAACATAACCAAAGCAACCCAACCTGGTGGTTTCATAGATATACTGAAACAAAATTTATGTATGCTAGCAGGAAGGTTAGATATATATCTACCAATCTGTGAAAACCAAACTAGGGTTGTAGTACCAAGAGTGGTAAACAGAAGGAAACCAAGATTATTGGATGGTCCAGACCCATTAGAAGTATTAAGGTAATATGCCAAAAATTAGCAGAATGTCCCAAAAAGATTGGGATAAATATAAATCCATAATAAATAACTTCATAGATGTAGATGCTGGTAAACAACCATTTCTATGGTTAAGAAAAATAAACCAACCGTTGGCTTTTGGTGAAGATGTTGGAGTTAAATATGTACCTTATCAATTAGAAGGGTTATTCCAATATAATTTTATTAAAACCTGGGCATCATCTGGAAGAAATTCCATTTCTGGTGAACTAGATAATGGTAATTTGGTTTTATATATTTCTGCTAACCTTTTAAGGGAAAACAATTTATTAAACAAATATGGGTATTGGGATTTTAATTGGTCCGAAGATAGGTTTATATTAAATGGGAAAGTATATAAACCATCTGGAGATACCCAAGTTGCACAAGCATCAGATGAAGCTCTTTTATTCTTTATCATATTAGATAGAGAAGACCCACAAGAGAATGAAGATATTTTACAATCTTATGTATCAGATACTACCATAATAAGTTCTGGAAAACAATCCATAATAAGGAATACAAATGGTAGAAAAGTTTATGAAATAATTTGATATGGAAAATCAAATACAACCACAACCATACTGGGCAGATTTTAAAATTAAAGTAGGTTTATATGCAAAACAGGAAGAAAATGGGGAGACCAAAAGAGTATTGATTGACCCAAAAGATATCCAGTTTAAATTTACTTATAAAGATGCAAAGGATAACCAGTTAGTTGCTAGTTATGATGGTACTACAAGAGTAAACCATAAGATTGAAGATAATCATATTATAGTGATTGTAAATTCAAATACCTTTCAATGTGGGATATTAAGGGTAACTAGAGCATTCAATACCCCAGATTCTGATTTTAATGATGGGATTTGGGATTATGGAGATAAAACTGAATATACCAATATAGAAATTGTATCATGAATGTTATTATAGAAGAAGAGGTATTAGTTCCAGATGTACCAATAATAGAGGAGCAAGTACTTTATCCTTCAAATCCAATTTCTGTAGAAGAAGAGGTATTAGTTCCAGCTATTGTTCAAGAACCAAATGAGGTAGAGGAGGTAATAGACCCTGCATGGAGAGAATATGTATATAATGTGGAGGATAAATTTGTAAATGTTATAATTACAGAATATCCAATGTACCCATCTATATTAACCATAGCATATTCAGAAAATAATTCCGGATTAAGACACTATATAGGAGAAGAACTGATAACTCCCATTACAATAAATTCATATACAGATATTATATTTTTAAATGATTATAAAGAGACTGGTATAGATTCACAAGGTAGAAGATTTTGGGTAGTTAGAACCACTATATCAGAGAGTTTGGATAATAGAGATATTTTTTCATATAGTATATATTCTCAAATTACAACTTACTATAAGGGAGTAAGATTACAAAATGATTCAGTTACCTTTATTTCAGTAGGAGATAAGATATTTACAGAAAAAAGATATAGTATAAAAAGAGTTCCATTAGTACAAATATATTCATTTGGTACAAATCTTTTAGGTGTAAAAATAAAGGGGAAATATTTATATAGTTTTATTAGCATAAATGGTAATAATTTCCCAAAATTTAGAGGGTTTATACTAGATGACCCTATAACCATCGAATATTTTCCAGAAGACCATATCAATAGTAATACTAATACAATTTTCTCTATTTCTTCTTCCTTATATGGTCTTTTAAGGATTCAGAAAATGAATATAGTAGAAGGAAGTCTTATTCCTTTTTATAATCAATGCAGGTCCATAAAGGGAGATTGGAAGATATGTGATTTCTCAAAATTTAAATTTATAAGAAAGCCAGATTATCCTGCTCCCTATGCTGGGTCCATACCACAAATGGGATATGATTCTTTTATGGTAGAAGAACTTATTTATCCACAGGAGCCATTCTTAGGGGATTCTGTATATGATAATTTAAATAATTCTATTAGGTTAAGGAAAGTAATATACCCCCCATCAATGCCATATATTTACAATGCTGGATATTTCTTAAATTCACTTCTTAGTTTAGAGGAACTTTTTATCCCAAAAGATTTTGGTAGTTTATCAGAGAGAGGGACACATATTAATCAGATTTTATATTTTAATATCCCAGACTTTGTATTTGATATACCAGATTGTAAATTATTGGATTTTGGTATATCAAACTCAAGTTTTAATGGTATAAAGTTTAGTAAAGAGTCTCAATTTGTATGGAATAATTCATATAATAATGTGCTATCAATTATTTATTGTGTAATAAGTAGAGAAGCATTGGTGGATATATTTAATCAATTACCAGATTTTACTGGTCAATCAACCAGAACTATGAATTTAGTTGGTACAACTGGTGCACAAGAGTTAACAGAAGAAGATATAAAAATAGCTACAGGTAAAAATTGGGTAGTAAATAGATGATATGAAACATTTGGTATCAAAAGAAGGGTTCCTATTTGTAAACAAGGATTTTATAAATGGGGTAATAATAGCAAGGGAATTATTTATTCCAGATGACTACAATTTGGATTTATATATGGAATTACCAGAACAAGAAGCTTTAGAATTACAAGAAAAATATAACAATAATGGGGATAGGAATATTAATTAAAATTCTGGGTATACCCATAAATAAAGGTACCCCCAATAAAGATTCAAATAATGAAAAATCAAGGTAGAAAATCCATTACCCTAAGTTTACAGGTAAGTGTAATAGGTAATATACCAAGTGGTAACTTTAAGCTTGGTTCACCTAAGGAGGTTTTCCTTATTAAAAATATAACTGATGAAGCAATAAGCTTATCAGTTAAACCAGCAGGAAGTGGGGAATTCATTACCACAAAGATATATCCTGGTTGGAACCCAGAAATAATTTCGGAAATCCAAGATGCCCCTGAAAATTCTTTACAGTATGGGTATTAAGTAAAAAAAAAATGTCAGGACAATTAATTATAGGAGTAGGAGGGAACCAATCATCATCAAGTTCCATACCAAAGAATTCAGTTACTTCTGATATGGTAAAATCCATAGTAGTAACTGATAGTGCACCTATAAAAGAAGATAATGTTCTATATTTTGAATATGAACCAGTATCATCTGTGGTATTACGTTCTTCAGCAGAAAAAAAAATCCCAAGATTTAGTAATGCAGAGATAAAGAATAAATTTATTAAGAATAACTCTGGAATATTAAATTTAATTCTAGAAAACCCCACAGATAATACCTATAAAAGGGTTAGGATATTATTAAGAAATAATTCCAAAGAATCTGGGAACTTAATTATACAGGATTCAGATTTTAATAAAGTTGGAACAAATACTTCTTATATCAGTAGTGGTTCAACTGGGTTTACCATAGAACCAAATTCTATATTGAGTATCCCAATAAACCTTTTGTTTGATAATGATGGTCTCTATGAAATCCAATTTGATTTAGTGTATTTAGATAGTGGTAATATTATCACTACCAATAAATTTGTAGTTCAGGTAGGGAATTAGATTATGGCAACACCAATAAGCTCATTTAATAACAGAAAAATCCAAAGAATTGTTTTTAATGGAAGGGAAATAAGAAAAGCTGTTTTTAATGGTTTAGTGGTTTGGACCAATGATGATTCAGAACCAAGACTTTCTCTTGAGAAACTAAGTGTATTTTTATCTGAACAAAACAATTTTCAAGATACTAATCAAGTGTACACAAATACAACTTTTTCTGTGGAATAAATAAAAAAAAAAAAAATGGCAGAAGTAACCAAAAAAGGTATAGTAGTAAATCCTAGTACAGGTAGTGGGGATACTACTTTAAAAGTAAAAGCACAAACACCCAATAGTGGTAACCGTGTTAAACAATCAGCAGAATTTACAGTAACAGCTCCTGGAGTTTCAAAACCCAAGAAATTTACTGCAAATCTATTACCCAAAAAGGAGTTTGTAAGTTTTGATAATAGTTCACCTGCAGTTGATAAAGCTGGTGGAGTAGTTACTATTACTGGTAAATCAAACTCTCAAAAACTTACCTTTAAAAAGGGTGCAGGTGATATAATCACAGAAGATATTTCTTCAATTGAATATCAGGCAAATGGTTCTAATACTGTAAATGGTGTTGCTATTGATGGTGACCCTGGAGCAACTGCTCAGTATACCTTCACTTTAACTTTAAATGCTGTTGAAAATGAGACAGTAGATGCAAGAACCCAACAGATTACAGTAGAAGGAGCTGGTGGTTCCAGTGTATCAGCTACTCTTACTCTTAATCAAACTGCTGGTGATCCGACTTTGGAAGTATCTCCTACTTCTATCAATGTACCTCAAGATGGTTCAGAAGTACAAGTACAAGTTACTACCAATACTACATTCACAGTTTCTTAAAAAGATTAATCAACAATCCAGGTGGAATTCAAAACCCACCTGGATTTTATCAATTTAATAAGTTATGCCAGAAAATAAAGCAAACATAATTGCTGAAATACCATGGAATGATGGTTCAGGTGATAAACTTTATGTTAGTTACGATAATAATGAAAAATCTCAAGTTATAAGCATAACATCTGATTATAATACTGGTTCAAATCTCAGAGATTTAGTTGTAACTATACAAACCAATACACCAAATGTGGAACCAACTAGTCAAGTAAAATTTTCTCTTCTAGTTACTCAAACTATAGATAATACAAGAGTAGTAGCCACATTTGATAACAAAAAATCCTTATATTCAAATACTTCTTCCCAATATGTAAAACAATCCTAATATTATGGAATTAAAAATATCAATACCATGGGGAGATGGTACTAACCAATATTTTTATCTTGATTTTTCTAAAATACAGGAAAATGACCAAGTCTTGGTTACTTCAGATAAAAATACCCAAGGTATTCAAAGAGTAAAAGTTATTGGATTCAAAGGAATATCAGAAAAAGTAGATAACAATCAACCAATAGCTTATTTACAAGTATTACAACAAACAGATAATAGTGTAGTAGCCACATTTGATAGTAATGTGAGTATATATGATGATAATAAAGCTTCCTATAAATATTAACCATAAAAAATAAAATATTATGCCAGAATTTAAAGACATATCAACATTTAACCAAGTAACCCCAGTTGGTACTGAAAGAATCCAGGTATCAGCAGCCAATTGTGTAACTCTAATGGATATTGCTAATCTTGGTAGTGAAACTAATTGGTATACTGAATTAGATAAAAGAATTACACAGAATAAAAATGATGCTCTTGCAGCTTATGAATTAGCTAATAATGCTAATAATAAAGCAGTTGAAGCTATGAGTGATGCAGAATCTGCTTTAAATAAAGCATCAAATAATCATTCATCAATAGTTTCATTATCCAATAATTATAAAGCTTTATCAAGTTATAACCTAATTAGTAATACTATTGTTAGTGTTACATTAACTGGTAATAATGTAAGTTTTATAAATAATTCATCAATTAAAACCATAATACTTAATATCACTAATTGGGGAGCGAACCCAGGTTCGCTCCAGGATTCAGTAATATATATTCCAAGAAGTAATGGAGCGGGTGGTATAGTTGAATGGAGTACTCCCCATAAAATAAGTGGTATATATGGTAATCTTACCGAAATAGAAATGATGGTTTCAAGTTTAAATTATTGTTGGGTAAGATATCAAGTAAGTCTAGTAAAAAGTGAAAATGGTAGTGGTATGAGTGGTTTTGAATTAATCATTATTGGTACTGTATTACTACCTAATCCTAACAAAGAAGTAATGGAGAGTTTATAATCAAAATATATTATAACTTATGAAAAAGTGGATTAAATCACCATACTTTTGGTTAATTATCTATTTAATAGCCATGTTTATAGTAGTTGCATTCCTTTGGAAGTATCTTCCAATATGGGAATCATTATTACTTATATTATGGTCAACCTGTTCTCTAGTAGCTGGGTATTTAGTTGCTAGGTTTTTATATAAACATTAAAAGTAAAACTCTTCTATGGCTAAAAAAATACCACATTTATCAATACCTTCAATTGGTAACCTTCCAATAGAAATAAAGTTATATGGTGATTGGCATAAAGCCATAGAATTAGTTGATAATCTTGGACCCAGTATTAAAAAAGGGTATGATACAGCAGTAAATAAATTTTCAAAGGATTTATTAAAGATTATATTATTTTCCATAGCTACTGGAACTCCACCAAAAGGTACAGGTATAAATTGGGAACCTCATAGTCCTATCACTACAAAGAAATATGGGGAACACCCAATTTATTACCTTACTGGTACTTATTATAGGGCAATAGGATTATTCAAATACAAGGATAAAACACTTGTTGGATTACCAAGGTCAAAAGGAAGGTCATCATCAGGTGGTATAACTCTTGGGGAATTAGCAAGAATTCTTGAATATGGGACCGGTGGAAGAGGTGGAGGTAAATCATCAGGAACTATACCACCAAGACCATTATGGAATCCTGCAATAAATGCAGTTGGTGGAAAAGATAGACTAAGGTCAATGATTATAAAAAATATCAGAAAACAATTATATGGTTTTGGTATAAGAGCCAACCAAGTTAGATGGAGGTAATAAATATGATAAATTCACAAGAAATCATAGAAAGGTCAATATATCAAGCCTTGCTTAATGCTTCTATAAAACTTGGATATTCACTAGACCCAAATAATTATTTACCCATAAGTATTGAAAACCAAAAAAGGTTTAAAGAAGACATGGATAAATTAAATAAATATATTTGGGTATTTGGTACTGGGAATAATCAATCCAAGGATAAGAAACTTACTCCAAGGATAGTAGTTAATGCAAGGGGTTTTTATCCTGGTGGAATTGGTTTACCTAAGTTACTTATACAAAAAGAGGAAGGAATAGGATTTACAGCAACGGAAGAACCATACGAAACCATAGACCAATTTATAGATATACATCTAATAGCTAATAATCAAGAAGACCTAAGATTATTACATCAGGTAATGTTTTATAGTATCCCACAAAGGGGTTATTTAAAACCCTATAATGTAGATGAATTTTTATTTTCTGGTAATATATTTCTGGAATTGGTAAACTTCTTTGATATTCCTAATTTGGATTTTGGGTTATTAGAGAAAGTTTACCAATTTGTTATTCAAGATTGTGTAATAAATGAAATTACAGAAAAAGCAGACCTTGTACCTATTACAGATATAACACTTCTATTAGAAAATTATGGATATAACCTAATAGAAGTTTCAAAATAAACAAATTATTAATCCCAAAATATAAAAAGTATGCCTAATACACCTAGAGTTGAATTCAACTTTCAAAACAACAATGTACAGCAATCTGTACCGTTATTAGGGGTATCCCATGTAATGGCTCGTACTACTAAGGGTCCTTTTAATCAACCAGATGAGGTTTTTTCAACCTATACCCAATTCCAAAGGGTGTATGGGGAAGAAATAGTTCCTGATGGTTCTATTTCTAATATTATGAAAGCCTTTGAAATAGGTTCAAAGATTAGGGTATCAAGAGTAGCTGGTGCAGAAACTACTGTAGCAAAAGGACAAGCTAAAACCTATACCTTCAGTTCTACAACGGGTGAAGGTTCAACAGGTTCACAAACCAAAATAACAATCAAATTGGAAGACCCAAATAGTGATGATACTATATCAATGATATTAAATATCAATACTAAAGAAGCGGGTAGCCCAATTCTTGATGATACTGGTTATGGGTTAAATAGAAATTTTTATGGTAGATTTTATGCCCAAGAAGGACCTACTACAAAAATTTATTTCCAGCAGTTTAAAGCTTATACAACCATTGATAATGACCCAGAGGGTGAACATGATTATCAAATGCAAATAGCTGCAGAAGATATTATATCCACTAACCAATTCTTCTCTGGTTCAAAAGCTGGTTCTTCAAGTATATTTGTAGAATCCCAGGTTTTACAGGATTTTATTAACAATACACCCAATATAGAATTGGTTTTAGCTTCAGATGAATCAACAGCATCATTTGATGATGAGTTTAATAATAAGCTAAAAGCTCAAGGTATTAATGGGGTAGTTTCTACTCTTGCTAGTTATTCTAATTGGCAAGGTTCAGTATTATTTGATAATACAGCAATAAGTACTGCTTCATCTCCTCTTGTAATTATAAATGAAGGTGATAATGGTGGTAAATCAAGTGCTGCTACTTGGGTTGAAGCTTATGAAGCTTTAAAGAGTTATTCAGATGGCTACCAATTAATAGCCTCCCATATCCATCAAAATGATATGGTAAAAGCTAAAGAACCAGGTCCTGGAGTAGACCCAGACCCCAATGGTTGGAAATCTGCCTATGTAGAAATTGCAAAAGATGTAGTTGCAAATTTTGAAACTGTATTATATGTAGAGGTTCCCAAATATGATTCAGAAGGAAAAGTACAAACTTCTGATGGTATCATAAATCAATTAGAAACTTTAGTACCACAGATTGGGTATGCTAAAAATATTGCATATTTTGCTGGTGGTATTAAATATTATGATGCAAATGGGGCTTTACAAAGCTGTGACCTTCTTGGTTCAGTAATTGGTTTGGGTGATGCTTCTGCTTCTCAATATGGTCCTTGGTATTCATTCTCTGGTATGAATAGGGGGGTAATTGCTTCTGCATTGGGTCCTGTAACTGAAAATTTGGGTGGACCTAGTAAAATAGAAGAACTTCAAAAACTAGCAGAATGGTATTGCAATCTTTTTGTAATAAAAGATACTAGAACCCAAGGAAAAAGAACTATGCTTTGGCATGGGTTTACTTCTAACCCCAAATCGGATTCAGAAAAATTCCTTTCAATTGTAAGATTGAATCTTTATCTAAAAAAGAATCTAAGACCTATTCTTGAAAGTTATTTGGAAGAACCCAATACTTGGTCTACTTGGCAAAGTATCTATTATGAAGCCAAGAAAATTCTTGATGACTTAATTGGTACTGCTATTACCGAATATACCTGGATGGGTGACCAAGATGCTCAATCATATGATGATTTGGTAGTAAATAATGAAGCTGATGTAAGACAAGGAAAATATCATATTGTATTAAAATATAAAGAGATTGTTCCCTTGCAAGAAGTAACCATGGATATTGTAATTGATTCTGTATCAAAAGATGTAAACATATCAGCAGAGTAAATTTATTAAAGATATAAGATTATGCCAGCTCAAGTAAAAAATCCAAGAAAGAAATTTTTATGGTCCATAGAATTTCCTTCACATCCAATAAATGCTTATCTTTTTCAGACTGTAACTTTACCTGAGATTACAATAGAAGAAGTAGAACATGGGGATGTAAACCGTTCAGTTAAAACTGGTGGTAGAGTTTCAGTAGGTACCATGACTGCTCAGAAACTTGAAACTACTTCTGGTTCTGATACCTGGTTCTGGGATTGGTTATTCTCAGTTCAGGATATGATTAATGGTGGTGGTTTAACTCCTAGCCAATATTGGCAAACCGTAATTGTAAAAGAATTAGCAGAAGATGGAGTATCAGTTCTAAATAAATGGGTATTAACTGAAGTATGGCCCACTAGAGTAAATGGGCAAGAATTAGACCGTATGAGTTCTGATAATTCAATTGAAGAAATAGAGTTCTCAGTAGGTACTTGTGATAAATTATAATATTGCTTTTATGAAAAAAGGGGGGGCTCATATATTATTGGGTTCTCCCTTTGTTTTTTTTTATAACCATTTAAACTCAACACAACATGGAAAAAGAAGAATTAACAGGTTACAATGTAACATTTACAGCACCCTCTGGATATGAATATACCATTAGGGAACAAAATGGAGCAGATGATGATATTTTATCAAACCCATCAGAAGCTTCAACATTAATAAATATTTCAAGATTTATAGCTGGTATAGTAATTGATACCAACTCTACAGCAAATAGAAAATTAACAGTAGAACAAGCTCATATGATGCCATCATTAGATAGATATGCAATCCTAATAAAATCCAGGATTTTATCTAATGGGGAAGACTTAGAGTTTGAATATGATTGGGGTCCTGATGGGGGTGGAAAAAGTACTTATTGCCAACCATTGGATGAATACCTATTTGATTATTCAAAGGAAATTGATGATGATACTTTGGCTAGTAAACCAAATGCTATAAAACCATATCCTTTAAAAGATAAAACTAAAGATATAGCTTTTTCATTATCATCTGGTAAAGAGGTTAAATTTGATTTATTAACTGGAGCTAGTGAATCTTATTTAGTTAATTTACCATTAGAACAAAGAACCCAAAATAAAGCTCTAGTAGCAAGGAATTTGTGCCTATTAGTAGATGGAAAATGGGAAAAAGTATCTTCTTTCCATTTATTCTCAATGAAGGATATGAGAGAGATAAGAACTAATGTAAAAGCTATAGACCCTGAATTCTCAGGGATTTGTACTCTAATGAATCCTCATAATGGTATGTCAGCTGATATTAATATCATGGCTATCAAGGATTTTTTCTATCCGGGGGAGATTTAGAGAGAGATTTCTTTTACCTACATCAAGCAAAAATAAGAATCAGTTTTACTGAATTGTTATATTTACCAATCAGACGTCGATTAAAATTATTAAAATTGGCGTCTGATTATTTTGGTTCTCTAAATAAAAAATAACCCCCAATATCATGGCTTATGTCACCAGTGGAAGTCTAAGAGGTAATTCCTTGGAAATAGGTATTGCTCTAGTACTTCAAGATAGATTCTCCAATCAAGCTAAAGATGCTTCTGCTGCAATTAGAAGACTTCATAATGAAGCTAAGGAAGCAGTAACAGCAAATCTTCAAACTGCAGATAGTATTCTTGGTACCGTGTACAATTCATTACAAAATGTTGCTACTGGAATAACTAATACAGTATTACAAGGTGCTGAATTTATTGATACCATGACCACTGTATCAGCTATTACTGGTTCTACCAGGGAGCAATTACAAATGCTATCGGAAACTGCTCAATCCTTGGGTCTTGAAACCATGTTTGGTTCCCAAGATATTGCTTCTGGTATGAAATATCTAGCAATGGCTGGTAATACAGTTGAACAGGTTAATGATATGATTAAGGGTGCAGCTTATGTAGCCAATGCTACTGGTATGGAACTTGGTGGTAAAGGTGGAGCTGCAGACTTAATTACCAATGTTATGAAGACCTTTAAAATTGTAGGTGATGGTGCTTCAGAATTAGTTGGAGACCAGTTAACCAAAGCAACACTTTCTGCAAATATATCCATGACAGATTTAGCAGAATCCATTAAATATTCTGCAGCTGATATGGTTATGTTAAAGAAGGAACTCCCAGAAGTAGCTGCAATGATTGGTACTCTTGGTAATGCTGGTATACAAGGTTCAATGGCTGGTACTTCATTAGGTAACATGGCAAGATACCTTATAAAAGCCTTTAACCCAAAAACCGATGCCTATTCATTTTTACAGAGAATGGGATTATCTCAACAGGATTTTGTGGATGCCCAAGGAGACCTTATAGACTTTGGTGACATCATGGAAAAAATAAGCAAAGGGGTTGAAAATTTACCATCAATTGATAGAGGTAAAGCTATTGGTGCTATATTTGGTGTCAGAGGTCAAAGAGCAGCAAATGCTATTATGAATGACCTAGAAGGATATAGGAATCTATTAGACCAAATCCAGAATAATTCAGCAGGATTTGCAAAAGATATTGTTGATAAAAGAATGAATACTCTAGCTGGTTCTATAGATAAGGTATCATCTGCATGGGAGAACTTAAAGGTGGCATTCACAGAACAAATTGCACCAGCGTTAATGCCAATCCTAAATACCATATCTCAAATTATAGAAGCAGTAAGAGAATTTGTAACTACCCCAGTTGGGGCTTTTGCTTCCCAGGTATTTGTATTATCTACATTTATTGGATTAGTTGGAACTAAGGTACTTCAATTAATTACCAAATGGAGGTTATTGAGAACTGATACCCAGGTTGGGTTCACTAATATGATTAGGTTAATCAGAGGTGGTTGGAAAGGAGCTACTCTTGATTTACAGAATTATATGAGGTTACAAGGGTTATTAAATGCTCAAACTACTTATGGGTTACCTTATTATGCTTCTATGGCTAAACATCTTGGAACTCCAGTTGGGGGTGTAGTATATGACCAAAGAACCAAGAGGTGGAGGTCTCATGACCAATCAGTTACTGGGTTAGGTAAAGGAACTTTTATGAAAGAAAGAGATGCCATTAGATATACCGAAACCAAGGGTACTGGTAAACAAGTTGTTGCTGGACTTTTTGGAACTGGAGTTGGTGCTACAACAACTGGCACCCAATCTACTTGGGGAAAATTATTAGGTCTTGGTTCAAAATTATTTGGTGTATTAAGTTTAGTTAGTTTAGGGGCAATGATATTAGTACCATTGGTTAAAATGGTTGCTAATGCCATAAAAGGAAATACCGAAGAAGTAAAGAAAAATACCTATTCCGTAAATACTCTAGCTGGTAGATATGCTACAGAACAAGAAAGGTTGGCATCTGGTAAAAGTTTGGATTTAGCTGGTGAAGTAAGATTGTTGAGAGAATCCATAGAAAAATTCAATAAAAAATCAAGTAATCAAACTTTAACTCTTAGGTTAGAAGATTTGAATGGTAAGGAAATTGCTAGAAAAATTGTGGATTTGAATGATGATTCAAATCAAACAAATGGTATAAAAGTTGGGTAAATTAATTGGTTTATGGCTAGTTTAGTACACAATATAGTTGATTCAGCAAGAAATAAATTATCTGCCAAAATAGATAATGCTATTGCTGGTATTACAAATAATGGTTTAGGCCCAATAGATAACAAAGCTCTTAGAGCTACGTTACTTATTAACAGGGCAAACCCTAAGCTCCCAAAGATAAATTTTCTAGAATATGAATTTGGTGGAGTAATAAGAGATATAAAAGAAACCTTTGGTATAGGTTTACAAACAGCTAGACAAACTTCATCTACTAGTACAAATGGAGGAACTGTTTTTAGAAGATTAACCACTCCAAATAAAAATTCACTAGTAAACACCTCATTCAAATCAGATAATGCTGGTTCAAATCCTGGTATTTTGGTTTTATCATTAAATCAAGGTATAAGGAAGCTTCAAAGAGAAACTCTAATATCTAAAAACAATATTATTATTGTAAATGATAATGTAAGTCCTGCTATATCCATTGTTATCCAAAATAGACCTAATGAAATATCAGTAGATACCCAAACAAGCTGGGTATCAGTAAAATCCATGGGTAGGAATAACCCTTTCATGGTTTACACTGGTGGTGAAGATACAATATCATTTGATATATCATGGTATTCTAATGACCCCATGAATAGAGAAGATGTTTTAACCAAATGCAAATTATTGGAATCATGGTCCAAAGCAAATGGGTATAACCAATCCCCACCAGTTCTTAGAATTTCATGGGGTACTTCTGGTATATTTGATAATGATTTATTTATTCTTTACTCTGCGAGCTACAAATTGAATAATTTTCAAGATAGGTATAGTGGTAATTCAATTGATACTGATGAGTTTTCAAGAAGTGTATCCAAAACAATAAACCTTGGTTTATTGCCAAGCATAGCAACTCAATCATTAGTATTTAAAAGAGTGACTAATAAGAATCTTACTCATAATGATATTTGTTCACCAGAAAAATTACAAAAATTAAGACCATCAGAAGTAGGAGGGGTTCAAACAACTATTTCTACTTCCCCTACTTTTATTAATATACCAAAAACAACTATTCCAACAGAGTTAAAACCATTTTAGTTATGGCAGATTTTAATCCATATTCTGATTCAGTAGCCATATTATTTGATAATGGTGATATTATATTAGAAAGGAACTCAAATAAAAGAGTAAAAAATACTGTAGTACATACAGTAAAAGAAGGAGAAACTATACAAAGTATAGCTTTTCAATATTATGGTGATTCTGGTTATTGGGTTTATATAGCTGATATTAACAGTATATTTAACCCATTTACTGAATTAGAGGAAGGTATGGAAATTTATATACCATCAATTTAAATTATCATGGGAGATAGTGAAAATATTTTATTAAATGGTACCGGTACCCCATATATATCCATATTTGATAGTAAGGGTAATCCAATTATAGACCCAGTTAGTGGTTTACCAATAGGGGACCTTGTTACATCATTTACCTATGTATACGATGAAGAACGAGAAGATAATGGTAATATCCATATTATATGTAATAACCCAGATTTAATATCATTATCAGCTCTTGGTTATCAAATGGGGTTAAGATTACAATGGGGCTGGGTATTATCAGAATCTTCCATTTTTTGTGGGCCAGTAAGAAAAGTCATCATAATAGGAGTAAAAGTTGAATTTACTAGTAATGGTGTAGAGACAGATTTAGATATAGCTGATTCTTCTATAATGTTAAAAAATACACCTTCAAATTATTATAAGAATAATTCTGAAGCCTATTTATTTTCTGAATATGTTAAATGTTTAGTATCTGGTTTACCAAATGACCAAAGTTTTACCATAAATGATTATAAAAGTCAGGATGTTATAGAAGTCAAAAAATTTTATAAAGTAGTAGACCCAAGTCAAGTAGCAGATTATGAAACTGTATCTAAATCTGGCGTAGTTGGTAGAAATTATGTATTAGGTAATGGTAGAAAAGGAATTAATTCAGATTACCCCATTTATAAGTTTTTAGAGCAAAAAGAATCTGTTAATTATCAAGATTATATACCAGTAGTTTTATTTGAGATAAATCCCAATATAAGTGAAGAGGAACGAAAGAAGTTATATAATAGAATGGACGAAATGATTAAATTATTCCCAAATAAATACGGGTATATAAATATACAACAGAAATATAACTTTTCTCGTATACTTAAAGGTACAAGTAAGAATATATGGTCCCAATTTCATGACTTGATAAATAATATACCAAATGGGCCATATTATATGGATGGTAGAGATGGTAAATTGGAGATTCATAATAGAAAGTACAATAGACCAATATCCAAAATATATACCTATTATGGTGGTAATGGTGAACTACTACATTTTTCAGTAGAATCAAAGTTTATAAAGAAAACAGTATCAGTAACCAAGGGTTCAGAGGTATCCCCAGAGGATAAAACCATTAAAACTAAATCCGAGCAGGCTGTAAATACCCCAGAATCAGTTTTATATTTAAAAAAGGAGTATGAAGGTAATTTGGTTCCTATGCAAACTTATTCTACCATTGGTATGGGATATTACTTTAATGCCTATGATACTTATACTGGTTCACTTATTCAAAATAATAATTCAGCTAAGGATGTGGTTCAAGAGCCTGATGGTAAATTAAGAGGTAATTATATTAACCCATATAAGAATATACCCCATTATAATAGCGTGGATGAGGGTACTAGTAAATCAATGGATAATGTAGTATTTACCCAAAAAGAACTTCAGGAATTTGTAGTGGAACTTAAAGAAAACTTTAAAACCAAGTTAGAACATAAAAATGGGCTTAATGAAAATGCTTCTGAGAAATCAATATCTGACACATTACATGGAGTTGTAGATAAAATGCCATATCTACAAGTTAAAAGGAAATTTTTAGTTAGGTCAGATAATTATAGAGCTCCAGATATAAATAGTGATGGTGGAGGAATAGATTATGTAAGAGAATGGGAATATTCAGGAAAAAATAGGGATTTGATATTATCAAATGATGAACCTTATGGGTTAAAATTAATCCAGATGGGTATCCCACAATTTGAAGAAAATAATAAACAAGTACTGTATGATTTATATGAAATAACTTTTCAAGTAGATGGTTTAAAAGCCATTAACCAAGGTGCACTTGATAGTGGTGTAGCAATGGGTAATGATTTGGAAAATAGTACAACAAATCAAATAACTGCCTCTGCTACTGTATTAGGTGACCCAACCATTGAATCATCTATGAATTTTATAATACAGAATGTATCCAGTTTATATTCCGGTAAATGGTACTCAAAAAAAGTAACTCATAATATAACCCAAGGAAGTGGATATACCTGTGATATAGAATTTGTTCAAGAAAATAAATTACTCAATAGGGTAGTAGTAAGCTCAGAGGTATCAACTCATAATTTTTTGAAAAATATTAAAAGTGATATTTCTAAATGGTCAAAGAATTGGACAGAAGACCAAGTTAGGAATATGAGTGTATCCGAAGGGCTAGAAGCTAGTGTAGAAAAAGTATCAGAAGATAACCCAGATAAAAATATTCTTGGGGAAGTAAACCCAGATGGTAGTATATCAGTTACTATAGATACATCTGGAGGTACTAAACAATATGATTATCCAACAATACAGGTTAATGGTGAAAATGATTTTATGATAAATTCATTATTTTAACTAATAAATATGTCGTCAAATTTAGTTGAAATTATACAAAGGTATGGGATAGAATATGTTGGTAGATTCTACTCTATATATCGTGGAGTTGTAACCAATAATAAAGATGACACTGGGATGAATAGACTCAGTCTATATATTCCATCAATACAAAATGGTATAAATGTAATAGCTTTACCAAAATCTACTGGTTTTGGTAGTATAAATTATGGGATTAAATTAATAACCCCACGTATTGGGGAAGTTGTATATGTGGAATTTGAAAATGGTGACCCATTTAAACCTTTATGGTCTTATCATGGTTGGGCAACTGGGGAAATTCCAGATGATTTAAAAGATAGTAACTCAATAGGGTTGGTTACCCCAGAAGGTAATAAAATATACATAAAAGATATTGATGGGGAACTTTATATACAGACTAACTCCAAAGTAAATATATCAATAGTAGAAGGGCCAAGTCTTAAAATGACACAAAAAGGTTTTACATTTAATTTTGGTGATGATTTTAGTTTAAAGAAAACATTAACTCAAATATTAGATGCTATACTTCAATTAACAGTAACCACTGGAGTAGGTCCTTCTGGTACTCCTATAAATGCACAAACTTTTACTGATATTAAAAATTCACTTGATAATTATTTAGAGGAATAGAAATTATGTTAGTAAAACAGACAATTAAAACAGAAATAAAATCTGCTTTTACAGAAGTAATGAATCAAGCAGATGATGATAGAGATGGAGCATTAGATAAGGTATCAGATAAATTAGCAGATGCTATTATTAATGCCATTAAAAGTGCTACCATTACATATACTACTGGTCTAGTAACTTCAATGGGTCCAGTAACTGGTACATTTGGTAATACAATATCCTAATAATTTAATTATGAATCTAGAACAACTCAACTATATAGGAACTGGCCCATATTTCCCAATAAAATTAACTACAGTGTTAGATGAAAATGGGAACCCAGAACAAGTTGTACAACCAGATGGTACAATTGTAAATAAAATCTCTTGGAGAAACCTAAAAGGAGATATTAATCTTATAAAACAGAACCTTACTTCTCTTTTCACATATCAATTAGGTCAAAGGATAAGGCAAGAATATTTTGGGTCTAGAGTGTGGGAGTGTATTGAAGAACCAAATACTCAAGCCTTATCCTTCATGATAAAAACCTTTGTGAAAAATTCCATAGTTTCCTGGGAACCAAGGATAACAGCCTTAGATGTTCAATCAGAAAGAGTATATGATAAAATCCATATACAAATTAGGTTTGCAATCCAAAATCAAACCTCAATAAGTGAATTAAATTTTGAATATAATCCATCAAATAATACCATCAATGTCAACTAGTAATAATTGGTTAAATCCCTATCAAAGGTCTTTTAATGATATTAAGGCTAAATTAATATCCGAATTAAGATTACAAATCCCAGAAATAACTGATTATAGCGAAGGGAATATATTTGTAATCATAATATCCATTTTTGCAGCTATTGCAGAAGTAATTCATTATTATATTGATAATATGGCAAGAGAAGCATTTCTTCCAACTGCTAGAAGATATTCTTCTTTATATAAACATGCCAAACTAGTAGATTATCATATTAAATCCGCAATTCCAGCTACAGTAGATGTTGTTCTATATAAGAATGATGATACTCCAATTGGTCAGGATATAACAATTCCATTAAATACTGAATTTACATCTTCAGATGGTAAAACCTGGATATCCACAAAAACTGTTATTTGGTATAAAGACTCCTATTATGTAACTGTACCATTAGTACAACAAAAATCAGTTGGGGTACCAGATAGAATCCAATTAGGAAATATATTATCACCAGATTCCATAATATATATAACTGATATACCCTCAGACCAAAAATATGTAGAAGGTTCAATGAATCTGTATATCAATGATGAACCCTGGATTTTGGTAGATACCTTTGCTTATTCTTCATCAAGAGATAAGGTTTATAAGATAGAGGTAGATGAACAACTTAGACCATATATAAAATTTGGTGATGGTCAATTTGGTATGAAACCAGAATATAATGCAACCATAGAAGCTTCATATTCATTAACCTATGGTTCAGCTGGTAATATAGCTACCAATAATTTTACTACTGTACCACAAGATATTCAAGTTATAGATAATAAGATTACAATTAATAATGTAATCCCAGCTACTGGTGGTTCTGACTATGAAACTTTTAATATGTTAAAAAATCATATCCCTTTATCAATAAAAACCCTTGGAGTAGCAATTACTAAAGAAGATTTTGAAGCTATTGCCAAAATGGTTGGTGGGGTAGATAAAGCTTATGCAAATTATGTTTGCGGAAGATATGTAGAAATTTATATAACCCCAGATGGTGGAGGGGAAGCTTCTAGTGCATTATTATATTCTGTTGAAAAAACAATATCCAAAAGTAAAGTAATTACTACTAGCATAGAAGTATTATCTACCCATAAATCCCAAGTATTTTTGGATATAACCATAACTGGGAAAAAATCCTTTAAATCTAATGATATTTCAAATCAAGTAAAGAAAGCTTTAACTACAGCTTATGATTACAATAATTCAGATATAAACAAACCAGTAAGATTATCAGATATATATGCTTTAATTGATAATCAAAGTATGGTTGATTACCTTACCATAAATAAATTATATCAACTACCATATCCAATTCCTCAAAAAAATACGAGTTTACCATTAAATATTTCATATTTTGTTCAAAACATAAATCCAGTTACCACTGGTGAAGAATATATAGTTATAGTAAATGCATTTTTTGCTAATAAACGTTATGATGTTTTAATACAAAAATTCTATGGGGGAGGTTCAGATAATGGAATATTAGGTAATGGTTCTTATGGGGAGGTGATAAATGTATTAGATTTAGAAACCCAAACAAAAGTAATATTTCAAATCACTATAAATAAACCATCAGAAAATCTGGATTATGGTAATAATGATAAATATGAATTAACATTATTACCTATGGGTCAGGATTTATACCCATTATCATATCAAATCCCAATCATAGAAAATCAAAATATAACCTTATCAATAAATGAAGTCGTTTAAGAGTTTTAAACAATGGGTATTTCCTAATTTATTCCCAGCTTATTATAAGGATTATGATACTTATAAAGATAAGAATGGGAAAGGTATTCTGGAAAGATTCATAGAAGTATGTTCAAATTATCTAGATACTGATATTATACCAGATATAGATAATTTTATGGATATATTAGATGTGGATGTTACCCCTGATATATTTCTGAATTATTTTTGGGAATATTTTGATTATATACCCTATGCTTATGGGGTATTAGTAAAAGGTGTACCTTTTACTAAAGAAAATGTAGCTAGTTGGTTAAATACTCCAGATGGATTTCCAAAAGCAGATACTAGAAGTATTTTAAAATATGCAGTATCTTTATATAAAATAAGGTGCACTCAGGATTTTTATACAATACTTGGTAGATTTTATGGAGTAAGATTTGAATTAGAAGAAATTCTATTCGAGGACGGATATAGTAATAAACCAAGTAATAATCCTGGTATTAACTATAG